>Ga0187871_10002581_pt1 | contig 14636 bp, 11 predicted proteins | sample June2016WEW_16_1_FD_132988 | JGI IMG/M metagenome (GOLD analysis project Ga0187871, IMG submission 132988) | Peatland microbial communities from SPRUCE experiment site at the Marcell Experimental Forest, Minnesota, USA - June2016WEW_16_10 | ecosystem: Environmental > Terrestrial > Soil >... | reverse complement strand
GGCCAGGGCGATGTCCTCCAGCGCTTTCAGCAGGTCGAGGTTGCGCTGCAGGTTCTCGCCGCGGAACCTGGGGAACCTGGCACGCGGGTCTCCGGCGCCGATCTCGCGCGCGCTCGCCGTGCTCAGCAGGCCGCGGGACAGGATCCCGTATGCGGTCACGCCGATGCCCAGTTCCCTGATCGTGGGCAGGAGCTGCTTCTCGATGCCGCGGCTCATCAGCGAGTACTCGATCTGCAGCGCCGTGACCTGGTGAACCGCGTGGGCCCGGCGGATGGTGTCGGCGCCCATCTCGGACAGCCCTAGGTACCTGACGAAACCTGCCTCGATCATTTCCGCGATCGCGCCGACGGTGTCCTCAATCGGCACCCGCGGATCCAGCCTGGCCGGCTGGTACAGGTCGACGTAGTCGGTGCCGAGCCGCTGCAGCGTGTACGCAAGCGAGTTCTTGACGCCGTTCGGGCTGGCGTCGTGCCCGATGAACGCGCCGCGCGGGTCCCGCTGGCCGCCGAACTTCACCTGGATGAAGACGCTACCGCGATCGACTCCGCGCAGGGCATCGCGAAGCAGCAGCTCGTTATGGCCCATGCCGTAGAAGTCACCAGTGTCGAGCAGGGTGATCCCGGCGTCCAGCGCCGCGTGGATCGTCGCGATGCTCTCCGCGTCGTCGGCAGCACCGTAGATGCCGGACATGCCCATCAGGCCAAGACCAAGCCGCGATACCTGCGGGCCGCCGCGGCCCAGCGTCGTCTTCTCCATCTGCTGCTCTCCGCATCGTAGTAACGGCGTCACAAATTGTCAGCCGCGTAGACCCGCGCGCCTTCGACGTAGGTGAGAAGCACCCTGGCGGCCGCGATCTCGGCCGGCGGCCCGGTAAGCGGGTCACGATCGAGCACTATCAGGTCAGCCAGCTTCCCTGGCTCAATGGCGCCGGTCACGTCATCCAGGTGGTTCACGTAGGCCGAGCCGATTGTATAAGCGGCCAGCGCCTCGGCAAGCTCGAGCCGCTGGCCAGGCAGAAACGGCTCCGCTGCCGGGCCCAGGGAACCTGGAAGCGCCCTGTTCACCGCGACATGGCAGGCACGGAGCGGATTTGCGCTGCTCACCGCCCAGTCGCTGCCGGCGGCCAACCGCGCGCCAGACCGCAGCAGATCGCCGAAGAGATAGTGCCTGCTGGTCCGGTCCGGCCCGATGAACGGGATGGTCAGCTCGTCCAGCTGCGGCTCGTGCGCGGCCCACAGGGCTTGCATGTTCGCGGTGACGCCGAGCTGCGCGAAACGCCGGATGTCCGCGGGGTGGATGACCTGGAGGTGCGCGATGTGGTGGCGGTTATCGGTGCGCCCGTTGGCGGCCCGGGCGGCCTCGACCGCGTCCAGCGACTCCCGCACCGCGCGATCGCCGATGGCGTGCAGGTGCACCTGGAAGCCTGCCGCGTCGAGCCTGGCCACCGCGGCCTGGAGCTGCTGCGGATCGACATAGGACAGCCCGCTGTTACCGGTCTGGCAGCCGCCGGAATCCAGGTAGGGCTCGATCATGCCGGCCGTGAAGTTCTCGGCTACCCCGTCCTGCATGATCTTCACGGTATTCGCCCGGAACCGGCCCGCCTGGCCGCGCTCGTGCCTGCCCAGGATCTCGGGAAGCTGCTCCGCACCGCGTTCGCGGTCCCACCAGAGGGCGCCCTCGACCCGCGCGGTCAGCTGGCCAGATGTGGCAGCGGCGAGATAGACCGGCAGCGGATCCTGCGAGCCGAGGTACTCCCCCACGATCGCGTCCTGCCAGGCGGTGACGCCGCGCGCGTGCAGATGACGCTGGGCGAGCAACAGGCCGGCCAGCCTGTCATCGAAGGTCGGCGCCGGCACCAGGCGGCCGACCAGCGTGGCCGCGCCCTCATGCAGGGTTCCCTGGGGCGTGCCGTCGCCGGCCCGCTCGATCCGGCCGTCCGGCGGGTCAGCGGTCCGCGCGTCAATGCCGGCGAGCTCCAGCGCGCGCGTGTTGGCCCAGGCACCGTGAGCATCGCGGTTGACCAGGTAGGCGGGCCGTCCGCCGGCCACCTGGTCGAGCAGTTCCCGGCCCGGGGTGCCGCGGTCGAACCATTCCATCCGCCAGCCGCTGCCGGCTATCCAGTCCTGGCCCGGGTGGCCCTCGGCATAGCTGACGATGCGGTCCAGCGCTTCGGTGAGGGTGCTGGCGCCGATGAGGTTACAGCCGATCATGGTCACGCCCGCGAACGCGGGATGCACGTGCGCGTCCTGGAACCCGGGCAGCAGCGCACCACCTCCGAGCTGCACGACCTCAGTCCCAGGGCCGATCAGGTCGGCGATGCCGCGGTCCGCCGCGTCGCCAACCGCGAGGATCTGGCCAGACCGCACGGCAATGGCGCTGGCCGGCGCGCCGCCGGGCGTGACGGTCACCGGGACGAGCCGGCGCCGCGACTGGTCAGGCGTGTAGCTCGGCCCGCCGGTGAAGACCAGGTCCGCTTGCATGAGTCTCGGGCCCCTCCTGTCAGCGCCAGCGCCCATTATCCCGGCGGGCTCATCCGGCGGGACAGCGCGCTATGGCACAGGGCGGCGACGGAGCCCGCGTCACCGGACCCCGTAGAGGTACTCGAGCGCGAGCTGGTCGAGCCGCTCGAAACCCATCCCCCGGCTGCCAAGGGCCGCGGTGTCCGGGGCGAAGTCCCTGATGTCCCGCCACGTCTCGCCCTCGGCCAGAGTCGGCAGCGACAGGTCGGGCACCAGCGCGGCCGTCGCCGCCGCCGCGACTTCCGGGTCGGCGCGGAACGCGCGGACCTTCTCCCGCAGGATCAGGTAGTTGCGCATGCATGCGGCCGCCGATTGCCAGACACCGTCGTCGTCCTCGGTCCGCGGCGGCTTGAAGTCGAAGTGCAGCGGCCCGGCATATCCACCGGACTCGAGCGCATCGACAACCCAGAATGCGCCGCGTGCGTTGCCCGCGCCGAATCTGAGATCCTGGTCGTAGCGCGGCCCGTGCTGGCCGTTCAGGTCGATGTGGAACAGCTTGCCATGCCAGATCGCCTGAGCTATGGCGTGCGCATAGTTGAGTCCGGCCATCTCCTCGTGCCCGACCTCGGGATTGACCCCGGCGAGTTCGGGATGCTCAAGCTCGCGTATGAAGGCCAGCACATGCCCGGTCGTGGGCAGCAGGATGTCGCCGCGCGGCTCGTTCGGCTTCGGCTCGATCGCGAACTTCAGGTCGTATCCCTGGTCGAGCACGTACTGACTGAGCACGTCGAACGACTCCTTGTACCGGTCAAGCGCCGAGCGCACGTCCTTAGCCGCGCCCGACTCGGCCCCGTCCCTGCCGCCCCAGCACACGTAGATCTTCGCGCCGAGCTGCGCGGCGAGATCGAGGTTGCGCATGACCTTGGCCAGCGCGAACCTGCGCACGTCCCGGTCGTTGGCGGTGAAGCCGCCATCCCGGAACATCGGGTGCGCGAACAGGTTGGTCGTCGCGGTGGTGACGACGAGCCCGGTCTCGTCGAGTGCCTTGCGGAATGCCAGGATCCGCTCGTCCCGCTCGGCATTGGTCGCATCGAAGCCGAACACATCGTTGTCGTGGAAATTGACCCCGTAAGCGCCGATCTCGGCCAGCTTGCGCACCGCGCGCTCCGCGGGCATCGGCGGGCGCACCGCGGTGCCGAATACGTCGGCGCCCTGCCACCCGACGGTCCAGAGGCCGAACGAGAACTGGTCCGCACGCGAAGGGATGTAGGGATCTGCGATCACGGGCCCGTCCTCTCTTCCCAGCCGTCCCAGCGGTAGGTGCCCTCGCGCAACGATGCGTAACGCTGCCGCAGGCCAGGCTGCGGAGTGCCGCAGTATTCCGCAGCGGGACGGCGCCGCCAGTCCGGCGGGGTCCCGGTGCCTGCCAGCGCCCACGCAGCCTGGCGCGCCGCGCCAACCGCTACGTACTCCGCAGGCTCGGGCACGAGGACGTCACAGCCCAGCAGCCCGGGCGCGATCCGGCAGACAGCCTCCGACCGCGCACCGCCGCCGATGAGCAGGACCCGGCTGCGCGCCACGCCGCAGGCGGTCAGCAAGTCCGCGGCCTCGGCGAGCGAGGCCAGCACCGCCTCGACGGCCGACCGGGCGAGATTCTCCCTCGTCATGTTGCGGGTGGTCAGCCCGTGCAACACGCCGCTGGCAGCGGGCCGGTCCGGCGTGCGCTCGCCATCGAGATACGGAAGCAGCGTGATCCCGCCCGCGCCTGGCTGCGCCGCCAGGGCCAGCGCGGACAGGCCGTCCAGGTCGGCGCCGAGCAATGCGGCCGTCGCCGACAGCACGAGGCCTGCGTTGATAGTGCAGACCAGCGGCAGGAAGCGGCCGGTGGCGTCGGCGAACCCGGCGACCGCGCCAGCGGGGTCGGCGGCAGGCACCTCGCTGACCGCGAATACCGTGCCCGATGTCCCGATCGAGACGACGACGTCGCCAGGTTCCAGGCCGAGGCCGAACGCCGCGGCCATGTTGTCGCCGGTGCCTGCCGAGAGCGCCGTGCCCCACCGGGTCTGTCCGATAACCTCGTCGGGGCGGGCGATCCGGGGCAACTGCAGCGGATGGCCGAGCGCTGCGGTGACCAGGTCCGGCAGCCAGCCGCCCGCTGACGGCGAGAAATAGCCGGTGCCCGACGCGTCGCCCCGGTCGGTCGCAGGCACGGCCGCGGCGTCCTGCCCGAGCCGCCAGCTAAGCCAGTCATGTGGCAGCAGCACCGCGGCGGCGCGGGCGGCACTGGCGGGCTCGTGCTCGGCGAGCCAGCGCAGCTTGGTCACCGTAAACGAGGCAGTAGGCACGCTTCCGGCATGCTCCGCCCACCATTTGGCGCCGCCCTGCTCGCGGACCAGGACGGCTGCCGCGGCCGCCGAGCGCAGATCATTCCAGAGCAGCGCCGGCCTGATGACCCGCCCCGCATCGTCCAGGACGATCATTCCGTGCTGCTGGCCGGCCACGCCCACGGCCGCCGCCCGGGTGAGGAGGCCGTCCCCGGCTTGCTGCAGCGCCGTCCACCACGCCTGCGGGTCACACTCGGTACCGGCCGGATGCGGGGCGCTGCCATGGCCGACAACCTGGCCGTCCTCGGCGCGGCAGAGCACGACCTTCGTGGACTGCGTCGAGGAGTCGACACCGGCGACCAGCATCTCGCGCCCCTCCAAGATCTTGGTTCCTAGGTGGGGTGATAGCCCCACTAAACAACCACGATCACCAAATAGCCATCGCGCGCGGCGTGGCCGCTGGGGCGGGAGTGGCCATTGGAACCGTGGTTGCTGCTGGGAGCAGGGTACGGCGGGCCGGACTGGCAGGGCAGGAGTGGCTCAGCCGACCCGGGCGGCGGCAGCCGCCGGTGCGACGTCAAGGAAGCGCGGCGCCGCCCAGCCCCGGCTGGCGTAAGCCGCGCGCACATCGGCCCGGATTTGCCGGGCCTGCCGGACCGGTGCCAGCACGATGACCGAGCCGCCGGACCCGCCGCCCATCATCCGCGCGCCCAGCGCCCCGGCGCTGAGCACCGCCTCAACCGTGATGTCCGCGGCCGGCCAGGACACCTCGAAGTCGTCGCGCAGCGACCGGTGCGAGTCGGTCAGCAGCGCGCCGCAGGCGGCAAGCTCACCAGCCCGCAGCAGCCGGACAGCCTCCTCGACCCGGCAGTTCTCGGTCGCGACATGCCTCGCTCGGCGCCGCAGGACCGGATCGCTGGGCCAGCCGGCCGGCCCCGGACCGTCCGTTAGGCCTCGCAACGAAGCCAAGCCGAGTGCCTGGGCCGCCTGCTCGCACTCGCGGCGCCGGTCGGCATAGCTGCCGTCGGCGAGCACGTGCCGTACCGCGGTATCGATGATCAGGAACGCCGTCCCGGCTGCGGCTGGATCAAGCGGCACGGCGGTCATGGCCCCGGACTGGCAGTCGATCAGCAAGGCGCTGCCCGCCTGGCAGAGCAGCGACGCCGACTGGTCCATGATCCCGCACGGCATGCCGGCGAATTCGTTCTCAGCACGCTGCGCCAGGGTCACAAGCCCGGCCCGCGGCACGCGCAGCCCGGCGAGGTCGGTCAGGGCGAGTGCCACCGCGCACTCAAGCGCCGCCGACGATGACAGGCCGGCTCCCAGCGGGAGATCGGAGTCGATGGCCACCCTGGCCCCCGCGATCTGGTGCCCGGCCGCGCCCAGCGCCCAGGCGATCCCGGCGGGATAGGCCGCCCATCCGGTTACCGAGCCGGGGCGCAGTCCGCTGAGGCGCACCGCTACCGCGGCGTCCGGCGCCTGGCGGGAGCGGAGTTCCAGGATGTCATCGTCCCGGCACGCGGCGGCGGCGAAGGTGCCCAGGCCGATCGCGAACGGCAGGACAAGCCCGTCGTTGTAGTCGGTGTGCTCGCCGATCAGGTTGGCCCGGCCTGGTGCGCGCCAGACGCCATCAGGAGCGGCTCCATAGCACTCGCGAAACCATGCCGCCGCGTCGGCACTGCCCGCTTCCCTCACCCCGCCTCCCGGAGCATTCTCGCGGGCCGGCGTGCCGGGCTGGCGCGGCGGGACCGGCCAGCCCGGCAGCGCCTATGCCCGGTGCGCGCCGGTTACCGGCTCGCCGACCGGCCCCAGGCGCCTGCGCCTGCTCCTTAGCACCAGCACCGTCGCCGCGGCCAGCACCAGCAGGATCAGGACCACGGCCATGACGGGCTTGGCAGGGAACCCGCCGCCCCCGCCACCGATGGCGGTGAAGGCGAGGCTCGCATGCTCGCTGTGCGAGAACACCCCGCTCTGCAGGCTGACCGCCGCCTGCCACGGCCCGGCCGGCAGCTTCGCCGGGAGCACCACGGGGACAGGAAACGACTGGCCGGGCGCGATGACCGTCGGGGTGGCGGCGAAGGGGCCCGCCCGCAGCCCGTCGGATTTGCTGGTCAGGGTGAGCGTCCCGGTGAGGCTCAGCGCGAGGCCGCCGGTGTTGTGCACCTCGACGCTGGCCACCTTGGCACCGTTTCGCGCGATGGTCCCGGACACCGCGCCAAGCGCGAAGCTGGTCGGCGGCCCGCCGCCTGGCCCGACCGCCAGGTAGATCCGGATACCCACCCGGTTGACCAGCGTGACGTTCGCGTGGCGCCCGTGCATGACACTGGACCCCTGGGCCCAGATGACCCCGTACTGCTCCCCCTCGGGCGCCTGCCGCGGCACCCGGACAGTCACCTTGAACTCCTGGCTGTGGTGAGGCTTGAGGCGGACTACCGGATGGTTCACCCGGAACCAGGTGGTCAGCTGGTTCTGCGCGTACTGGCGGTTGGCGGGCAGGAACTGGCCTCCCCTGATGACCGCGGCCGCCGCGTAGATGCGGAGCCTGACCTCCGTCGTCCCGAGATTGCTCACCCCGACCACCCAGTGCCTGACCGCGCCCGGGTGCAGGCTGTCGATGATCTCGGTCCGTGCCCGGGGATTGTTGCGCTCGCTGATCGGCGCCTGTACCAGCCGGATCCCGAAGTTGGCCTGCGGGGGCGGTGACGAAGAGATGGGCGTGGCGTGCTGGGCCGGCCCCGATGCGGCCTGGGTAGCCTCGGCAGCGCCGGTCGCCGCCCGGGCCGTGCCGGTGGCCGCCGCGGCCGGACCCGTGGCGGCCAGCGCCAGCACTGCCAGCAGTCGCTGGAGTACCATCATCGGCCTGGCTCAGGTGCCCGTGACGGAGTGCTCGATCGTGCCGGTGTAGAGCCCTGCCGGAGACCCGTCCAGGGTCACCGTGATGACCGGATCCCATACGACGCTGGTGTCACCGAACAGGGACCCGCCGCTGAACGCGGTAAAGGTACCGGCGCTAGCAGGGAAATCGGTCGCAGACCCCGCGGTGAACGTGCCCGTGCCCGGCCCGCTGGGGATGCAGTCAGTACCGGTGGGTGATGTGCCGACGGCGCAGGAAGTCCCTGGGTTGTAGTTGATGTTGCCGTTGGGGATCGTGGTGGTCCCCGTAGTCCCCGTGCCGCTGATTGTGAAGGGGGACGTTATCGCGACGGTGGTGGTCCAGGAGCCGTCGTCCGGCGCTGTCCCATCCGTCACTGTGACGTCGCCAAGGCTGTTGGACAGCGTCCCTGCGGTGGTGTCCGCCGAGCCGAGGTCGGCGGTGGCCGGCGTGGTGATCGACAGCACTCCTATGCTGCCGATCGTGAACGAGGTGGAGGTGTCGCCGATCGGGCTAATTGCCGCTAAGGCGGCTGGCGCCGACCCCATCGTCACCGCGGCCGCGGCCGCGGCCGCCGTCGCTATGGTCGTAAAGAGCGCTCTGCGCACATTTCCCCCGAGAGTGCTTGCGCCTGGCAGCACAGGCGCCAGCCAGGCATGATTACCGTGAGTACCCAGACCTTAACCGTCCGTCACGTTCCGTGGTCAGCCATTCGCGGCAAGTCTCCCCGCCGGGGTTCGGCTGCGAGCGAGAGGCGAGACTTGTACCGGATTAGGTGGGGACATTAAGGACATTAGGCAACCGCCGGGTCCACAAACCCGGTACAAGCAGCGAGCCTCCCCGCCGACGGCTCGTTCCGGTCCCTAACCAGGCTGCTCCGTGGCGGGCGGGTCTCAATCGGGCGGATCGCCGTGCTGCGCTGAGGCAGGCGTCAGCGACCACCGGACGGCAACCACACAGCTGCCAGCCCGGTGCGCAGACGCGCGCTGCACGGCCAGGAACCGCGCACGCGGCCCTCCCGGGTACCGCCGCCGTTGGCCACGTTCCTGGCCGCGGGCAGCTCAGCAGTCATCCCGGCCAGCTCAGGCCGCGCACTCCCGGCAGACAAGCTGGCCGCCGCGGGTCTCCGCGAGCTGGCTCCTGTGGTGCACGAGGAAACAGCTAGAGCAGGTGAACTCGTCGGCCTGGCGCGGGATCACCCGGAACGAGAGTTCCTCGTTCGATAGGTCAGCGCCTGGCAGCTCAAGCGACTCGGCCACATCGTCAGGGTCGATATCGATCGCTGTGGATGATTTGTCCATCCGGCGGGCCTGTAGCTCCTGCAGGCTGTCCTCGGTGAGCTCGTCGTCTGTCTTCCTCGGGCTGTCGTAGTCGGTAGCCATCTGGCCCTTACCCCTCCATCTTTCTTCGCCTCGTCGCGCGGATGTAACGCTCGGGGAGGCTCGGTTGTGCCCGATTCCGGCGGGGAATTCTGTCACGTCCCGGCGTCAGGTACACGTAGCGGGTCGCTACTTTGGTTCGTGTCGCCGCCAGAGCCCCCCCGTGGCGCATGTGGCGCCGCCTATGTCTGTACCCATCGGTAACTTGCTCGATCACAGCCGGCTGCCGGCACAACGTGCGTATGGTACGAACCGCACCTCATCCCGGTCCTGCAGGACCTCGCGGAGACGATGTATGCCCAATGTCGCGCCGTTGCATGCCAACGACCCCAGGCGCGTCGGCCACTACCGGCTGACCGGGCGTATCGCGGCGATGCCCGCCGAGGGGTCGATTTTCCTGGCTGCCACGGCCAACGGCAACCGGGTCACCGTCACCTTGCTCGCCGCTGACTCGACGCAAAACGGCGCGGCCAGAGACAGGTTTACCGCGGAGGGCAGGGCCGCCCGGCGGGTCGCGCCGTACTGCACGGCGCGGATCATCGATGCAGGCCTCGACAATGGCGTTCCCTACCTGGTGCGCGAGTACGTCGCCGGACCGTCGCTGGCCGAGTTCGTCGCCGCTGAGGGACCTCGCAAGGACAGCAGCCTGGCGGCACTGGCCATGGGAACCGCGACCGGGCTAGCCGCCATCCACCAGGCCGGGCTTGTGCATGGCCAGTTCGGGCCGGAGCACGTAGTGCTGGGGGCAAGCGGACCGCGGGTCGTCGGGTTCGGCATCACGCCGCCATACGGGACCGCTACGCCCGCCGCCGACATGCTGGCCTGGGCACGCACGATCCTGTTCGCCGCAACGGGCCGCTCCGGGGCCGGCGGCGGGGACCTGGCGAAGCTCGGCGATCCGCTGCGCGGACTCGTCGCCCGCTGCATGGGCCAGGACCCGTCCGGCCGACTGTCCGCCCGGTCAGTCGTGCTCGAGCTTCTCGGCACTGACGATCCGCCGGACAACCCGCTCGCGGAGGGGTCGCGGCTGGCCGTCCGGGCGGCGTTCCAGCCGCCCGCCGGGCATCCGGACCGAGCATCGCAGCCGACATCCCGCCGGTCCAGGGCCATCTGGTGGGCGGTCGGGATCCTTGCCTGCGTGCTGGCGATCGCTGTCGCCGCCCACGTACTGCAGAACCAGAGCGCAAGTCCGCCCGCCTCGACCAACGGAGCGTCGGCCGCTCAGCTGCCTGCGGGTGCTTCGGGCACCGGCCGGGCGGCGTCCGCGACGCCGACGCCCCCCGCAGCGCCGATCCCGGCGTCCCTGGCCGGGTCCTGGTCGGGCCAGGCCAAGCAGCAGGCCGACGTCTTCAGCGTGCACGTCAACCTGGCGACGGGCGCCACCTCCGGCGAGATCCACTACACGGGCACGGCGTTCACGTGCACCGGGCGGCTCAGCCTGGTGTCTAACGCGGGCGGTGTCGTGACCATGCGTCAGGGGATCATCGTAGGGCAGAACACCTGCGCCAACGGGACAGTCACGCTCCGGCCAGAGCCGTCGGGCTCGCTGCAATTCACGTTCACTGGCGCCGCGGGGCCGGAGGCCAACGGCAGCCTTACGAAGTCCTAGCCGACACCGTAGTACCAGCCGACACCGTACGAGCCGACACCGGCGTCAGCCGTCCCGTTCCGCGTCCAGGCCGGCCAGCAGGTCATGCAGTTCGCCGAAGAGGCCGGGCCCGGCCGCGAGCGTCATCGACGGTCCGGCCGCCTGGCCGTGCAGGCCGGCGACCTGCGCACCGGCCTCCCTGGCGATCAGGCCGCCCGCCGCGATATCCCAGTAGTTCACGCCGCGTTCGTAGTACGCGTCGACGTGCCCAGTAGCCAGCGAGCACATGTCGACCGCGCACGATCCGCCGCGCCTGATGTCGCGAACGGCGGGCAGCACCGCGCTGAGCACCTCGCCCTGCACACGGCGCCGCCGCGCGTCGTACCCGAAACCCGTCGCCACGAGCGCCTGGCCCAGCTGGACCTGCCGGTTGCAGTACAGCCGGACCGGCGCGGAGCCAGCGCCCCGCAGCCACGCGCCGCCGCCAAGCACCGCGCTGAACTCCTCGTGGCGCTCCGGTACCACGACAGCGCCCGCCACTATCGAGCCGCCCGCTTCCGCACCGATGCTGACGGCCCAATCAGGCAGGCCGTACAGGTAGTTGACGGTCCCGTCCAGCGGGTCCACGATCCACCGCACCGCCGCACCCTGGCCGGTCTCGCCGCCCTCTTCGCCAAGGATCGCGTCGCCAGGCCGGACAGCCGCGATCATCTTCCTGATCAGCCGTTCCGCGGCACGGTCCATCTCAGTGACGACATCGGTGGGGCTCGACTTGGTGGCCACCACGGCGGGGCCACCGCCACGGCGCCGCTCGGCCAGCAGCCGACCGGCGGCCCCCGCGGCCTGCCGCGCTAGGTTGAGCAGCTCACCGGGGTCAGCCATCAAGCCGCTCCGGAACCGGCGGCCGGGCGGCCCGAGCCGCAGCACCAGGCTGTGCAGAGGTCCCCAGCTAGCCGGGGACTGCCTAGCGCGCGGGGGGGCAATCCCTCAAGCTGCTCCCGCACGAGCTCAGTGACCAGGGCAGCGAAACGAGGATCCGGGCCCGGTGTCGCCGCTCTGGCCAGCGCGATACCCAGCTGCAGTGCCGTCTGCGCCGCCTCGACATCGAGGTCGTACCGTACCTCCAGGTGATCAGATATGAAACCCACAGGAACCAGGACAACAGCCCGGGATCCGGACTGCGTGAGCTCGCCGATGCAGTCAAGGACGTCGGGGCCGAGCCACGGCTGGGACGGCGGGCCGCTCCGGCTCTGGTAGGCCAGCCGCCAAGACCTCGCCGTGACGCGCTCGGCGACCAGCCGCGAGGCCTCTGTCAGCTGCGCCTGGTAGGCACCGCCGCTCGGCCCGCTCGCCGCCGCCATCGCGGCCGGAATGCTGTGCGCGGTGAAGACCAGGTCGGCGTCGCGGCGGACGGCCGCTGGCAGCGATTCGATCGCCGCGGCAGTGGCGTCGGCGAGCGGCTCGATGAAACCGGGGTGGTTGAAGTACGGGCGCAGCTTGTCGATCCGCGGCGCGCCGTCTCCCACCAGCGCCCTGGCCCGCGCGATGTCGTCAAGGTACTGACGGCAGCTGGAAAATGAGCTGTAGGCGGCGGTCACGAAGGCAACCGCGGACCGCACACCGTCTGCCGCCATGGCCGCAACGGTGTCGGTCAGGTAGGGATCCCAGTTCCTGTTGCCCCAGTAGAGGGGCAAGTTAATTCCGCTGGCGGCGAAGTCCTTCTCGACCGCCGCGAGCAGGTCCCTGCACTGCTGGTTGATGGGGCTGACACCGCCGAATAGGTAGTAGTGATCGGCCACCTGCGCTAGCCGGGCGGCCGGGATGCCACGCCCGCGGGTGACATTCTCCAGGAACGGGATCACGTCACGGCGGGCCTCGGGGCCACCGAAGGAGACGAGCAGGAAGGCGTCGTAGCTCGGCATACCACCATCCAACCAGCAGGGGCCGACACCCCGGGCCGAGATCGCGGTGCGGCCCGGCCGGGCGGCAGCCGCGCGGCACTGCCAGCCGGGCTCAGCTGTAGTCGGTGGCGTACTGCCCGGCCAGCGCCAGCACCTCGCTGACGTACCAGTTGGCGTGGTTGTAGTCGAAGATCGCGCCAGCCAGCGACCGGCCGCCGGCCGCTGCGCCGTCCGCGCACAGCAGCCTCGCCGCCGATGGCACCGCGTCGTAGGGGTTCATGATGTCCGGCAGGCCGGTCTGGCCGAACCCGTCGGTGCCCCAGATCTTCCAGGTGGACGGCAGGAACTGCATAGGGCCGAGCGCGCCAGCGCTTGACGGCCCGACGTTGGTACCGTCGGCGCTCTCGATCTGGCCGATGGCGGCCAGGACCGTCCAGGACAGCCCAGGGCAGTACCGAGCGGCTGACGCCTTGAACAGCTCAAGGTAGGTACTGGGCAGCCCGCTGCTTGGCACGCTGGCGGTCGGCAGCTGTTGCTGGCGCAGGCTCTCGATCCGTGCGGTTGCCCCCAGAATCGCCCTGACCTCGGCCGTCAGCGCGGTCATGCTCGCGCCAGGCGCGCTGATCAGCGCTGCGACCTGGTGCACCAGGCCGAGCTTGCGCGAGGTGGCGCTGTCGACCACCAGGTCCACGCCCGCGACGCCCAGCGATGCCGCAGCGCCGAACGTCACCGGCTGCCTGCTGGCGGCGGCCAGCTCGTAGGAACCGCCCAGGCGCAGGCCGAGCCTGGAGCGCGCGGTCGGCGACGCCACGAACCCGCCGTCGGCCAGCGTGGTCCACAGCGCCTGGTCGGAGGCCGTGCGCAGCGGCACCCAAGAGCGGAACTGAGCCGGATTCACGCCGATGACGCTGGCGGGGCGGCCGCCCGCAGTAATCTCCGCGCCATCAAACACGATCATGTTCCGGACGTCGGCGGTCTTGCCCAGGCTGGTGATCTGGCGGGAGGTCAGCCCGGCCGGCGCCACGACCAGCAGATCCGGCAGGATGATCCGCCGGAATGTCGTGCTGGCACGCACCTGGGCAGCCGTCCGGACGGCCGCGGCACCGGATGGCCCTGCGGCCACGCCGCCAGGAATCACCATCGTGTGCGCGGTACCGCTCGCACCCGAGGCGAGCAGCACGAACGCCGCGCAGGCTACGTTCCGACATGCTGGCGCCGCGCCACCGGAGGCGACGGTGACGCGTGGTGCCCTGCGCCAATTGAGAGGTCCCATTGCGCTCCCAACTGTAACTGGCGCCAGTTCCGCGCCGACGAGGCCGGTCGCCGCCGGGGCCGAAAACCTTGTCACCCGGGTATACGGTCGTAGCGGAGGTTGGCGTTGGCGCAGGTTGAGTGCGGGGAACGGGCAACCGTGCGCGGCAACACCTACCTGGCGATCCTTCGCCGTCCCGGTGCGCTGAGCTTCTCAGCAGCCGGCTTCCTCGGCCGTATGTCGATGTCCATGTTCGGCCTCGGCACGGTCCTGCTGGTCGCGGCGGTCAGCGGCAGATACGGGCTGGCCGGGACGGTGGCAGCGGCTGGCGCCATCGGTTACGCCGTCTGTGCGCCGCAGGCGGCCAAGCTCGCCGACCGCTTCGGCCAGCACCGGGTGCTGCGGCCGCAGGCAGTGTCGTTCGCGGTCAATACGGTCGCGTTCGTGGTGTGTGCCGAGCTACGGGCACCGCTGTGGGCCCTGCTGGTCACCGGCGCTCTATCGGGCGCGTCCATGCCGTCCCTTGGCCCGATGGTCCGGGCCCGCTGGAGCACGCTGCTCGATGATCCAGCGCGACTGCATACCGCGTTCTCGCTGGAATCAGTGGCCGACGAGATGATCTTCGTGATCGGCCCGGCGGCGGTCACCCTGCTGGCGACCGAGGTCTATCCGGCCGCCGGGGTTGGCATGGCCATGCTGACGTGCGTGGCAGGGACGCTGTTGCTGGCCGCGCAGCGCCGCAGCGAGCCGCCGGTTGAGACGCGCGCCCAGACCCGGACCCAGTTCCGCGCCCGGTCCCCGACCAGGTCCCCGACCCGGCCCCCGGCCCAGCCCCCGGCCCAGCCCCCGGCCCAGCCCCCG
>Ga0187871_10002580_pt1 | contig 14637 bp, 10 predicted proteins | sample June2016WEW_16_1_FD_132988 | JGI IMG/M metagenome (GOLD analysis project Ga0187871, IMG submission 132988) | Peatland microbial communities from SPRUCE experiment site at the Marcell Experimental Forest, Minnesota, USA - June2016WEW_16_10 | ecosystem: Environmental > Terrestrial > Soil >... | reverse complement strand
GAATTCGGGCGCAGCGGCGGCGCACAAGTGAACGTGATCCTGAAGAGCGGATCGAACGAGTTCCATGGCGGACTGTTTGAGTTCCTGCGCAATCGCAATTTTGACGCCAAGAATTATTTCGATCCGCCGGACTGCACGGCCGGGTCCGTACCGGGCACTTGCGGGCCGATCCCCAGCCTGGACCGCGACCAGTTCGGCGGAACGTTCGGCGGCCCGATCCGAAAGGACAAAACCTTCTTCTTTGTTTCGTACGAGGGTCTGCGCTTGCGGCAGGCGACTACGCGGGAGGCCACCGTGCCTTCGCAAACGCAGATCTCGGAGATCGAGGGACTTTTGTCTGGAGTGGGGCTGCCGCCGAATCCGGCCGGCCAGGCGATTTTGAATCTATATCCGGCCGCGAACGTGGGGCCGGGCCTGGCGAATTCAAATACGTTTGTGTCGTCACCCGTGATTCGGAACAGCGAGAACCTGGGTACGGTAAAAGTAGACCATCACGTGGGGCCGGACGACACGCTATCGGCGCACTGGTCGATTTTCGACCAGGATCGATTCAATCCATTCGACCCGGTGAACGCGTTCACCAACTTGCCGGGCTACGGCAGTTATACGCTGAACGACGGGCAGAATGGCGGGTTGAGCTGGACGCACGTGTTCAATTCGGCGGCGATCAACGAGTTCCGGCTGGGATTCAACCGCATGCGGGCGGGGGCCTTGCAGCAGAGCTCTGGGCAAAATCTGAGCGCGCAACTGGGTTTCCCGGATGTGCTGACGAGCCCCGTGGATCTGGGCTATCCGGAAGTGAATATCCTGGGCTTCGACGGGATCGGCGAGCCGCTGAATTATCCGCAAGACCGGCACGATACGACGATACATCTGTCGGACAACCTCTCGTGGATTAAAGGGCGCAACCAGTTTAAGTTCGGCGCGGACATCCGGAACATCCAGATCGACAATTACCTCGATTTCGTGGCGCGCGGCGATTTCTTTTTCGAGGCCGGCACGGAAGACGGCATGGCGGGCACGCCTTTGGAAGCGCTGGCGCAACTGGAGGTGGGGCTTCCGGATTACGCGGTGGGGGTATCGGGCAACACGTTTAACACGGTGCGCAGCACGGGCATGAACTTCTACATCCAGGACGATATTCACGTGGTGCCGCGCCTGCTGTTGAACGTGGGCATGCGTTACGAGTACAACAGTCCGGCAGTGGAAGACCACAATCGATACAGCGTTCCGGACCTGAGCGCGAATTCGGCGACATGCACTCCGGTACCCGACTGCCAATTCATCCAGGCGGGGACGGACGGTGTGCCGCGGGCCACCTACAATCCGACGCGCACGGATTTCGCGCCGCGCATCGGCGTGGCGTGGCGGCCCATGAAGACCGAACGCTGGGTGGTACGGGCGGCATACGGCATCTTCTATGACGTGGGTATCTTCAATATCAACGTGTTCCCGCGCTTCAATCCGCCGTTTTACGATCTGTTCTATTATCCGAACAGCGGATCGAATACGATTCAGAACATTCTGGACCAGCCGGCGAATGCGATCGTGGAGCCCAACATGATCGCGCGCAACTTCCGGGATGCCTACATGCAGCAATGGAACGTGGATCTGCAGTACGAGATCAAGCCTTACTGGATGGTGGATCTGGCCTATGTGGGATCGAAGGGGACGCACCTGGCGGACGTGCGCGACCTGAACCAGGTGAATCCGGTTACGGGCCTGGCGCCTTACCCGCAGTTCTCGTCCATTCTTTATGTCGAATCGGGCGCGGCCAGTTCTTACAACTCATTACAGTTCCGCTCGGAGAGACGCGTGGCGCAGGGGCTCACGTTTCTGGCCGCTTACACCTTTTCGAAGTCGATTGACGATGTCTCGTCGGTGTTGGGTGGGAGCGTAGGATCGGGCCTACCGCAGAATTCGTACGACCCGCAGGCCGACCGCGGCCTTTCCGATTTCAATGCCAAGCACCGGCTGGTGGTGAGCTCGGTTTACGATCTGCCGTTCGGGCGCAAGTGGATCACGGATGCGGGATGGCGCAGAAGCCTGCTGGGTAACTGGCAGGCGGCGGGAATCCTGAGCGCGCAGACGGGATCGCCGTTCACGGTGAACCTGGCGTCCTCGCAATCGGGGTCGGCCATCGCGGCCTTCGGCAATCCATACCGGCCGGATCTAGTTTCGAATCCGTACGTGGCGGGACCAGTGATGGCGAATCCCAATCCGGCTTGCCATACCACGATCTCCGAAGGCGGGCTGGCCGCCGACGTGGTGGATCAGCCGGGTAGCTGGTTCAATACGTGCGCGTTCGCTGCGCCGCCAGCAGGGCAGTTCGGCAATGCGGGCCGCAATATCATGACCGGACCGGGGATGGAGAACCTGGATTTCTCGATGTACAAGAACATTTTCCTGCGCAAGGAGACGCATCGAGTGCAGCTTCGCGGGGAAGTGTTCAATTTATTCAACCATCCGAATTTCGATCTTCCGAACCACACCTTCGGCACTCCTACATTCGGGGAGATTTTGTCGGAGAATGCTTACGGGAACAAGCCGCCGCGGCAGATTCAGTTAGGGGTCAAGTATATTTTCTGAGAAACCCGGAGCGGGACTTAAGAGTCCCGCCGGCACGCTGAAGCGTGCGCCACATCACGCCGCGCCGTACTTCTCGAAGAAGTGGGCGATGGTCATGATGCCCTTGTAGTAATTGTCGAGATGATACTTCTCGTTGGGCGAGTGCAAGCCGTCGTCGGGTAGCCCGAAACCCATGAGGACGGTGGGAATACCCAGGTGAGTATCGAAGTCGCCCACAATGGGAATCGAACCGCCGGACCGGATAAAGACGGTGGGCTTGCCGAGGATATCGCTGAAGGCCTTGGCGGCCACCTTGATGGCGGGATGGTCCGGATTTACGGACAGGCCGGGGCCGGAGCTTAACACACGCACTTCAAAATGGATGCCTTTGGGCGTGTGCTTCTCGACGAACGCGCGAAAGGCGGCCAGCACCTTCTCGGGATCCTGTTTGGGCACCAGGCGGAAGCTGACCTTGGCGGTGGCCTTCGCCGGGATCACGGTTTTGGCGCCGGCGGCGGTGAATCCGCCCGCGATGCCGTGTACTTCAAATGTGGGGCGAGCCCAAACGCGTTCCAGCACGGACGGTTTCTTCTCGCCGGTGAGCTCGCTCGAACCCACTTCCTTCAGCCGGAATTCCTCTTCACTGAAGGGCAGGCGCTTCCAACTGCGCTTTTCGGCGGGAGCGGGCGGCTGCACGTCGTCGTAGATGCCGGGCACCTGGATCACGCCGTTGGCGTTCTTCACTTTAGAAAGCAGTTCGACCAGCCCGAAGATGGGATTGGGGGCCGCGCCGCCGTACAGGCCGGAGTGCAGATCGCGGGCGGGGCCGGTAGATTCCACTTCCAGGTAGACCAATCCGCGCAGGCCGATGCACAGCGTGGGAATGCCGTCGGCGAACAGCTCGGTATCGGAAACCAGCGCGACATCCGCCTTCAGCTTTTCGGGGTTTTCGGCCACATACTTGGCGATGGATTCACCGCCCACCTCCTCTTCGCCTTCCACCAGGAACTTCACGTTGATGGGCAGCGTGCCATCCGCGGAGCGCAGCGCTTCGATGGCCTTCACGTGCATATACATCTGGCCTTTATCGTCGGCCGTGCCGCGGCCGTAGATGTTGCCATCGCGAACTTCCGGCTCGAAGGGCGGGCTTTTCCATTCTTCCAGGGGATCGGCGGGCTGCACATCGTAGTGGCCGTAGCAGAGTACGGTGGGCTTTCCGGGTGCGTGCATCCAATCCGCGTAGACCAGCGGATGATTGGCGGTCTGAATGACTTCGACATTCTCCATGCCCACGTGGGAAAGGCTATCGGCGACGAATTGCGCGGCGCGATCGATATCGGCGCGATGCTCAGGCAGGGTGCTGATACTGGGGATGCGCAGGAATTCTTTGAGCTCTTCAAGAAGACGGTCGCGGTTCTGTTCAACAAATGCATCTGTAGTTTTGGACATTAGTTTTTCCGGTATGAATCCCCATTATCCCTCATTCGTAAGGAGCCATCTTCGGAGTAGTCGAGAAAGTACTTGCCACCCGGAGCGCCGGAATCGCGGCTGTACAGATCCAGGAGCTCGCGCTCGGGCCGCATGACGAAGCACGCCAGGGCGCGATCGTGCCGCCAGAGTCTCAGGTAGTCGCATGGGCCGGCCGTCAGCAGCCAGGGAGTGCTGGCGCCGCTCGAGACGTACACGTGGGCGCCGGCGCCGATGCCGGACAATTGAGCGGCGGCGTCCCGCGCGGTGCGGGCGCAGGTTGAACGAACGCCGTGGTAGAAGCCGATCCTGAAACGAAAGTAAGGGCTGGTGCGGATGGCATAAGCGGCTGCGAGCAAGGCCACAGCCAAGCCGACCGAGACGACCCATCGCCGCGGCTCGGCGATCGGTAGCGCGGCTGGAAGGCTATCCAGAAACAGGCAAATTGCCAGGATCAGGAATATTTGCGGACCATAAACATAAAGCGGCTGGCGGATATTGCGGAGCATAGCCACGGGCAACAGCGTCAGGATGTAGGCCGCAAACCCGAACAGGATCCACCGCCGCCCGCGCAGCGCCGCGCTGTACACGACGACAAGAGCCAGCGCCAGCAGCAGGACCGTGGTGAGGGTTCCGCGGTCTTCCAGCGTAAATATCAGCGGCGTGTAGTAGACGAAGGATTTCCATACGGTGCCGAGGCTGGTATCCAGATAGTAGGGATGTTGCGGAGAGATGGAGGCCCGCATGCCCGGCACAAACGACAGATACTTGATTCCGATCATGGCCAGAATCGCATAGTGCAGCCACAGACGCCGGGCAAGCATGATGGCTTTGCGCCGCCAGGGCGCGTTCGCTTCGCGGCCGAGCAGCAGGATCGTCAGAAGCAGCGGAACGACGATGGCAAATTCCTTGCTTCGCAGGGCCAGCAGGAACAGGAGCGCGCTGGCATACCAATACGGCCAGGATTTAGCGAGCCCGGCCAGAATACTGCCCAACAGAAAGAACGTGCAGAGAACATCGAAAGACGCCCCGATATAGGTCGCCGTCATCGCGGTGGTCGAGAGGCTGCCGAAAAATCCGGTGCCCGCCAGGCTGAGCGCCAACCCGACGCCGAGGCGGCGCATGAGCAGGAAAACGAGCGCGCAGTTTGCGAAGTGGAAACAGAGGAAGCAGGAGACCTGGCGCGTATAGTCGAAACCGAAGCGCTCGTAGAGCAGGCGCTCCAGCACGTCGCCGACGGGCCGGTCGTTATATACCTGCAAGGGTAGGATGTGCAGGATGGCGCGATAAGGCGTGGCGACCAGCCAGGGTAGATTGCCGATTTCGTCGTTGAAGAGGAGAAATCCAGGCCGCGGAGCCCAGCTCACGCCTTTCCAGCAGAGCAGCAGGGCGCAGAGGGCGAGGGCCGCGTAGGCAATCCCCCGCAGGCGGGCGGCATTCACGCGTTCTTTTCCGGCTTCATCACCGCGACGTAGCTCAGATTGCGGTAAAGCTGATTGTGGTCGAGACCGAAGCCGATGACGAAGCGGTCGGGGATCTCGAAGCAACGGAACTCCACGGGAATCTGGACGAGCCGGCGGGAATTGCGGTCGAGAAAGGTGCAGACGGCCAGCGAGTTGGGTCCGCGGCTGGAGAGCGTCTGCAGAAGATAGCGTAGCGTGAGACCGGTATCCACGATGTCTTCGACCAGGAGCACATCTTCGTTTTCGATGCCATCGTCCAGGTCTTTGGCGATGCGCACAATGCCCGGGGCGCTGGACTTGTTGGAGAAAGTGGAGATCGCCAGGAAGTCGATTTTCACGGGGATCTGGATCTGGCGGGCCAGCGCGGTCAGGAAAAAGATGGAGCCTTTCAGCACGCCCACCAGCTTGAGCGGCCTGCCGCGATAGCGCGCGGTGATTTCGGCGGCTACCTCCTGGATGCGCTGGGCGATTTGTTCTTCGGTAAACAGAATCCTTTCGATGTTGGGCGGATCCTTGCCGGCGGTATCGCGGCTGGCGGTATCGCGGGTCATACTTGTGCGGGCCGCTCCGCGAGGCCGTACTTGAAGATCAGGTTTTCAAAATCCTTCTGATAGAAGACCTGCACGTTGAGGTGCGGGTAGAGCTCGCGCAGCAAGCGGATTTTGCGGTTCTTGCGGGTGACGAGGGACTGTTTCATGGTGGTGAGTTCCACGTACAGGTCGAACTCCGGCAGGTAGAAATCGGGCGTGAACGATTCGGAGATGCGGCCCTCCGCGTCCCACTGTACCGGAAAATTGCGCGGCTCGTACTCCCAGGCGATGCGATAGAAATCCAGCAGGTTGGCGAAGACCCGTTCGCTGGGGTGCGCGAAGGTCTTGTCCGGCAGACGAACGGCGCCGGGCGGCACGATGCCATGCCGCGCTAGGCGGAGGCGGATCTGAAACTGGATCTGTGCTTCGGCGGCGGCGGAGAGAAATCCGCGCTCTTTCAGGCCCAGGGCGCGCACAGAGGCCTGAATCATCTCCACCATCTGCTCGGAGTCCATGGATTCGGCGTTGAGGGTCAGGTCGAACCAGTGCGGGAGGGCCGTCGCGCGGCCGGAAGTGCTCTTGTATCGGGCGCGCTCGGCGGCATCCAATTCGCGGAGCAATGGCCGGACGGCGGGGCGCTCCAGCCGCCGGTCGAGCATAAGATTGCCGATGCGGACCGAATCGGGCGCGACGACGTGTACGCGGAGGGTGCCGGGGAACTGGCGGGAAAGCATCTCGGCGCCCGCGGCGCAGTAGACCATGTGATGTTCGGTGGCCAGCTTAGCGAGAATAGATGCGACCAGATCGGGACGGGCCTTTTGGGGCACTCCGGCGTCCGCGCCAAATTCGCGCTCGATGAGCGAGTGAATCCGCGATTCGTTAACCAATTCGAAAGCGAGGCGGTGCGCGGAGATGCGCGCCACTTCTTCGAAGCGGCAACCGGGCTGTCCGGAAACGGCGATCAACGCCATGTCATTAGCTCATGATATCAAGCCCCACATGGGTGAAGCGTTGTAACATCGAACGTTGACGGCTATGAACAAATGGATCGGGCCGGCCTTGTTTCTGGCCGTAGCGCTGCTGTTCCTGATTGCCAATCGGGGCGCATACCAGGGTTTCTTCCAGGGCGATGAACTGGATAGCCTGAGCTGGACGCCCCAGGTGCCTATTGGCGTTTACGTCGAGGACCTGGTGAGTCCGGTCTACAATGCGCGGAATTTCCGGCCGGTGGGCCACCTCTATTTCCGCATCATGAGCCGCGCCGCCGGGCTGGATTTTCCGGATTACGTGTGGCCGTTGCATCTTCTGCACCTGCTCAATGTCTGGCTGCTTTGGATGGTGTTGCGCGGCATGGGGGCTTCGCCGTTCGCGGCCGGCGCCGGCGCACTGTTCTTCGCGTTTAACATGGCCGTGTTCGATGTGTACTGGAAGCCTATGTACGCCTTCGATCTGTTCTGCGGCGCCTTTTGCCTGCTGAGCCTGCTGTTCTGGATTAAACGCCGTTGGGTGCTTTCATTCCTGGCGTTCTGGTTGGCATACAAGTCGAAGGAACTGGCCGTGATGCTGCCGCTGGTGCTGGCCGGCTATGAGCTGTGGCTCGGTAAGCGGCAATGGAAGCCGCTGATCCCGTTTTTCCTGGTATCGCTCTCGTTCGGGCTGCAAGGCATTTTCAGGAATCCCAACCAGGATAACGACTACACCTTTCGCTTCACGCCCGCCGCGCTGGCCGCCAGCGCCAGGTTTTACGCGGCGGCGCTGTTCGGGATTCCGTTCGCGGGCTTCGCCGTGCTGGGGCTACCGGCGATCCGGCACGATAGGCGGTTGTGGCTCGGCGTGGCGACTACGGTCGTTTTTTTCGTGCCGTTGGTCTTTCTGCCGGGGCGTTTGTATAGCGCGTATTGGTACGTGCCGCTGATTGGGGTGGCGATGGCGTTCTCATCCCTGGCGAATGCCCGCTTCGGTTTCCTGGCGGCGGTCTTCCTGGCGGCGTGGCTTCCGTGGAACTACATCGTTTTGCGCGACTATCGCCACCAGAAACTGGCCGACGATGCGGAGTGCCGCGATTACGCTACGCAGTTGCAAGCTGCCGCCGCTTCGCTCAAAGGCATCCCGGTGTTCCTCTATCACGGATTGCCGCCATCGTTCCCTCCGTGGGGAGTAGCCGGCGTGTTGCGCTATCTGCTGCCGGGCGAGGACGTGAAGCTCTACGAGATGGCCGCTCCGGAGGCCAAGGTGCTGCTGCGGGGCCCGGCGGCCGCGACGCTGGTATGGGTCGAGAAGACGCGCAAGCTTTGGATTCTGGCGCACCACCAGAATACGCCGGATACGGCCTATGTGACGATGAACGAGATGACGCCGGTGTGGCAGTTGACCAATGGCTGGTTCGGACTGGAAGAAGGTTTCCGCTGGACCTCGCCAGAGGCGACAGCTCGTCTTCATCGCGCGGCGGAGGCTGCGCAGTTCGAGGTGGTTTTGAGCGTGGACGCGCAACGCATCGCGGCGCACGGGCACACGGATTTCACCGTTCTTCTGAATGGCGCGCCGCTGGGGACGGCGCGTTTGACGGAGCCGGGCATCCGCACGGTGCGCTGGCCGGTAGCACCGGGAAAGGAGGGCAGCGTGGAGGCGGAATTCCAGACCGATCCGGCGCTGCGGGCGGTAGGCGATCCACGGACTCTGGGCGCGGCGGTGGTGTCGTTCGGATTTCTGCCTTCGGGCAAGTAGCCGTAGCATCGCCCCGGCGGCGGGCATACGGGCGGAGGCTGCGAGCCTGTCTTCATGGCCCTTCGGGCCACGAAAGACGATGAAAACTCAGATGTGGGGCGGCCAATCCTGGCCGCAGCCGGCTTTCCAGCCGGCTTGGCCGCCTAAAAGGCGGCTGCGGGCACGATTGCCCGCCCCACACGGCGACGATGTCGCATGCAATACCTTACGGGTGTGTTTTCGACAGTGCCCCACTAGACTGCCGGACAGGGGTGGAAGGCGGACCAGTCTATCGCCTGTTGGAATTCATCGTCCGGCGGAAAGGGCGATTTGAAGGTAAATGCGAATTGCGTGGGGCCATGCGCTTCAAGGTACGCGAGGCGCCTGGTGGCCTCGTCGATGCCGGGAATATGGCCGGCGGGCACCCACCACAAGGCGGCAAAGGCACCCGCGAAATTCTCGAACCACGCGCGCCTCTCGCGAAGCAGTTCCGCGTGCGCGGTGCGGTAAACATACAACTTCAAGGCCTCGATCGTCTCCCAAACCGACATATTCAGCAGGATGCGATCGTCGGCGTAAGGCCGCAGGTAGGTGGCGTTTCCGTCGGATGTTTGAAGCCGCCAAACGAAACCGGGGGCGCGATCGGCGAGGGCGTTGATTTCGTCCAATCGGGCAACGAATCCCGCCATCACAGGGCCGTCGAGCGGACCCTTGATTCGACCGATATTGACCTGCGCGATGTGATACTGAGCCATCCTCTCCTCCCGTGCCGGCAAGCGGACCTGAATTCGAGCTTATCAGGATCGGCAGGCCATGGCGCATGTTACACTTTGGATGCAAACCTCTTCTTCAAGGAAGCCCTGCATGGCACATGACAACGATGTGAGCCGCCGCGATTTTGTAAAGGCGGCCAGCGCCGTTTCCGCAGTGGCCGCCGCTCTGCCGGCCGCTCAAGGCGCGCCTTTCATCCAGAAGGTGCACGCCGCCAACGACCAGGTGCAATACGGATTTATCGGCACCGGAAGCCGCGGCAATTATCTGCTGAAACATCTGCACGAAACCGACGCGGGCCGCTGCGTGGCGGTGTGCGACAACTACGACGTCAACCTGAAAAAGGGCGTCGAGACGGCGGGCAACAATCCGACGGCTTACAAGGATTATCGCGAACTGCTGGCGCGCAAAGACATCGACGCGGTGCTGATCGCCGTGCCGCTGTACGAACATTTTCCGATCACCAAAGACAGCCTGCAGGCCGGCAAGCACGTCTTCTGCGAGAAGAGCCTGGTGCACAAGCCGGAAGAAGTACACGCTTTGCGCGCGTTGGTGGCCGAGCATCCCAAGCAGGTGTTGCAGGTGGGTCTGCAGCGGCGCTACAGCCAGTTCTACCAGACGGCCAAACAGATGATCGACCAGGGCGTGCTGGGCAACGTGACGCACATCCGCGGCCAGTGGCACCGCAATTCGAGCCAGCGGCGGCCGGTGCCGGATCCCTCTCTGGAGCGCAAGATCAACTGGCGCATGTACCGCGAATACGCGGGCGGCAACACGGCCGAGCTGGCTTCGCACCAGATCGATGTGGCGGACTGGATGTTCGGCGGGCCGCCCGAATACGTGATCGGAGTAGGCGGCATCGATACGTTCAAGGACGGGCGCGACGTTTACGACAACATCCAACTGATCTACGTTTATCCGAACGGGCGCAAGCTGCTATACAGCTCCATCAGCACCAGTTCGCACCTGGACTTGCTGCAGGCGCAGCGCCAGGAGTTCGGCGAAGTGATTATGGGGACGGCGGGGGCCATCGAAATCACCATTGGGGACGATAACCATCCGGCGACGGCGTTGTGGTATCGCGAACCCAAACCGGTTTCGGCCCCGGATGTGAAGAAGGCCACGGACAAGAAGGATACGTTCAAGGCCGGCGCCACCATGACCACGGCGGCGGCATCGCGCGGTATTCCGCTGCTGCTGCCGAAGGATTCGCAGGACGCCAACGACTCGTTCCTGACGCGGGAAAGCAAGTTCGCGCGACGCTGGCTGTACAGCAAGGGCATCATGGCGCCGGAAGAGGACCGCAACCCGGTAACCGTGGAACTGGAGGACTTCTTCCTGTGCTGCAAGGATCCGGCGAATCACAAGCCGAAGGCCAACCTGGAACTCGGGCTGAACGATTCGACCGCCGTGATCCTGTCGAACCTGGCGATGGACGAGCACCGCAAGGTGGACTTTAGCGAGATCCAGACGCTGGGGTTGGGCGGGGCGAAGAAAAAGGCGTAGGGCCGAGGAAGGTCATGTGCGTGGGCTGCAGCCCATGCACGCGGCAGTAATCGACGTACAGCCCGTAGTAACTCGCGGTACTGTAATCCGATTCCGCGAATCCGAGGCGGCGGGCGTTGCGATCGATCCAGCCCGGCGTGCCTTCCAATTCCAGATAGACTCCGACGGGCGTCTCATCGAGCGTGGCGACGCCTTTTTCGGTGCCGCGATGGTATTCGGTGCGATACTTCTCGTAGTAAAACGCGGGCACGAAATCCAGGCGGGACAATATCTCGGCGAGACGGCGCGGATCGGAGACCTCGACTTCCATTTCCTCGCGATCCTTATACTTACCGGCATCTTTGCCGGCGGGGCCGGCGCCTTTATAAGTGAGAACGCCCTGCTGCCCGGCCGCCCGCACGCGCAGCAAATGCCCTTTGCGACGCAACGAGCCGCGCGAGGTATCGAAGAGAGTATTGGCCTCAAAGACGCGGCGTTTGGATACGCGGAAACCGGCGGCGCGCAGCAAGCGGCGGCCCGTGCCGGGGTCCGGCAGCGCCAGTTTGATCTCGATTTCGCGCGGGGAACCGGGGAGAGCTATAGCTTCCTCCCGATAATGGCATAATCCAGACCGCCGAAAAAGGCTTCGCGGAAGTCTTCCGGCAGACTGGCAAGGGCGGGCATGGATTCGATGGCGGGCGAGAGCCGATGCACCTCGATCCCGCCGAGTCCGCATTCTTCCATGTAGAACGACAACAAAGCGTGCGGTACGGGGCGAGTGTGGGTGGGGTCCAGAAAGAAGTGGCTGGCGAAGATAGCCAGGCACTCGGGATTGGGAGTCTCGATAGCCAGCACGCCGTCGCGCTCCAGACGCGATGCCGCGAGCCGGATCATGTCCGGCAAGCGATCGGGCGGCAGATGTTCCACAACCTGCGAGCTGAAAATGCCATCGAGCGAGCCTTCCGGCAGATCCGCCAGCCAGACGAACAGATCGGCTGCATCCGCGCGCAGACCCTTTAGGCGGCATACGTCGACGGACTCAGTGCTCAGGTCGATGCCCCGGGCGGAGACGCCGGCATCGCGCATCAGTTCCAGAAACTCGCCGCGGCCGCAGCCGATATCCAGCACGTCGCGCCGGCCGCTGAAGTAAGGCAGGTAGAACTGCTGGCCTTTTTTCACATAGTCTTCGGATCCGCGGAAGCGCTCGGCGAAGCGCGCGTAATCGAATTCAGGCGGCGCCGTGGCGACAGTTTGGGACTGTGGCTGGGGCGTGACAGGCGAAGCGGGCGGGACGCCGGCCGCGGTGCGCTGCCGTATCAGCCGCAGCTCGGAATGAATCAGGTGATCGTAATCCTTGCGGATACGTTCCAGGTCCGCCCACAGGCGCTTCTGGATATCCACGCCGTAGCGGTCCAGCGCGCCTTCGAAATCGGCATGCTGCAATTTGATCTGGTCGCGGATGAACGCCTCGTTTTGCCCGGTGCGATGCTGGAAGGCGGCATTCAGCTCGGCAAGGCCGCGCAGCAATTTGGTTTCGTTGACCACCAGCTTGTATTCCCAGCCCTGGCGCCACTCCGCCCAGTGTCCGCGAATGTCCTTCAGTTGCTGGACCTCGCCGCGCACGAGCGCATCCAGGTCCGCGGCGACCTGGCCCCACTTGTGGTCGATTGCGGCCAACGTACGGCGGGTGTCTTCGAGGGCTTCAAGCGTGGATTGGACGCAAGCCATCACGTTGCGATTGAACTCGACCTGCTCGCGCACGTGCCAGTCGAGCGCGCGGGCTATGGCTTTCTTAGCCTGTTGCGCCAGCCAGTTCAGCGGCCCACCGGCACGAGGATTCACGGTGCCGATGGACGCCACCTTGGCTTCCGCCGCATCGCGCGCATGCAGCAGTGGCATGAGGTCGGGCAGTTGAACGTCCCCGGCGGTCACGGCGTCGGGATGGCGCGCACGCACGCGATCCTGGATCTCGCGCAGAACGGCGTTCAATTCATCGGTGTCCACGTGGCTTGCTCCCCGACTTCGTAAAAGTCGCCGTGACTTTGGACTGCAATCCGCCGCGCGGCGTGAATTCGCCGGTCACCGTGGCGCTCAACGGCTTGACGGCGGCTACCACGTCGCGCAAGAAGCGGTTCACCACGTTCTCGTAGAAGATGCCCAGATTCCGATATGCCAGCAGGTACAGCTTCAGCGACTTCAGCTCCAGGCACTTCTTGTCCGGCACATAACGCAGGGTCAGCCTGCCAAAGTCCGGAAGGCCGGTTTTAGGGCACACGGACGTGAACTCCGGAATCACGATCTCGATCTCGTAATCCGGAAACTGGTTGGGCCAGGTCTCGATTTCAGGCAGAGCGGCGGCGATTCCGGCCGCGGCGTGTTCGTCGGTATAGGCGCGCTTCATGATGGAGTTACCATGGCCGGAATGGCGGCCGCCTTAGCCAGCAGATCCAGGAACATGCCCACGTCCGCCACCACGCCCACGGCTTGTCCGGTGCCGCGATCGCTGACCTTGGTGGCCACGGCCGGGTTGATATCCACGCAGACGATTTTCACCCAACTCGGCAGCATATTGCCGGTGGCGATGGAGTGCAGCATCGAGCCCAGGCAAAGCACCAGTCCGGCGCCCTTCAGATGGGCGGCATAGGCGTCCTGCGCCGCATTCATGTCGGTGATGGTATCGGGAAGGGGGCCGTCGTCGCGCAAGCTGCCGGCGAGCACGAAAGGCACGTTGGCGCGCACGCATTCGTAGAGGATGCCGCTGGGAAGCCGTCCGGCAGCCACGGCCTGGGCCACGCTTCCGGCATGATAAATCGCGTTGATGGCGCGCATGTGGTTGCGATGGCCGTGCTCTTCCTGCCGTCCATCGGCCAGCCGCACGCCGAGCGAAGTGCCGAACAGCGCGGCTTCCGCGTCATGCACGCCCAGCGCGTTGCCGCTGAGCAGCGCGTGCACGAAGCCGCCGCGGATGAGCGCCGCCAGGCCTGGTACGCCGCCGGTATGGACCACCACCGGTCCGGCCACCACGACCACTTTCAGCTTCTGTTCCAGAGTCTGGCGGATGAGCGCCGCGGTCTGCCGCACGGCGGTTTCAACCTGGCGCTCGGAGGAGATGCCGTTGGACATGAAGGCGAACGCGAGGCGGTCGCGCTCTTTCGATTCGGGCGCCACGCGGATGCCGCGCATGCCCACCACCACGCGATCGCCCGTGCGGATATCGCGCAGCCGGCGGCACCAGGCGCGGCCATCGGCAACCACGATAAGGGCGTCCATGCGCTGATTTTCCACTTCGATCCATTGCTGGTTGAGGCGTACGAAGGTGCGGTGATTGGTGGTGGAGTAGAAATCTTCGGGCGCGCAGCAGTCGCGTTCGACGGCGCGCAACGCGGCGTCGCCGGAATCCACCGCCGCGCAGCCCAGCGACAGCAGGTCTTCGAGCAGATGCGCCATCAACTCGCCGGAGGGAGCTTCGACCTTCAAACGCAGGTAGGACGGCTCGCTGTTGGTGCGGCCGATGCGAAATTCTTCCACCTCGAAGCGGCCATGATGCTCGACCACCTTATCGAAGATGTTCTCCATCACGTGGGAGTCGATCAGGTGGCCTTGCGCTTCGACGACTTCCTGTAGATGCATAAAAGATTTATTGTAGACTG
>Ga0187871_10002579_pt1 | contig 14640 bp, 11 predicted proteins | sample June2016WEW_16_1_FD_132988 | JGI IMG/M metagenome (GOLD analysis project Ga0187871, IMG submission 132988) | Peatland microbial communities from SPRUCE experiment site at the Marcell Experimental Forest, Minnesota, USA - June2016WEW_16_10 | ecosystem: Environmental > Terrestrial > Soil >... | reverse complement strand
GTCGCGGACGTCGTCGGGGCGGGTCTTGTCGAACACCGACGGGTCGGGCTGGCCCGGCAACCAGGGACTCTCCCCCAGTTCGCGCAGATCGAAACGAAGGCAGCGTAGGCCCGCCCCAGCCCAGAGTCGAGAGAGGTCGACCCAGAGCCTTGAGGGCCCGACGTGATCCTCGTTGAACCCGTTCACCAGCACGACGATCGGACCCGCGGCTTCCTCAACCGGCTCGCACAGGACCCCGAAGAGCTTGTTAGGACCCAGCTCGGCGATTCGCTCGCGAACCAAGGGGCCACCCGGGGCCCGCATGACAGTCGACTCCTGTGTCGCGGGGCGCTCAGCCAGTGCACCCGCAGGAGGGTTCGGTCGCGTTAGCCACTCTCGGATCTCGGCAATGGTCACCAGCGGCTGCACCGACGTTGGCAGCTCCGTCTCCAGCAGCGGCCCCTGTTCGCTCGTCGTCGTCCACTCGACGTCCTCGGTCCAGATCGACCGGAACTTGCTCGAAACGACCCGGTCATCACGAACGACCACGAGCAGCCGCTCGGCCAGCGGGCTCGGCATGGGCCCGTCGAAGTTCAGATCCCTGAGCCGTTTCGACGCCTCTTCGCTGTAGGAGTACTCCAGCCTCTTGGCCGGCTCCCCCGATCCCGGCGCCTCGTCGTCGTGCCCGAGCGCACCGAGCGCACTCGACTCACGTAGGAAGTGGCGCCCCGACTCACACGGATCCCACAGCACCGCCGACTCGAGGCCCAGCTCGTGGTGGGCCGCGGCGGCGATGATCGTCGCACCGATCCGCATCCCCACGGCCGACACCGAGGAGACGCCGAACGTACGCAGCAGCGCGATCGCTTGATCGATGCCTTCGCGCCAGGCGAGGTCGAACTCCAGGTCATCGAACGAACCGCTGGAGTTACCGGTGGCGTAGTGGTCAAGACGAAGCGTCACGTAGCCATCGCTCGCCAGGAGGATCGCCAGGTTGCGCAGGGCCCGTCGAGCGAGTCGTGCCTCTCGTCCGATCGGCGGAGATATCAACACGCCCCCGCGCGACGTCGTTGAGGTCGGCGACGCCAGGCGGGCGAAGAGCGGTCGCTCCTTCGAACCGAACCAGAGGCTCTCCTCGCGGACCTGGTCTTGACTCAGGGACATCGTCAGCCCGCTACTTGGAAGGAGAAATCCTCGGTCGCGCCCCGGCCCGCGCCTCGCGGCCCGTGCCACAGGGACCTCAGTCTCCTCGGCGGACCGGCCGCCTGGGGCACATCACTCGAGGACATCGTGGGCCAGGGTGACTGCATCCGTGCAAGGATACCGCTCAGTTCGCTGCGAATTCACGGGATTGGAGCATCACGCTGCTCCCTCGCACGCCGTCGCGTGCGGCGGGTTCATCGAACATTCGGCGCCGACCAGATGACCGGGCATTCACCATCATTTTGTTGAAGTAACTAGAATCGTCACGACCAAGGAGTTCTCCACGACGCCGAAATCGTTCTCGTGCGGATGGAACTCTGGGAAGCGAAGCACAATGGCCGAAGATCCTGCAAGTCCCGACTTGGCCGGCGACCGTGCGGACTTGACGGTTGACCTGGCGGCGGCGCTCGTGACGGAGCAGTTTTTCCTCGTTTACCAGCCCACGATCGATCTGCAGACCAACGCCTTCGCCGGAGTCGAGGCACTGATCCGCTGGCGCCACCCGCTGCGCGGCGTGGTCAGTCCCGAGACCTTCATCGCCGAACTCGAGACCAGCGGCCAGATCGTGCCGGTGGGGCGCTGGGCGCTCGAAACCGCGTGCGCCCAGGCGGCGCTGTGGCACGCGAAGGGCTACCGGTTCGCCGTGTCGGTCAACATCTCATCCAAGCAGCTCGAACTCGCCGAGTTCGTCGACGACGTCGCCGACGCCCTGGCGTCGAGCCGTTTCGATCCCGCCCTGTTGGTCCTCGAATTCTCCCACGAGACGCTCATGCGCCAGGTCGGCACCCCTGTCGATCGCCTCGCCCTACTGAAGGAACTCGGGATCCGCCTCGCGGTCGACGACTTCGCGCCGGGAGAGTCGCTTCTGGCCGATCTCGGGAAGTTCCATATCGACATCGTCAAGCTCGACAAGCGATTCATCGCTGGCATGACCGACTCGTCCGAATCGGCTGATCAGATCCACAGCCTCGTCCAGCTGGCCAAGACGCTCGGCGTCCAGATCTTTGCCTCAGGAATAGAGGACGTCGGCCAACGACAGCGCCTGCAGGTCGAGCAGGTCGACATCGGCCAAGGCTTCCTCTTCTCCACGCCTCACGAGGCCGCCCAAATCGACCGATTTCTCGAAGACTTCGCCATATTTTCCGGGAAGCCCCTCTGAACCTGCTCATCCCTTCCCGCGGCGACCGCTGGAGCCCATCGGCTCCAACGATGGGCGTCGCCACGATGGCGCGCAGTGGGGGCCGCCGAAACGAAGCACACGAAAGAGTGGCGCCATGACGAAAAAGACTGAGGAATCGGACGGGCCCGTGTTGCCCAGCCGGACCGAGACGCTGGAAGGACAGCCTGGTCGGGCCAGCGAGCTGCGCCGACGCTACGCGATCGTGCGCGCCGGCGCCAGCGCCTCACTGTCGGGCGAGGAGTACGACTCTAAGTTGATCGACCTACTCGGCGTGGCCGTACCGTCATTCTGCGACTGGTGCGCGATCGACCTGGCGAACGAGAACGGCGAGTTGCGCCCCCTGGCCGTGCGCTACAGCGGGTGCGATCACGCCGACGCGCCGGACCCCCTCCAGGAGTGCTGCGTCGTCGGGCTCCACGAGCGGGTGCCCGACCTGGCGGGGTTGACCACTCGCGTCCACTCCAGTGGGCTCAGCGAGGTGTGGCCCGCCGACGGAGAGGGCCTGCCCTGGTGCATCGTGGTTGCGCTATGGGTCTACGACTTGCCTTTCGCCACGATGGCGTTCGCGGTGAACGAGCAGCACCCCGGCTACGGTCAGGTCGAGATCAGTGCCGCCGAGGACGTGGCGTGGGCGACGGCCACCGCGATCGAACGGCTGTTGCTGCACCAGGACGCCCGCGACGCGGTGCGCCACACCCAACGCATCGCCAGCCAGCTCCACCAACTGATCGCGACTTCGATCACCGTCGGAAGTCTGCGCAGCGAGCAGGACATCCTGAAGAGCCTCGCGAGCAGCACCCGCAGCGTCTTTGACGCCGACACCGCGATCGTGTCGCTCGAATTCGGTCCGACCGCCCCACTGCGCGGCGTGGCCCAGCGGGGCAAGAGCGTCGTGTGTCTCGTGCCGGACCGACACGAATCACCTGAGGAACTGCCTAGTTCACGCACGGGCGGAACCGTCCCCTGGCGCGAGGGCGACTGGCTGGTCGCACCCATCCTCGAACGGCGCGATCGCGCCCGCGGGGTGGTGGCGATCCGGCGCGAATCGACGTCCGAATTCGCCACCGAGGACAAAGAGGTTCTCACGCTGCTCGCACAGATGGCCGCCACGGCCCTCGGCGCCATTGAACTGAGTCGCACCATAGAGCACAGTGAGGCCAGGTGGCGGATCCTGGTCGAGACGGCGCCGGTCGGCATCGTCGAGGTGGACGCCGCGGGTCACGCTCGATGGTGGAATCGCGGCGCGGCGCGGATCTTCAACTGGCCCGAATACGGCGAATTCCTCGGGGGCGAAGGTCCCTACTTCCCCGACTCCGCGCTCGAGCGACTCCAGGTCCTGTGGAGCGATGTCCTCGCCGGTGAGTTCGCCCTCGGACGAGACCTCAGCGACGTCGAGATACGCGCCCGACGACGGGACCTGACGGCGTCGGCCGCCCTCTTGACGGCCAGCGAGGGAGCGGTGTCGACCATCCTCACCTTGATCGACGACGTCACCGACCACCGCGAGCTGAAGGCCGAGCTCCGTCACGCCCACCAGATGGAAATCCGCGGCCAGGTGGCGAGCACGGTGGCCCACGACTTCAACAACCTGCTCACGCTCATCTCGGGCTACGCGGAGATCCTTTCGCACGACGTGCAGAGCGACGAGCGGGCCTCCCTGATGGTCAAGGACATCCAATCGACGGCCTCGCGCGCGTCGCTGCTGACCGAGCAGTTGCAGACGATCGGGCGCACGAAGGCGCCCGAGCCCGTCGTGCTGCGACCCGAAGAGGCGATCCAGTCGGTCGCCGAGGTCCTCGAGAGGATTGTCGGTGTCGACATCGAGTTGGACTGGTCGCTCGAGAACAACGCCGCCAACGTGAGGGTCGACGCCGACCAGTTCGAGCAGATGATCCTCAACCTGGCCCTCAACGCCCGCGACGCCATGCCGCTCGGCGGCCGCCTGAGCATCGCGGTGGACTCGGTCGCCGTCGAGGGCGACCAGACCCTGACGCTCAACGTTCCTGCCGGCAGCTACGTGCTCATCACGGTGGCCGACAACGGCGAGGGCATGGACGAGGAGACCCGACGGCGCTGTTTCGAGCCCCTGTTCACGACCAAGGGTCCCTTCAAGGGCACCGGGCTGGGGCTGGCCTCGGCTCGACGCCTCGTCGAAGAGAGTGCGGGATCGATCCAGGTCCGCAGCGAGATCGGTAAGGGCACCACCTTCGAGATCTACTTGCCGGCCGTCGATGAGTTGGTCGGCTCGACCCCGACCGCTCGCGGCCCTTCGACGCCCCGGGGGTCGGCCACCGTGCTGCTCGCCGAGGACGACGAGGGACTGCGCCGTCTCATCAGCCAGGTCCTCGAACGAAACGGCTACCTCGTGCTCGAGGCCGATTCGGCCGAGCAGGCCCTCAAACTGGCCGGCGAATTCGACGGAGCCATCGACTTGCTCCTGAGCGACGTCGTGATGGCCGAACTCTCGGGGCTCGAACTGGCCAGCACCCTGCAGGGCTCGAACCCCGCCCTGCGGGTCGTCCTGATGTCCGGCAGCGCGGACGAGTCGGTACTGGAGGAGCTCGTAGCCGGATCGAGCGCCTTCCTCGCGAAACCCTTTCGTCCGAGCGAGCTCATCGACCAGATCCACGAACTACTCGCGCGGCGCAACTCGCTGGCGGTGCATCCCTCGGCGATCCACTAGCCCCGGCTCGATCCGCCGCGGCGACAGCGGCACGGGGAGACCTACGCGACCGGTTCGGGCTCGAATCGATAACCGACCCCTCGAACAGTCGAGATCCAGCGCGGGTTGTCCGGGTCGACTTCAATCTTGGCGCGCAAGCGACGTATGTGCTCGGTGACCGTCGCCTCGTTCTGCCACTCGCTCGACGACGACCAGACGTGCTCGAGGAGCTGGGCTCGGGAATAGACCTGACGAGGCGACGCGGCGAGGAACGCCAGCAACGCGAACTCCTTGGAGGTCAACTCCAACAGCACGCCGTCCAAACGCACCTCGTGGGTGCTCTCGTTGATCTGCAGTTCACCGAATCTCATGGTCGGGGCGTCGATCTGGTGCTGGGCCATGTTCACGCCCGAGCGGCGCAGCACCGATTCGATCCGGGCCGAGACCTCCCCGAGCGAGAAGGGTTTGACGATGTAGTCGTCGGCGCCGAGCTTCAGCCCGGCAATCCTCTCCGATTCGAGGCCCCGCCCGGTCAGGAAGATAGTGGGGACGTCGCTGATCAGGCGCAGTTCGCGCAGCACCTCGCGCCCGTCCTCGGCACCCAACACGATGTCCAGCAGCACGAGGTCCGGATTGAGCGACGACGTGGCCGACAGGGCGCCGGCAAGGCTGGACGCGACCGTGACCTCGAATCCTTCGCCGGTCAGAAACTGGTCGAGGAGCTTGATGATCTCCTGATCGTCCTCGACGATGAGAATCCTGGTCATCCTCGCGCACCCTTCTCGATGTTGACGGTGTCACGCACACGAGTTCTCGGTCGCCTCACCCCGCCGACGGCCGACGAGCGATCGAGTGCTCCACTTCGTGTCAACATTCGCACAACTCTCATTCTACGGACTGCGCACTCCCCCGGCGTGCAAGCCGGCATCGTCGGGTCGAGCCCGCGATCACTCGCCCGACGATTCGGCCGCATCGACGTGTTGGCTGCCACCGAGCGTGGCGACCTCCTCCGGCGACCGCCGCGTGCGGCCGCCCGTTTCGGGCACCCGATCCGGCGGGGACTCGTCAACTTGACCAACGGACGAACGGCCCGTTCGGTCCTTCGATGGACGCCGCGTTGCCGTCCCGGAGCCGCCGAGACGTCATCGCGATCTACCTACACTTGAACCGTGCGCCGTCTCGTTCCCTTTCTCATCCTCGCCCTCTTGGGTGTCCTCTCCGGAAGCGCCGCACTGCTGTCGTGGCATCAGGCCCATGAGCAGACCCTTACCATCTTCGACTGCGGCAACCAGGGGGCGGACGCTCCGCGCACCTTCATCCTCTCGTGCGCCGACGCCAACTCCGAGCTGAAGAACTTGCAGTGGACGGACTGGGGCCACAGCGTCGCGCACGCGACGGGTACGGCGACGTGGAACGACTGCACCCCCAACTGCGCCGCGGGCACGTGGCACAGCGCGTCGATCACGGTCTCGGCCTATCGGGTGCGGAACGGCCACTACACCCGCCTGGGCGCAACCCACAGCGCGCTGTTCGTCGATGGCCCCTTCGACGCCTCGGCGTACCCACCGACCAATTGAAGACCTCGCGCCCCGGGGCGGCGCGGCTCACCAACGGCCATTACTTATACTGAAGACTGCTTGACGTTACGTGACACCACCTGCTCGGATTCTCAACCGCGGCGGCCACGGCGCTCAGGGTAGAAGGTTCTAGAGAGCGGATCACATTCGAATGAAGATCGTACGCACAGCCTTCATGGTCGGCGTCGTGGTGAGCGTCTTCGCCGTCCCCGCCGGCGCGAGCGCTGCACCGTCGTGGTCGAACGCGCGCACCGCAGTCCTCCCCGCGGGCGCGACGGGCCTGCCCCAGGGTTACCTACCGGCGCTGGCGTGCGCCTCCGCGGGCAACTGCGTCGCGGGCGGTGACTACTCCAATGCCAAGGGAGACGCGGTGGGACTACTGCTGAACGAGGTCGGCGGCGCCTGGCGAAGCCCCGTGGCGATCACGCCACCCAGCAACGCCGCGGCCAATCCCTCGACGAACGTGTTCTCGGTGGCCTGCGGCGCCGTCGGCAACTGCAGCGCCGTCGGCACCTACCAGGACAAGAGCGGGAACTCGTTCGCCTTCACCGACAGCGAAGTCGCGGGCACGTGGCGAGGGGCGCTAGCCGCGTCACTGCCGGCCAACGCCGTCGCCAGCGGCCAGAACGCGCAGTTGCGCTCCGTCGTGTGCGCCAAGGCCAACTACTGCACCGCCGTGGGCACCTACGACGCGAAGTCGACACCGCTCGCCCAGACCGAAGGCCTCGTACTCGACGAGGTTGCCGGCACGTGGCGCGCGGGCGTCGAAGTGCACCTGCCCGCAGGCACTAACGTCAACCCCCTCGTCGAGCTGAACCAGGTCGCCTGCGCCAGCGCCGGCAACTGCAGTGCCGTCGGGCAGTACACCGACTCCAACGGCGCCACGCACGGGCTCGTGGTCAACGAACGGGCGTCGCGGTGGGCGTCGGGGCAGTCCCTCGTCCTGCCGGGCAACGCCAGCGCCTACCCTGACGGCTCGCTCAGCTCGATCGCCTGCGCGCCAGGCGGCGCCTGCACCGCCATCGGCACCTACGCCAACGCGACCGGCGACGTCGAAGCGCTGGCGGTAAACGAGGCCAACGGCGCGTGGCAGCGCGCCAGCGCGCTGACGATGCCGAGCGGTGCGTCGGCCAACCCTCACGCCTTCCTCTACGGCTACGGCGGGATCTGGTGCCCCACGAGCGGCAACTGCAGCGCCGGTGGACAGTACACCGACGATTCGGGAAAGTACCAGGGTTTCCTCGTCGACGAGGTCAACGGCGCCTGGCAGGCCGCCGGCGAGCTGAAACTGCCTGACGGAGCCCAGCAGGCCGGCAAGAACGGCGGCGTGGTCGCCGTGTCGTGCGTCTCGCCCGGCACCTGCAGCGCCGGAGCGGCCTACCTCGACGCCGCGGGCGAGTACCAGGCCCTGGTCGTGAACCGCGTCGACGGCGCCTGGCAGACCGGCAGCAAGGTCACGCTGCCGTCGGGGGCCGCCAGCGTCGGCGTCGCCGGCGGCGTCTACGGGTTGATCTGCGAGAGGGCCAACCAGTGCACGGCCACGGGCAGCTACCTGAAGAACACCACCGTCTACGAGGGCTTCACCCTCGACGCCAACTAGGCGTCGCCTCGGGATTCGCCGCCTGCTTGCGCACGGACGCCCCTTCGGCCTTGAAAAGTTTCATCCATTTTCTACCTTCCGATAGCCCGCACTTCACCTTGCGATAACCCAGCCTTCTTACGTTGGCTACGTGACACGCGAACGACTTCACACCCTCCTGCGACCTCGCCAGCGTGTCGCCCTACGACCAGGCTGCGCGCCGCACGGCGCGCGACAGCGCGATGCTCGCCCCTGAGGGCCGCAGCGTCGTGCTCGTCGTCGAAGACGAGCCGAGCTACCAGGAGGCGCTCAACATCGGTCTGACCGTCGAGGGTTTCGTGGTGGTCGGTGCGAGCACGCTGGCCCAGGCCCGCACGTTGATGTCGAGCACCCGGCCCGACCTCGTGCTGCTCGACGTGATGCTGCCCGACGGGTCGGGCATCGACTACTGCCGCGAGATCTTCGACTCCTCGCGCATCCCGGTGATCATGGTCTCGGCGCGCACGAGCGAGGTCGACATCGTGCTGGGCCTCGAGATCGGTGCCGCCGACTACGTCACCAAGCCCTACCGGCTGCGCGAGTTGGTCGCGCGCATGCGCGCCGTGCTGCGCCGCCCGGTCACCAACGCGGACGAAGAGACGATCACGTTCGGGGACCTGCGAATCGACTTGGTACGGCGAACCGTGACCAAGCAGGGCCGCGAGGTCGAGCTCAGCCGCAAGGAGTTCGACCTGCTGGCGCTCTTCGCCACGCGCCTCGGCCAGGTCGTCACCCGCGAAGTCTGCCTGGACACGCTCTGGTGGGGCATGGAACTGACCGACACGCGCACCCTCGACACGCACGTGAAGCGGCTGCGCCAGAAGATCGAGAGCGACCCAGCCACTCCCCGCCACCTGCTCACGATCCGGGGAGTGGGCTTTCGCCTCGACGCCTAACCTGCAGTCGTGCACGTTGGCGACCAGGCCCCGGATTTCACCCTCGTCGACCAGGGTGGCCGCCCACTGACCCTCTCGGCCCTGTTGACGCACGGGCCGGTGGTGCTCTTCTTCTACCCGGCGGCCATGACCACGGGGTGCACCAAGGAGTGCCGCCACTTCCGCGACCTCGGCGCCGACTTCATGGCGCTCGGAGCTCAGCGCGTCGGCATCTCGATGGACGACACCGAACGACAGGCGCAGTTCACGCAGAAGAACCAGCTGGACTATCCGCTGCTCGCCGACGTCGGCGGCCGCGTCGCCTCCCTGTACGGCGTCAAACGGTCGCTCTCGCTGCTCAAGGTGAAGCGAACGACGTTCGTGATCGCAACCACGGCGAGCATCATCGACATCATCACGAGCGAGTTCAACATGGACGCCCACGCCGAGCGGGCGCTCGACGCCCTGCGGCGGCTCCCCTAGCCGACGATGAGCGCCGGTGCCGGATCCGAGAGGAACCGGCCCACGTGCGCGAGCACGGCCGAGGCCATCGCCCCGTCGATCTGGCGATGATCGAAGGACATCGCCAGTTCCACGACCTGGCGCACGACGACCTGGTCGCCGACGACCCAGGGGGCCTTGGCGATCTGGCCGATGGCGAGGATCGCCCCCGTGCCGGGTGGGAGGATGGGCATGGCCGCGTCAACGGCGAACGGGCCCACGTTGGTGATGGTGAGCGTCGTGCCGATCATGTCGTTGGGCGTCGTGGTGCCCTTGCGTGCGGTGTCGACGAGCGCGTTGAGCGCCTGGGCCATCGATACCAGGTCGAGCTGGTCGGCCCCCTTGATGTTGGGCACGATCAGTCCGCGGTCGGTCGCCGCGGCGATGCCCAGGTTGACGCTGCGGCGAACCACGACCTCACCGGCGGCGCTGTCGAAGCTCGAGTTGATGCCCGGGAAGTGACGGGCCGCGTCGCACATCGCGAGCGCGGTGATCGTGAGCGGCGAGAGGCGAACACCGGCCAGACCGGGATGCTTCTTCAGCGACTCGAGCAGTTCCATCGTGCGTGTCGCGTCGACGCGCACCCAGACGGCGGCGTGCGGCGCGCTGAAGGCGCTCTGGACCATCGCCTCGCTCATCGAGCGAAGCACGCCCTTGACCGGGATGCGCTCCTCCTTGGGTCCGGTCGACCACGATTCGATGTCGCGACCCACGAAGCGCGACGTCGAGGTCGGTCCGGTGATCACGGCACTCGGCCGCGTCGCAGCGGGCGCGCCACCGTTGAGGGCCTTCTCGACGTCGCCGCGAGTGATGAGACCGTCGCGACCGGTGCCGAGCAGGTTCGCCAGGTCGACACCGTGCTGCTTGGCGTAAAGGCGCACGGGCGGGGTCGACCTCGGCGCGAACGCTGGAGTCGACACGGCGGGCGCCGCGGGCGGCGGCGGAACCGCGGCGGCGCCGGTGCGACGGTTCTTTCGGGTCGCGACGCCCGTCTCGTTCGCGACGCCGTAGCCCACGAGCACGGCCTGTCGGCCCTCGTCCGCGACGGCCTCGGGCGCGGCAACGGCGGGCGCCGGGGCCGATCCGCCTTTCGCCGCCGCCTTGGGGGCTTGTTTGGGCGCGCCTCCGACTTCGAACGTGATCAGCGGCTTGTGCACTTCAATGACGTCGCCGATGTTGCCGTGCAGCGCCACCACGGTGCCCGCGTAGGGGCTCGGTAGTTCGACCGTCGCCTTGGCCGTCTCGATGTCCACCAGCGGTTGGTTGAGCACCACCGCGTCGCCGACCTGGACCTTCCACTCGACGATCTCGGCCTCGATCAGGCCTTCGCCGACGTCGGGCAGCAGGAAGATCTCCTCGCTCACCTCAGAATCCCATCGATCGGTCGACGGCGTCCAGGATCCGATCCACCGTCGGGCGGTAGTCGTCCTCGAGGCGAGTGGGCGGATAGGGCACGTGGTAGCCGCTGACCTGCAGGCCGGGGGCCTGGAGCGAGTAGAAGCAGCGCTCGCTGACCTGCGAGACGATGTCCGAGCCGACCGACGCGCTGTGCGGTGACTCCTGGACCACCACCAGCCGGCCGGTCTTGTCGACCGATCGAGCCAGGGTGTCGAGGTCGAGGGGGGCCAGCGATCGCACGTCGATCACCTCGAGCGACACGCCCTCGGTCTCGGCCGTCTCGGCCGCGCGCATGATCGTCTTCACGGACGCGCCGTAGCCGACGACCGTCACGTCTCGGCCCTCGCGGCGCACGGCCGCCTCGAAGAGACCCTGGGGAGGGTTGTCGAGGTCGACCTCGCCCTTCTCCCAGTAGCGGCTCATCGGCTCGCAGAAGATGATGGGGTCGTCGTGCTCGATCGACTGCTGGATCATCCAGTAGGCGTCGTTCGCGCCCGAGCACGACACCACGCGCAGCCCGGCCGTCTGGGCGAAGTACGGTTCCGGGCTCTCGGAGTGGTGCTCGATCGCCCCGATGCCGCCCTGGAAGGGCAGCCGGATGACGAGGCCCATGTTGTAGACGCCGTCGCTGCGCTTGTGCAGCTTGGCGACCTGGGAGACGATCTGGTCGAAGGCCGGGTAGACGAAGCCGTCGAACTGGATCTCGACGATCGTGCGATAGCCGCGGATCGCCAGGCCCACCGCCGTGCCGACGATGGCCGACTCCGCGAGCGGGGCGTCGATGACGCGGTCTTCGCCGAAGTCCTTCTGCAGGCCGTCGGTGATGCGAAAGACCCCGCCGAGCTTTCCGATGTCCTCGCCCATCAACAGGACCTTCTTGTTCTTCTCGAGGGACCGGCGCAGGCCCTCGTTGAGGGCCTTGGCCATGGTCATGGTGGTCGTTGCCATCAGTGCGAACCTCCGCTAATGCCCATCTCGATCATTTCGCGCCGTCCTTCGTCGATCAGCGGATGAGGCGCGGCGTAGGCGTGGTCGAACATCGTGATCGGGTCCGGTCGCTCCATCGCCAGGACGTCCTCGCGCAGTTGCAGGGCCATCGCTTCGGCCTCGGCGGTCACGTCGGCGAGCGCGGTCTTCTTGACCTTGTACTCGTGCACGAGCAGGGCCTTGACCCGCTCGACGGGGTCGCGATGCTTCCAGACCTCGACCTCGGCGTCCACGCGGTAGCGCGTCGGGTCGTCGGACGTCGTGTGCGCGCCCATGCGATAGGTGAAGGCCTCGATCAACGTCGGACCGGCTCCGGCGCGGGCGTTCTCCAGGGCCCGCTTGGTTACCTCGTAGACCGCGAGCACGTCGTTGCCGTCCACGCGCACCCCGGGGAAGCCGAAGCCCTCGGCGCGGTGGTACAGAGGGATCTTGGCCTGCAACGACGAGGGCTCGGAGATCGCCCACTGGTTGTTCTGCAAGAAGAACACGACGGGGCAGTTGAAGGAGGCGGCCCACACGAAGGACTCGAGCACGTCGCCCTGGCTCGACGCGCCGTCACCGAAAAAGGCGACGACGGCCTCGTCGGCCCCGTCGCGCTGCACGCCCATGGCGTAACCCACGGCGTTGAGCGCCTGGTTGCCGAGCACCACGGTGGGCACGGAGTGGCGGTACTTCTGAGGATCCCAGCCACCGTTGCTGACGGCGCGGAAGAGGCGAAACCAGTCGACCGGTGGAATCCCGCGGCACCACGCGATGCCGTGCTCACGGTAGGTCGGGAACGTGAAATCGCTCGGGCTGAGGGCCCGGCCGGCACCTATCTGGGCCGCCTCTTGGCCCTGGATCGGAGCCCAAAGTGCGAGTTGGCCCTGTCGTTGCAGCGACGTGCCCTCGTTGCAGATGCGCCGGATGATCACCATGTCACGGTAGAAGCCGAATATCTCGTCACCGCTCAACGCGCTCTGGTAGTCGCCCTGATCCACGCGCTCGCCCTCGGGCGAGAGCAATTGAACAAGCTCATCGTCGATCATCGACTCTCCTTCGGCCTCTGCGCCTAGATACCTTACCCTCGTACGATAAACGGATGTCCCGGCTCTTCGTCGACCTGCGGCCCCTGCGCCGGAACCGAGATTTCAGCCTTCTCTTCTACGGCCAGCTCGTCTCCCTGCTCGGCAGCAACCTCACGTTGGTGGCCGTGCCCTACCAGGTCTACGTCGAGACCCACTCGAGCCTGTGGGTCGGCCTGGCGAGCCTCATCCAGCTGCCCTTCCTCATCGCCGGCGCGCTCTGGGGTGGCGTCATGGGCGACCGGATGAACCGGCGCACGCTGCTCGTCGTCAACTCGTTGGTGCTCGCGCTACTCAGCGCCGGACTCGCGCTCAACGCCCAGTGGCACCACTCGCACCTGGTCGTGCTGATCTCGCTGGCGGCCCTGGCCGCCGGGTTCGCGGGCTTCGGCGGGCCGATCCGCTCGGCCGCCATCCCCAAGCTGGTGCCGAGCGACCAGTTGGTCGCCGCGTACTCGCTCAACCAGGTGATCTACAACATCGCCTCGGTCGCCGGGCCGGGGCTGGCGGGCCTGCTGCTCGCCGGCATCGGCCTCTCGGCCTGTTACTGGTTCGACGCCCTGACCTTCGCGCTCTTGGTGCTGTTCACCTGGTTCATGTCCTCGATGGTGCCCAGCGGCCAGCACACGGGCGTCAAGATGCTGCGCGCCATGGGCGACGGCTGGCGCTACGTACGCAGTCACGCCACGGCCCAGGCCGTCTACCTCGTCGACCTCAACGCCATGGTCTTCGGCCTGCCCCGGGCCCTCTTCCCCGCCGTCGCGCTCACGCTGTACCACGGCGGTCCGAGGACGCTCGGCCTGCTCTACGCGGCCCCGGGCGCCGGGGCGCTCGTGATGGCCGTCCTGACCGGATGGCTCGAACGGGTGCGGCGCCAGGGCCGACTCGTGGTGCTCGTCGTGATGGCCTGGGGCGGCGCCATCACGGTCTTCGGGCTCGTGCACGTCGTCTGGGTCGGGCTGAGCTGCCTCGCCATCGCCGGCGCGACCGACGTCATCTCGACGATCCTGCGAAACACCATCCTGCAGAACGCCATCACCGACGAGTACCGCAGCCGCATCTCCTCGATTCAGATGGCCGTGGTGACGGGCGGACCGCGCCTGGGCGACTTCGAGTCGGGGCTGGTGGCGGGGCTGACGACGACGGAGTTCTCCATCGTCTCGGGCGGCATCGCGTGCGTCGCGGGGGCCCTGGTGCTCGTCCGCTGGCGCCCCACCTTCTGGCGCGACACGATCCGCTAGCGCGACCGCACGGGAATCGAGCGGCGCCGGGCGTTGGTGACGCTGGCCAGCTGACCGCAGGCCGCGTCGATCGAGCGGCCCCGGGTGTTGCGCACCGTGACGTTGAGGCCCCGCTGCTCGAGCCCGTCGCGAAAGGCCGCGACCCGCGCCGGCGACGAACCGAGCACCAGGTACCCGGGCGTGGGGTTGAGCGGTATCAGGTTCACGTGGGCGTGCAGCGGCGCGGCGTACTCGGCCAGCTCGTGCAGTTGCGCCGGCGTAACTCCGTCGAGCGGCGCCGGCAGCGGATCCGTGGGGCTGACGAAGACGTGTTCCATGTACGGCGAGTACCCGTTCATCTTAAATGCGGCGATCG
>Ga0187871_10002577_pt1 | contig 14650 bp, 11 predicted proteins | sample June2016WEW_16_1_FD_132988 | JGI IMG/M metagenome (GOLD analysis project Ga0187871, IMG submission 132988) | Peatland microbial communities from SPRUCE experiment site at the Marcell Experimental Forest, Minnesota, USA - June2016WEW_16_10 | ecosystem: Environmental > Terrestrial > Soil >... | reverse complement strand
AGTGAAACGGAATGCGGACGCAGTTGAAGCCGGCCTCGTGGATGAAGTGGATGTCGGCTTCGGTGATGTAGGTATCGCGGTATTGTTTCCAGAAACGCGCGGCTTCGTCCGGGCCGATCAGGTCGTTGAACAAAGCGGAGATCTCGCGGTAAGACGACGGTCCTTTGTCGAAGTGGAACATGTAGCCTTCGGGCACCAGCCAGTTGCCCAGGTTGATGCCGCGCAGCAGCAGCTTCGAACCATCGGGCGCCAGGACGTGTTTGCCGTCGGTATGCACGAAGCGGCTCCCGGCCGCCACCAGCGTGGCCGCCATCAGGCCGGCCAAAATGAGTGTTCTCGGAATAATGCGCATCTTCCGCTATCATACAAGCGCGCACAAATTCGAGGGCGGGCAATTCTGCCCGCTAAGCCGGCCATGGCGGCGCGTGGCGCCGCCCCACCGCCGTCTCTGGCCGCCTAGAAAGGCGGCTGCGGCCAATATTGGCCGCCCTACAATTCGTGCGTGTGCCACGGTATACTGGCCTCCGGTATGCCCGACAATCACCATAGCCGGCGATCGTTCCTCGCGGGGGCGTTAGCATCCGCCGTCCTCGCCCCCAAATTGGCGCGCGCCCAGCGCGACTGGAGCGGCAAGGAGCCCATCCGCTACCCCGACCCGGACGTCGTGGCGCTGGACAAGCGCTTTGCGAAATACAGGGTCAACAACACACCCATCCGCCGGCTGCGCACCGGCATGTTGTGGGCCGAAGGTCCAGCCTGGTCGGGCCCGGGCCGATATCTCGTTTGGAGCGACATCCCCAACAACGCGCAAATGCGCTGGCTCGAAGAGGACGGCCACATCAGCATCTATCGCACTCCCAGCGCCAACAGCAACGGCAATACTTTCGACTATCAAAGCCGCCTGCTTTCCTGCGAGCACCTGAACCGGCGCGTGGTGCGATATGAGCCGGACGGCGCGGTCACGGTGCTGGCCGACAAATGGAATGGCAAGCCGCTCAACGCACCAAACGATATCGTGGTGCATCCGGATGGCGCGATCTGGTTCACCGATCCCGGCTACGGCATTCTGGCGGCGTACGAAGGCTCACGCGCGGAGATGCAGTTGAAAGAGGCGGTCTATCGCATCGACGGCCAGACCGGCAAGATGGAGATGGTGCTCGACGAGATGTACAAGCCCAACGGCCTCTGCTTCTCGCCCGATTACAAGAAGCTCTACATCGTGGACACCGGCTCCTCGCATTATCCGGACGCGCCGAAGAACGTTCGCGTCTATGATGTGGCCGATTCGCGCAGCCTGCGCAGCGGGCGCGAGTTCGTGAACACGAAGCCGGGCACGGCCGATGGCATCCGCGCGGATGTGGATGGCAACATCTGGGCCGGCTGCGGCTGGGTGGGCGCGGGCTACGACGGCGTGCAAGTCTTCACGCCCGCCGGCGAGCGTATCGGCCAGATCCTGCTGCCGGAGTCCTGCGCGAACCTGTGCTTCGGAGGCAGCAAGCGCAACCTGCTGTTCATGGCCGCCAGCCAGTCGCTTTACGCGGTTTATGTGGAGACGCGCGGCGCGCACATTTGCTGATGCTCGCCGAAGAGCGGGGCTGCGAGCCTGCCCCACTAAGCCGTGAGAACCGCCGCTCCGCTCACCGCATCGTGCTTCAAACTATTCAGCGCCGCGTTCGCGTCGGCCAATGGAAACTCCTGCACCTTAGTATGAATCGGAATCGCCGCTGCGATTTTGAGGAACTCCTCCCCATCCTGCCGCGTGTTATTAGCCACGCTGCGAATGACGCGCTCATGATACAGCAGGTTGTAATCCATGGCCGGAATCGGACTCATGTAGATGCCGCCCAACGCCACCGTGCCGCCCCTCTTCAACACCCGTAGCGCCGAGACCACCAACTCACCCGCGGGCGCGAAGATGATGGCCGCGTCCAGTTTCTCCGGCGGCTGATCGTCGCTCCCGCCTGCCCACTCCGCGCCCAGGTCCAGCGCAAGCTGCCGGTGCGGCTCGTCGCGCGTCATGGCGTAGACTCGCGCGCCCCAATGCCGCGCCACCTGGGTCGCCACGTAAGCGGCCGAGCCGAAGCCGTAAAGCCCCAATACGCCGCCCGGCTGAATACCCGATACGCGCAGCGAACGAAAGCCGATGATCCCCGCGCACAGCAGCGGCGCCGCGGCCATATCGCTAAAACCCTCCGGAATCGGATACACAAAGGTCTCGGGCGCCACAATGTACTCCGCATAGCCGCCATCCACCGTGTAGCCTGTGAAGGTGGCCGCCGCGCAAAGATTCTCGCGGCCCGACCGGCAGTATTCGCAAACGCCGCAAGTGCGGTGCAGCCACGCCACCCCCACGCGCGCGCCGGGTTGGAAACGCCCCGCCTGCGCGCCGCAGCGCTCCACAGTGCCTACCACCTGGTGCCCCGGAATCACCGGCCGTTTCCGCGGCGGCAATTCTCCTTCCACCACATGCAAGTCGGTCCGGCACACGCCGCACGCACGCACCCGCACCAGCACTTCGTCCGCGCCCGGCTCCGGCATCGGCGCTTCCGTGAATGCCAACGGATTCTGCTCGATTGGAGCGGGCGATTCCAGAACGCAAGCTTTCATGCCACCACCTCCGCGTCACTCTTGTCAGTATAGTTACTTCGGAAGCGACGCGCGCTACGATGGGCAATCGGCCCCTCGAACATGTCCACCCCAGGTCCCAACATCATCATCGTCGCCGGCCCCAACGGCGCAGGTAAAACCACGGCGGCGGCCGACATACTGGTCGGCGCCCTTGCCGTCCACGAGTTCGTGAATGCAGACATCATCGCCAAGGGTCTCTCGTCGTTTCAGCCCGAGACCGTCGCATTCGATGCCGGTCGAATCATGCTGCAGCGGCTGCACCACCTGACGGATCAACGGGCTGATGTGGCGTTTGAGACTACGCTCGCCAGCCGCACGTTCGCTTCATGGATCAAGACGTTGACGCCAAGCGGCTATCAATTTCGTCTGCTTTTCTTTTGGCTGCCGTCCGCCGACATGGCCGTCGAGCGCGTACACGAGCGCGTCAGGGAGGGCGGCCATCATGTGCCAGAAGACGTGATCCGACGGCGCTATGGAGCGGGTTTGAAGAACTTCTTCGGAATCTATCGGCCTTTGGCGGCAAGCTGGCACTTCTACGACAACTCCAATCCCAGACGCCGGCGATTGATCGCTGGCGGCAAGTTGAATCAAGCTGCGATGGTCTTTGACGAGGATTTGTGGAACAATGTGAACAGGGAGTGGAAATGAATACGGAAACGTCGGAAAAGAAGGATATCGATCAGATTTTTCGCGACGGCACAGCCATCGAGGAAGCGCTGGAACGGGCCTATCGCCGGGCCGTTAAGCAGCACCGCCAAAACGGCGTCCCCATGGTCTTCTGGGAAAACGGGAAAATCATCAAGGTTCCCGCCGACCAACTCCCCGATCTTCCCATCGACTGACGTGAATAGTCCGCAACCTGCGCGTACCATCTCCGGAGGGCTTTCCGTCGCTCTTCTGCTGGCAACCGCCTGCGCTTCGGCCCAATCGCAAGGCCCAAGCCTGACCACGATCTACTCCTTCGGCAACGGAGTTTGGACCTCTGTGATACCCGGCCCCGGCGGCGTGCTTTACGGGAATCAATGTGAAGAGCCTGCCACGACATATTCGTTGACCCCGCCTACATCCACGGGCGGCTCATGGACGGTAGCCACGCTCTACAGCTTTAGCGGGCCCTGTGCCAGCGGCCTGGGAATCGGCAGGGCTGGAGAACTTTACGGAACCACGAAAACCGGTATCTACAAGTTGGCTCCGCCCACGTCCGCCGGCGGAGCCTGGACTTACGAGTTGCTCTATGATTTCAACAGCGGCAAATATGGTTCCGCGATCTCCAACGGCGTCGTAGTCGGACCGGAAGGCGTGCTCTACGGATCCACTCACACGGATAGCGGTACGATCTATTCGCTGACACCGCCGAAGGCGCCCGGTGGCGCGTGGGCCTATGCGACGCTCTACACATTCACCGGCGGCAGTGATGGAAGCGGCCCAGCCGGGTTAATGGTCGGTCTGCATGGCATCCTCATAGGCACTACCAACTCAGGCGCGCTCGGCTATGGCACTGCGTACTCCCTGGCGCCGCCGAATTCGCCCGGCGGTTCCTGGGTCTTCGCCACGCTCTACAGCTTCACGGGCGCGGACGGAGCGCTTCCCTCGGGTCTGGTTTTCGGAAAAGGCGGAGTGCTGTACGGTTCCTTGTACAACGGCGTAAGTCCCGCTTGCATTGGCTGCGGCGCAGTCTTCTCGCTGACTCCGCCTGGCTCGCCGGGCGGCTCCTGGACCTACGCAACGATCTATTCCTTCCCTACCAGCGCCGGTGGAGAATTTCCCTCACCTGTCGTGGCCGGCCCAGAAGGGACACTGTTCGGCACGACTGGCTCTGGCGGAACGTTCGGAACCGGGACGATATTCGTTTTGGCTCCGCCGGCTTCGGCTGCAGGTTCCTGGACGGAAACCACCCTGTGGACTTTCGCGGATGGCGGCGCGAGCGCCTATCCCGAGGGCAGCCTGTTCTTTGGCCCTGGAGGCTCTCTCTATGGCATGACCTTCAACGTTGGCATCGGCTTCGAAAGCGGTACCGTGTATTCGTTCACGCCGTAATGGCTACAGCGTTTCCACAGTCTGACGAAAATTTCAGCACCATGCCACTTAGGACTAATTCCACACCCATCCGCACCTGTTTCGCGGTACGCTTTTACTGATGACACCACTCCGCCGTGTAGCCGTGCTGGGAGCCGGCACCATGGGTTCGCGCATCGCGGCCCACTTCGCCAACGCGGGCGTCCCAGCTTTATTGCTCGATATCGTTCTTCCCAATCAGCCCAATCGCAACGCCGCTTCCCTGGGCGGATTGGAGACAGCATTCAAACAAAAGCCCGCCGCTTTCTTTACAACTGAAACCAAGTCACTGGTCACCCCCGGCAACTTCGAAGACGATCTCGCCAAGATTAAGGACTGCGATTGGATCGTCGAAGCCGTCACCGAGAACCTGGAGATTAAGCGCGCCCTCATCGAGAAGGTGTTGAAACATCGCAAACCGGGCGCGATTTTTTCCACCAACACCAGCGGCATTCCGCTAGCCAGCATCGCCGAAGGATTCCCCACCGAATTCCGGCAGCATTTTCTGGGAACGCACTTCTTCAACCCGCCGCGGTATCTTCACCTGCTGGAGATGATTCCCGGCCCCGAAACGCTGCCCGCGGTGCGCGATCACATCGCCGATTTCTCCGACCGCCATTTGGGCAAAGGCGTGGTGCCGTGCAAAGACACGCCTAACTTCATCGCCAATCGCATCGGCAGCTTCCTCGGCGCAACCGTACAGAATCTGACCGTCGAGATGGGCTTCTCGATCGAGGAAGTCGACGTCCTCACCGGCTCCCTGATCGGACTTCCCAAGAGCGCCAGTTATCGCCTGCTCGATATCGTGGGCCTGGATGTCTGGGCGCACGTCACCAAGAATCTCTACGACCTGGTGCCCGGCGATCCTTGGCGCGAGCGCTTCGTGCTGCCCCCGTTTTTCGCGCAGATGATCGAGCGCGGATGGCTGGGCGACAAGCGCGGCCAGGGCTTTTACAAACGCACCGGCAAGGGCGACAAAAAGGAAATCCTGGCTCTCGATCTAAACACGCTCGAATACCAGCCATCTAAGAAAGCGCGATTCAATTCCGTCGAAGGCGTGCGCAATATCGAGGACCTGCCGCAGCGCCTGCGCGCGCTGATGGCGCTCACCGATCGCCCCGGCACATTCCTCTGGAAGCTCTTCAGCGACCTGGTGCTGTACTCGGCCAGCATGGTACCCGAGATTTCCGATCGCGTGGTCGAGATCGACCGCGCCATGCGCTGGGGCTACGCCAACTCGCTTGGCCCATTTGAGCTGTGGGATGCGCTGGGCGTCGCAGAAACCGTCGCGCGCATGCGGAAAGAACAGCGCCAGATTCCGGAGAACGTCGAGAAAATGCTCTGCACCGGCGCTAAGGCCTTCTACGAGGCTCCCGACCACGACCGCCGCCCGCACCATGAATACTTCGATCTGCTCGCCAACTCTTACAAGTGGCTGGAAGACCGCCCCGGCGTCACCGTGCTGAAGGACGTCAAACACGCGCACGGCGTGGTGAAGAAGAACGGCGGCGCATCGTTGATCGACATCGGCGACGGTGTGCTTTGCCTCGAGTTCCACAGCAAGATGAATTCGCTTGGCGACGACCAGATCTCCCTGATCCGCGCGGGCATCGACGAAACCAGCAAGAATTTCCAGGCCATGATCGTCGCCAACCAGGGCGAAAACTTCAGCGTCGGCGCCAACCTGATGCTGGTACTGCTGGCCGCCCAGGAAGAGGAGTGGGAAGAGTTGGAAGCGGCCATCAATCGGTTCCAGCAAGCCACCATGCTGATCAAGTACGCGCCCAAGCCCGTGGTGTCCGCGCCGTTTGGCATGACGTTGGGCGGCGGATGCGAAATCGCCATCCATTCGGCGCGCGTGCAAGCTTCCGCGGAGACGTACATGGGCCTCGTCGAAGTAGGCGTCGGCGTAATTCCCGGCGCGGGCGGCACCAAGGAAATGCTGGTGCGGTTCGGCAGCGCGCAGAAAGCGTTCGAGCTGATCGCCTACGCCAAGGTCGCCACCAGCGCCGCGGAGGCACGCAGTTTCGGCCTGCTGCGCCCGCAGGACCGGATCTCCATGAACCCCGAGCGGCTCATCGACGATGCCAAGGCGCTGGCGCTTTCCATCGCGCCCGGCTACGTCCCCGGCGTGCCGCGCACCGATGTGGAAGTGGGCGGCGCCGAAGACCTGGCGCTGCTCAAGACCGGCATCTACCTGGCCAGGCAAGCCAATTACATCTCCGATTACGATACTGTAGTAGGAGAGAAGTTGGCAAACGTATTGAGCGGCGGACCCCTGACCGGCCGTCAGACCGTCTCCGAACAATATCTGCTGGACCTGGAGAGGGAAGCCTTTCTTAGCCTGTGCGGCCAGCGCAAGACGCAAGAGCGCATGCAGCACATGCTGAAGACGGGAAAGCCGTTGCGTAACTGAGCCGCGCGCGTCAGCAAGCGGTCTAACGAGGAACCCATGCAAGAAGCCGTTATCATCGATTGTCTCCGCACCGCCGTCGGCAAAGCGCCGCGCGGCGCGTTGCGCACTTCGCGGCCGGACGATCTCGCCGGTGCGGTCATCAGCCGCCTTTTGGCAAAGCATCCCGAGATTTCGAAGGATGAAATCGAAGACATCGTTCTGGGCTGTGCCATGCCGGAAGCCGAATCGGGCAATAACATGGCCCGCTGTGTGGCCCTGCGCGCCGGCCTGCCCGATACGGTCACTGGCGTGACCATCAACCGTTTCTGTAGCTCTGGCTTGCAAGCTATTGCAATGGCGGCAGATCGCATCCGCTCAGGGGGTGCGGATATCATCCTCGCGGGCGGCGCGGAAACCATGAGTATGATGCCGCGCGGAGGGCATAAGGTGGCCCCCAGCCCGTGGTTCGTCGACCATCGACCGGAAATCTACATGAACATGGGGCTGACCGCCGAGTGCGTGCAGCGCAAATATAATGTATCGCGTGAGGAAGCCGACGCTTTCTCCTACCGCAGCCATCAGAACGCGTTGCGCGCGCAAGCCGAAGGCAAATTCGACGACGAGATTGTGCCCTTCGAAGTCGAGTGGGTCACTCCCAATGGCAGGAAACCCAGAGTGACCAAGACGGTCTTCGCCAAGGACGAAGGTCCGCGCGCCGACACCACCGTGGAAGTACTCGCCAAGCTTAAGCCCGTCTTCCACGCCAATGGCACCGTGACAGCCGGCAATTCATCGCAAACCAGCGACGGCGCGGCGGCGGCCATCGTGATGTCCGACCGCAAGGCACGCGAATTGGGCCTCAAGCCTATGGCGCGCTTCGTCAGCTTTTCCGCCGGCGGCGTGCCTCCGGAAATCATGGGCATTGGACCGGTGGTGGCCATTCCCAAGGCCCTCAAAATCGCCGGCCTGACGCTGGACGACATCGGCGTCATCGAACTGAACGAAGCCTTCGGCGTCCAGGCGCTGGCCGTCATGAAGGAAGCCGGCCTCGATCCGGAAAAAGTCAACGTGAATGGCGGCGCCATCGCCTTGGGGCATCCGCTGGGATGTACCGGCGCCAAACTTACCGCGACGATTCTGCGGGAGATGGCGCGCCGCAACGTGAAGTATGGCATGGTGACCATGTGTGTGGGCGGCGGGCAGGGCGCCGCGGGTATCTTCGAATCGATGTAGGACGGGTCTCCTGGCCCGTCATTTTTACAGGAGCTTAATATGGCAACGGCAACAGCAACGATCTCATTACCTAAGACCCAAGGCGGCGCATTCCTGATCGAAGAGCGCCTGCCGAACGAAATCTTCACGCCCGAAGATCTCACTCCGGAACACCTGGCGATCGCGCGCACCGTGGACGAATTCTGGGCCAAGGAAGTCGGCCCGAACGTCGACGCCATCCAGCACCACGAACCGGGCGTCGCCATGGCCTGCCTGCGCAAAGCAGCCGAGTTGGGACTCACCGGCATCACCATCCCGGAACAATACGGCGGGATGGAACTGGACATGGCTTCCGCCATGGTGGCTGTGGAACATATGGCCGGCGACGGTTCGTTCGCCGGATGGTACGGCGCGCACGTGGGAATCGGCTCGCTGCCGATCCTGTATTTCGGCACTGAGGAGCAGAAGAAGCATTACCTGCCCAAACTGGCCAAGATGGAAATGCTGGGCGCTTACTGCCTTACTGAACCGCATGCCGGCTCCGACGCGCTGGCCGCCCGCACCCGTGCCGACCTGAGCCCCGATGGCAAGCACTACATCCTGAACGGTCAGAAAATGTGGATCACTAACGGCGGCCACGCGGATCTGTTTACGGTCTTCGCCAAGGTCGGCGGCGAAAAGTTTACGGCTTTCCTGGTGGAGCGCACATTCCCCGGGGTTTCCAGCGGCGGCGAAGAGAAGAAGATGGGCATTAAGGGCAGTTCCACCACGGCCGTCTACTTCGATAACGTACCCGTACCCGTGGAAAACGTGCTCGGCGAAATCGGCCGTGGCCACATCATCGCCTTTAACATCCTGAACGTCGGCCGGCTGAAACTCGGTCCCGGCACCGTGGGCGGCTCCAAGAACGTGCTGGCGGTTTCGCTCAAGTACGCCAAAGAGCGCAAGGCTTTCGGCCAATCCATCGCCGAATTCGGCATGATTCAGCACAAACTGGCCGAGATGGCCATTCGCACGTATGCGGCCGAGTCCATGACTTATCGCGTGGTGGGCTTGATCGAGTCGCAACTGGAAAACTTCTCCTGGTCGCAAGCCAACGCCGCGCAGACCATGCTGAAAGCGGTGGAGGAGTACGCCGCCGAATGTTCCATCATCAAAATCTACGCTTCCGAAGTGCTGGATTATGTGGTGGATGAAGGCGTGCAAATTCACGGTGGCTACGGCTATCACATGGACTATCCGGTGGAGCGCGCCTATCGCGATTCGCGCATCAACCGGATATTCGAAGGCACCAACGAAATCAACCGGCTGCTCACCACCGGCATGTTGCTGAAGCGCGCCGCGCGCGGGCAGCTTGGCTTAGTGCAAGCGGCCACGGGTGTGCTGCAGGAGATCCTGGGCGGACCGCGCGGCGGCGAGGACGAACCCACGGGACCGTTCGCCGAAGAGACCAAAATCCTGATCAACGCCAAGAAAATCGCGCTCATGCTGATGGGCGTGGCGTATCAGAAGTACATGCTCGAGATGGAAAAGCAGCAGGAAATCCTGGCGAATATCACCGACGTCATTATGGATATCTTCGCTATGGAATCGGCGCTGCTGCGCACGCAGAAGCTGGCGGAATCCGGCAAGGGCGCCAACGCCGCGGACATGACCGCGGTGCTGGTGCGCGATGCCATGGCGCACATCGACGTGACCGCGCGTATCGTGCTGGCGGCCTGTTCGGACGGCGATACGCTGCGCACGAACCTGGTCGTGCTGCGCCGGTTCGGCAAGTACGAACCGGTAGATGCGATCGCGCTGCGGCGCAAGATCGCGCACCGGCTGTTGGACGCCGAGCGCTATATCGTCTGATGCGGGCAGGCTCGCGGCCAGAGTTTCAACATTTGCGGAAGTGCGGACCTGGAGGGCGGGCTTTAGCCGGCGTGGGGCTTTAGCCCGGCCACAGCGTATGACCGATAACTCCATCCCGTGGCCGTCCTTACCGCTCGCCGAGTGGGAAGCCACCCGCGCCACGCTGCATATGTGGACGCAGATCGTGGGTAAGGTGCGGCTGGCGCTCAACCCGCGCGTGAACCATTGGTGGCAAGTACCTCTATATGTCAGTGCGCGCGGGCTGACGACGTCGGCCATCCCTTACGGCGACCATGCATTCGAGATGGAATTCGATTTCGCCGGCGGGCACCTCGCTATTTGGAAAACCGGACAGGCGTCAACTTTCGTGCAGTTGTATGCACGCTCTGTCGCCGATTTCTATCGGGAAGTGATGGCGGCCCTGCGCGCCCTCGGAATCGACGTCAAAATCTGGCCCGTTCCGGTAGAGATTGCCAATCCGATTCCCTTCCCCGACGACCGCGAACATGCCTCCTATGATCCCGAGTATGTGAACCGGTTTCATCGGATTCTGTTGCAGACCGATGCCATTCTCAAGGAATTTCGCGGCCGGTTCGTGGGCAAGGCGAGTCCCGCACACTTCTTCTGGGGCAGCTTCGATCTGGCGGCCACCCGCTTTTCCGGACGCCGCGCTCCGGAGCGCGTGGGGGCCGACCCGATTACCCGTGAAGCCTACTCGCACGAATGCAGCAGCGCCGGCTTCTGGCCTGGTGGCGGCGATATAACGGGTCCGGCATTTTACTCCTACGCGGCGCCCGAGCCGCCAGGGTATCCGGCGTACTCGGTGCTTCCGCCCGCGGCGCAGTATCACCCCGGTCTGCGGGAGTTCATCCTGATGTACGACGATGTTCGCGTTGCGGCTTCGCCCCGTAACGCCTTACTCGACTTTCTTCAAAGTACCTATGACGCCGCGGCGAATTTGGGCAACTGGGATCGCGTGAACCTGGAACGCGAGCCCATTAGCGGCCCAGACTAGCACCGTGCATCCGCCGGAAGTCCGAGCGCGCCATCGTCCGTCCAAAAATACGCGTCAGACTGCAACCTCCGGCTTTCTATAATAATATGAATAACATGGATGGACGGCTCTGCGTGCTGGCCGACGCTACCCGCCAATATCAGGCGCTGCTGGAAGTGTCGCAGTCGGTAGCCGCACACCGCGATCTGACCGCCCTGTTCCGGGACCTTGTGGAACGCCTGCCGCGCGTAGTCAGTTTCGATTCGCTGTGGCTCGTGCTGCACGATCCCGCCCGCAACCGCATGCGGCTGCACGTCCTGGAAGGGCCAGCCCGTGCGGCCGCCGAGGAGGGCGCGTGGCCGCTCGAAAGGCCTATGGAAGAATCGCCCAGCGCGCTGGTCTGGAGCACGCAGGCGCCGCTGGTGGTGTTCAATCTCGCGGAAGATCCGCGCTATCCGGCGGCCTTTCGGTTGCTGTTGGACAACGCCGTCCATTCGTGTTGCATCCTGCCGCTGACCACGGCGCACCGGCGTTTGGGCGCGGTGGGTTTTGGCTATGCCCGGCCGCACAACTATTCCGAGGCAGATGTCGAGTTTCTGGGGCAAGTGGCCCGCCAAATCGCCGTGGCGGTGGACAATGTTTTGGCACACGAAGAGGCCGGCGAATTACAGGCCGCATTGGCAGAGGAACGCGACCGCCTCCGCCTGCTGCTGGATCTGAACAATACGCTGGCGCCGAATCTGGACTTGCGGGAGCTATTGCGGGCCGTATCTTCCAACGTGAGGCGGGCGATGCACTGCGATTACACCAGCGTGATCCTGCCGGAACCGGATGGCGTGATGCTGCGGATTTATGCGCGGGATTTCTCCGAGCTGGCTGAGCCTCTGGCCGAAGAACTGGTAGTGCCGCGGGTGGGTACGCCGGCCGGCATTGTCCTCGAAACCGGCAAGGCTCTGGTGCTGGATGCCGAAGGCCTCGCGCGTTTCGATCCGAAGATCAATCCCACGCTGGCCTTGGGACTGAAGTCGGCGTGCTTTCTGCCGCTGGTTGCCCGTGAGCGGCTGCTTGGCACTTTGAACGTCGGCCGGTTTCCGGATCGGGCGTTCACCCAGGACGATGTCGACTTTCTCCGCCAGGTGGCCAGCCAGGTGGCGCTGGCCGCGGATAACGCGCTGGATTACTACCAGGTGGCGGAATCCAGGCAGCGGCTGGCCGAGGAACGCGTCTATCTGAACGAGGAGATCCGCAGCGGCCAGAACTTCGAGGAGATTGTCGGCTCCAGCGCAGCACTCAAAAACGTTCTGAAACAAGTAGCCATCGTGGCGCCCACGGATTCGACCGTCTTGATTCTTGGCGAAACCGGCACAGGCAAGGAACTTATCGCGCGCGCCATCCACAATATGAGCTCGCGCCGGGACCACACGTTCGTGAAAGTGAATTGCGCCGCCATTCCGCTGGGGCTGCTCGAAAGCGAATTGTTCGGCCACGAGAAGGGCGCGTTCACGGGCGCCATCGCGCGCAGGACCGGCCGCTTCGAAGTGGCGCACCAGGGCACCTTGTTCCTGGATGAGGTAGGCGACATCCCGCCGGAGCTGCAGCCCAAGTTGTTGCGGGTCTTGCAGGAGCAGGAGTTCGAGCGGTTGGGCAGCACTCACACGATCAAGGTCAATGTCAGGCTGGTAGCGGCTACCAGCCGGAATCTGCCGGCCATGGTGGAGCAGCGGGAATTCCGCGGCGATTTGTACTATCGCCTGAACATTTTTCCGCTGGTGGTGCCGCCGCTGCGCGATCGCAGCGACGATATACCCCCGCTGGTAGAATATTTCGTGGCGCGTTTCGCGGAGCGCCTGGGCCGCAAGGTCAGCCGGGTCGACCGGCAGACCATGGAGCTGCTGCAGGGTTATCACTGGCCCGGAAATATCCGGGAGTTGCAGAATGTGATCGAACGCAGCGTCATTCTGGCGGAGGGCGGCACACTTCGCGTCGACGCGAGCGTGCTGGACAGCGCCGCATCGCGTAAGGCACACTCTGCCGGAGATGTTCTACGGCGGAACGAAAAGGAATCGATCGAAGCGGCGCTTGGCGAGACCAAGGGCCGCATAGCCGGACCGCGCGGCGCCGCGGCGCGGCTGCGCATCCCGGCCTCCACACTCGAATCCAAGATCCGCTCGCTTAAAATCGATAAGTTCAAGTTCCGCAGTGGGGCAGGCTCGTAGCCTGCGCGGGGCTCCCAGCCCCGCTTTTGCGTTGCTCGGGGTTAGCGTAGATTTAAATGTTTGGTTCTCGGGACGCCGGGAACTCGCAGATTGTCTTGGAGTGTTCGCGGCATTTTTGCGACCTGATGACAAGTGGATGGTTTCCGGAAAGCCGACGACCCGCTCGAAGGGCTCCGATACGCCCTAGAAGCGCGTTTGTGCGGGCTATTCGTCCGAGGCCGAGGTCTGTGCCGCCTCTTCAATGGCTTCGAGGACTTGCTACACGATTTTTGGGTGCAATATCTCCCCACTGTGGAACGGCACAGTGACCTTGAGACGGCCTTTGCCGTAGATCCGGTGACTGCCCTTGGACCGAAGAAGCTCGAGGCCGGCGGCGAGCAGCGACCGCTCCACATCAGAGGCAGTCCACAGCGGTAGCCTAGGCATCGACTTGAACGGCGGTTGTCAGGATTTCGCGGCTGAGCAGCACGTCACGTTCATCGCCCGGCAACGTTTCGAGGTAGATCTCAACGGCCTCCTTGATATTGGCCATCGCATCTTCGAGCGTGGCTCCTTGGGACTGACACCCCTTCAATTCCGGCCACCACGCGTAGAAGCCGTGTTCGTCCTTTTCGATGACAACAGTTGCCTTGCGCGTCATGGGACCAGTTTAGCGCCGGTTCGGTGTCCGCAGGGAAGCGCGTTTCCGGGGACTAATCCGGTCTGGGCCTTCGCAGCGCCTTTCTCCGAGTGGCGCGTCATCCGCCCAGAACCTGTCGTCGAGTGACTTGGTTATATTTCGCTCCTTGCCGCCACGCAAGGATCTCAACACCGATGAGTTGCGGCAGGCAAGCCCGCGCAGCCAATCGAGAAGAGCACGGTGGGCGCGAGTCTGGGCTCCCTCGCGCCGATTGGATCGCAAAAACCCTTCTGGCAGCCGCGCCGCAGATGCCATAGCTTATACTCAAACTACATGCTCAACCGGGGCTATGCCTGCACCACAATCATCAGCAGCAAATACCATGGACAAACCCTGCTCTCGCACTTGGCAAGCCTTTACCCCCACTCAACCCCACAAGCCTGGCAACAAAAACTGAACAACGGCGAAGTCACCCTCAACAGCGTCACCGCCACCGGAAGCGAATCGGTCACTTTAGGCCAAACCCTTGTCTGGAACCGTCCACCCTGGATCGAACCGGACTCCCCTCAGCACTTCGAAGTCCTGTTTGAAGACCCCCATCTGTTGGCCGTCAACAAACCCAGCGGGCTGCCCACCCTCCCCGGCGGCGGCTTCATGGAAAACACCCTCCTGCGCTT
>Ga0187871_10002576_pt1 | contig 14650 bp, 9 predicted proteins | sample June2016WEW_16_1_FD_132988 | JGI IMG/M metagenome (GOLD analysis project Ga0187871, IMG submission 132988) | Peatland microbial communities from SPRUCE experiment site at the Marcell Experimental Forest, Minnesota, USA - June2016WEW_16_10 | ecosystem: Environmental > Terrestrial > Soil >... | reverse complement strand
CTCTTGACAGGCACAATAAGCGGGAGTAACTTTGCAATCCCATAGCAACTTTTTGAAACCCATCCCGCGGGAACGGGCCGGGTTTCACAACAAGAAAGCAGCAAGCAACAACTTACCGGAGGGCGTCAGGCCAGAGGTGACCCGGCGCCACCGTAAGTGTAAGAAAACAATCAATCCGGACACTAGAAACCGGAAACTAGAAACTGATTTTAGGAAGTGCGGTGGCCGTTCCCCGACCCTCCCCCGGGCGAACGACTTACTAACTGACGCAGAACTCGTTCGACAACTGGAATGCAGCTTTAACTCTTGGCCGGAAGTCCGAAGCCGAGAGCCGGAAGCCGTATTCGAGGAGCCCTAGATGGAAGCGATAACTCGCATCGTCGCCGATTCTCTCGCCCGGCATGGCCTCGACCGCCCCGTCGACCCACGCCGCCTCCAGTGGTCGCGCTGGTTCCGCTGCGATTCTCCACACAGCCTCCTGGTAGTCCCCAGCAAACCCGGCATCTTCGCCCTGGCCGAAGAGGTCATGGACTTAGGCGGCAATCCTTCGGGAGCCAGCAAGATCAATGTGGAAACAGCCAGCAAGGTGCATGTGGAGACAGCCGCCCTCGGCTGTCCCGAGCGCAGCTCGGCTGCATCCGCCGAGAGGATTTCAAGCAGCGGGCCTTTGGGTGGCGCAGCGCTTCAGCGCTGCGATCAGCAACCACAATCAGATTCGGCTTTAGCCGCTGAGGGAAAACCAACCCGCCGCATGTTAGCCGTCCATCAGTTCTCCGAAGACGACGACATGGCCTTCACCCTCGACCGCATGTTCACCTGTGTCAACCCCATGCGCGCTCGCCTCGCCTCCGGACGCTTCTTCCTGCGCTTCGTAGTAATAGAAGACGCGACCCAGCGCCGCAGTATCTGCAACGCCCTCAATCAGTGGATGCAATCCTCCGCCGAAAAAGCCACCGGCCTGCCAGCCGACTTCCAATCATCGCTGGAACTAACCGACTGTGCTCGTGCGGACTCAACTCGTGTGGGCGCGGGCGACTCGCCCGCGCACGCCGGCAGCGCCACAACTCGTGTGGGTCGGACCCTCCTGTCCGACTCTGCCAACAGCAACTCAAACTCAGCTCAGGCCACGCGGCCCGAGGCAGCAATGCCGGCCCCATACTTGGACTCCGGAGCCAACAAGAATCTCCACTGTCCCCACCCCCTACCCTCCGGCTTCTAGCCTGAGGGTTTTCGGGTGGAGCAGGCCTTAAGGCCTGCGTTAGGAGATAGGTTTTTGAATTGGGCTTTAGCCCCTGAGGTTTGGATAGCAGCACAGTGGAACAGCGGCGCTTAAGGGCCGCGTCAGCAGCAAAATGATGTTGGGGCTTTAGCCCCCGCCCCGCTCGCCCCGGGGACGCAGAATCGACCGATGTTGACTAGAATCTAATAAATGGAGTGATCAATGCCAGAATTCAAATCCACTACCGTTGAAAACACCCCCGCCGCGACCACGGCTGCGACTACGCCTGACAAAAAGAAAGCCGGCCTCTCCTTCCGCCGCTTCTTCACCAAGCCCGGCGTCTCCCCCTACGACGAACTCGAGTGGGATCTCCGCCTCGCTCAGATCACCGACGCTCAAGGCAACGTGATCTTCGAGCAAAAAGACGTCGAAGTCCCCAAGGACTGGTCCATGACCGCGACCAACATCGTGGCCTCGAAATATTTGCACGGCAAGGTTGGCACGCCCGAGCGCGAAACCGGAGTCCGCCAGCTCGTTACCCGCGTAGCCGAAACCATCCGCAACTGGGGCTTGGACCAGGGCTACTTCAAAACTCCAGAAGACGGCGCCGCGTTCCACGACGAGCTGGTTCACATCCTCGTCCGCCAGTACGCCGCCTTCAACTCGCCCGTCTGGTTCAACGTAGGCTGCGACCGCATCGAGCCCAACTCCGATGCCCGCAACTGGCACTGGAATCCCCAGACCCAGCAAGTCGAGTTCGGAGTAACCGGCTACAGCAAGCCGCAATGCTCGGCGTGTTTCATCAACTCAGTAAAGGACTCGCTCGATTCCATCCTCACCCTGGCGAAAACCGAAGGCATGCTCTTCAAGTGGGGATCAGGCACCGGCACCAATCTCTCTCCACTGCGCAGTTCGACCGAAGGCTTAAGCGGAGGAGGCACCGCCAGCGGCCCGCTCAGCTTCATGAAAGGTTTCGACGCCTTCGCCGGAGTAATCAAGTCCGGAGGCAAAACCCGCCGCGCCGCCAAGATGGTCATCCTCAACGTCGACCATCCCGACATCGTTGAGTTCATCGAGTGCAAACAGAAAGAAGAAGCCAAAGCCCACGCTCTCGTAGCCCAGGGATACGACGGCTCGCATCCTGACTCCGACGCCTACTCTTCCATCTTCTTCCAGAACGCGAACAATTCCGTCCGCGTAACCGACGACTTCATGTACGCCGTAGTCCGCGACACCGACTTCTCCACCAAGAAGGTGCAGGACGGCAGCGTAATGAAGACCTACAAAGCCAAATATCTTCTCCAGAAACTTTCCGAAGCCACCTGGCACTGCGGCGATCCCGGCATGCAGTACGACACCACAACAAATCGCTGGCACACTTCCAAGAACACCGCAAGAATCAACGCCAGCAATCCGTGCAGCGAGTACATGTTCCTCGATGACTCCGCCTGCAACCTGGCCAGCCTGAACTTGCTGAAGTTCGCCCCCAACGGCACGTTTGATGTAGAGGCCTACCGCCACGCAGTAGATGTTCTGATCACCGCGCAAGAAATTCTGGTAGACAACGCCGGCTACCCAACAGAAGCAATCATGCGCAACAGCCACGACTACCGCCCGCTAGGCTTAGGCTACGCAAACCTGGGCGCATTACTGATGGCCGCAGGCCTGCCCTACGACAGCGACGCCGGCCGCGACTATGCCGCCTGCGTAACCGCAATCATGTGCGGCGAAGCCTATCTCCAATCCAGCAAGATAGCCGAGCAATGCCAACCATTAACGCCCGCCACCGAAACAGTAGCAACGCGCCTGGGCATAACCGAAGCCGCGAACATGCCCGGAGGAGCCTGCCCCGGCTGGTACATAAACCGCGAACCATTCCTGGACGTAATCCGAATGCACCGCGCGAGCGTAAATAACATCAACAAAAATAATGTCCCAGGCAGCCTCTACGAATCCAGCAAACAATGCTGGGACGAAGCCCTAGCCCATGGCGAAAAACACGGCTACCGCAACAGCCAGGTAACAGTCCTAGCCCCCACCGGCACCATAGGCTTCATGATGGACTGTGACACAACCGGCGTCGAGCCGGATCTGGCGCTGGTGAAGTACAAGAAACTTGTCGGCGGAGGCATGATTAAAATCGTCAATCAAACTGTGCCGACGGCACTCTTTAAGCTGGGCTACGATCACGATCAGGCTAACGCTATCGTTAGTTATATCGATGCTACTGGGACCATTGAAGGGGCTCCGCATATTAAGGACGAGCATCTTGCCGTCTTCGATTGCTCATTCAAGCCCGCCAAGGGCACTCGGTCGATCGCTTACATGGGCCATCTGCGGATGATGGCGGCTGCGCAGCCTTTTATCTCCGGGGCTATATCGAAGACGGTCAATCTTCCCGAGAACGCAACGGTCGAAGACATCATGGAAGCTTACCTGCAAGCCTGGAAGCTAGGCTTGAAAGCCGTAGCCGTGTATCGCGACGGCTGCAAGAAGTCGCAACCGCTTTCGGCTGCTGGGACCAAGACCGCGAACTCTAGCAAAGAAGATGCGCGGGTTGCAGCGCCACAAGAAGACGAAAACCTGAATGCTCCTCCGCGTGCGGTCCGTCACAAGCTGCAGGCCGAGCGCGCTTCGATTACGCACAAATTCAAAGTTGGCGACCACGAGGGTTACATCACCGTCGGACTTTATCCCGATGGCGAGCCGGGCGAACTTTTTATCACCATGGCCAAAGAAGGATCGACGGTCTCGGGGCTGATGGATAGCTTTGCGCTGGCCACCTCCATCGCGCTGCAGCATGGCGTGCCGCTGAAGCTGCTCTGCGAAAAGTTCGCGCACACGCGCTTTGAACCCAGTGGCTGGACCACCAATCCCGATATCGGCTTTGCCAAGTCGATCATGGACTACATCTTCCGCTGGCTCCAGTTGCGTTTCTTGACTGGGCAGCAGCAGATGCTGTTTGAAAGCTTTCGACCGAAGCTGTCAGCTATCAGCTCTCAGCCGTCAGAAGAAGCGGACTCCGGCATCCGGCGTCCGGAAACCGGAAGCCGGGAGCCGGGAACCGGTTCTGGCTCCATCCATGCCGCCGACGCGCTGGCCGGCATCATCGACCTAGGCGACGCCCCCAGCTGCAGCTTCTGCGGCAGCATCATGACGCGGAATGGGAGTTGCTATCGCTGCGGCAGTTGCGGCAGCACAAGCGGCTGCAGCTAAGTTAAGTTTTGTCATTCCGACCGAGCGCGTCTTTCGCGCGACCGCGGAATCCGCTGTTGAACTGCCTTGAAAGGGCATTGGTTTCAGCCATGGCGAACGGGAACCAAGCCTTTTCAGCTGCTCAGACGAACAAGTCTGCAGGCGGTGAAGGGGCACGGTGAACCGTGCCCCTTTACCTTTGACCACGTATGTTAAATGCGGATGATCCTTCAACCTTCCCGGCAGTCCGCCGCCTGGCGAGAATAGCGGCAGCGGGCGAGAGGCCAATCGTCCTATGGGTGGGCGCAGGAGCGAGTCGATGGCTCGGGTATGCGTCGTGGGCGAATCTCGCCCGCCAACTGCGCAAGAGGTTCTTCCAGGAGCACGTACCTGGCTTCAATAATGACCGCGCGATGGCGCTCATCGACAAAAGGCAGTTTCCGGCGCTGTTCCAAATGTGCAAGGACCTCGATCCCGCCATCTACTATAGGTTCGTCGTCGATTCGTTCGCGCCAAGACAGCAGACTGCCGTCTATGCGGACTTCGTGAGCCTTCTTGGAAAGATTAATCCGCTGTCCATCGTAACCACGAACGTGGACGAAATGCTGGAGAAGAGCTTGCCCCTGACAGAGACCGTTCAGAGAACGGACCTCAGTAGATGCGTGGACCTATTGCATAATCGAAGGTCTTTCGTCCTGAAGTTGCACGGCTCGATTAGCGCGGTTCAGAGCACAGTCTTCGCCACAGAGGACTACGACGCGTTGGTGGGGAACAGTTCCTACATTAACTTTCTCAAGTATGCCTTCACCGGATACACGGTAGTTTTCTTGGGCTACGGCGTCCGCGACGACTACGTGATAAAGCTGTTGAGCGAGAACATTGATGAGATGCGGCTCTTTGGCCCGGGTCCGCACTTCGTGGTCACCAACGAAACAGTATCAGCGGTTTCTCTTCACAGGATCGGATACTCCCTCAAGATTCGCCCCGACCACACCGCGGCATTGAGCGTGTTGCATTTCATAATTCCGTCGCTCCAGCCACAGTGTGGAATCGGTGCCGCCATCTCGGAGACACAGAAAGCTGAACCAAGCGATGGACGCGCTGTCGTCGGCGCTGTTCCCACCGGGAAGACTGCATACTTCATCTCCGATCTAATGCCGCCAGGAACCTGGCAGACATCACAAGAAATCACGGCTCGAGGAGCTGGGGGCGAGATCGAGGGATCCTTCGGCCTTGGCTTTACAAACGACGAGGTTCCTCTTCCTTTCTCAACAGCTTTGCACGACATAGTTGTCGGCCTGATCTGCTTCGATTATGTCTACCTCCCGTTCACAGTACTCGGTTCCGCGCACAACCTACTTGGTTCAGAGCTGTTCTGGGAACTCGTCCGACTGGATGTCCTGCATTTCGTGCATAGTGACGCAAGGCCTGGGGCGCTTTTTCACAAAGGCGAGCCGCTCGGAACCATAGGGGACGTAACCGGTGGGACCACGACCGGCCCGGAGCCTCCATCGCTGCCTGCGCTCATTCGCAAGGCTCTAGCTCCAGCGCCGGGAAAGGAGAAACTGGCAGAAAGCCTATTCGATACGCTCGAGCAAAAAACCGTAATCTACACGCATTACAAGGAAGCGGACGTGCCAGCGCTTGTCCGAGGTGCGGTGCTGATGCCCGCCGTTTCTAGGCTCCTGGGTGTGGGCGACACTATCCTTCCAGCCCAGGTTCCGCGGTGGTTGCGATACCCCTACCTCAGGCTGGCGCATCTGATTCAGACCGGGGTACTGTGCAACGAGTATGGAATCCAGGCTGCCAAGGTCCCTTTCGGAGGTGTACACCTCACGACCGCAGCGTTTGGTGTTCAGCCCACGGACATGCAGGCAGACAATGTAGCGAGCTATGTCTCATCCGGCGCGTTCAACTCGGATCTCGGGGCGCTCGTCGGCAGCGACGCATCCCTAATGAGGCGGATCGTCGCGTTCCGCGCATCGGCAGATGGTGATACCTTCCGGCGCGAAATCGGCCAAGTCTTGGCGACGCAAAGTGGGCGAGAATTCAATGCTTCAGTGAATGCCGGGTTGTCTCGTGCGCTGCCCATCGCTGTCCTTCAGCGAGCGCAGGATCGGTTGCTCAGGTTGATGACTGTGAGCGGGGGCGTCGCTCGGGTTCCGGCCGTTTGGGGAAGCGCCCTGTTGTCTGACGCGAGCATCCGCCATTGGCGCGCAAAGAGCCAGAGGCTCCTCCTTGAAATGTGTCAATCCCGCGCTATCGGCAGGAATGATCTGTGCATTTGCGGGTCCCGTGAAAGGTTACGTCTTTGCTGCTTGGCCGCGCTGCAGTAAAGGGGTAGCGTGGTGTCAGCGTTACCAATCGGCGTTGCGACCGGGATATGAGTGGCCCCGTGCCACGACTGAAGTCGTGGCCTTCCCGGTCGAGGCGCTTCCCAAACCCGAAACGCGCACTGGGGCTGAAGCCCGCTTCCTTTTTTGGGGGGCTTTACGCGGCGCTTAAGCGCCGCTCTTCCACGGTGCTGCACGCGGCAGTTCCCCCACCAGGGTTTGCGGCACGACTGAAGTCGTGCCCTTCCCGGTCGTGGCGCTTCCCAGATCCTCAGAGGGGTGGGGCCGTGGAATCCCCCTTCGGCTTCGCTCAGGGCAGGCTCCTTCGCAAAGTGCGCGAAGGATGGGCACCCTCGGTCCGTGGTTGCGTTCGCGCGGCTGGTCGTCGTGTTTAGAAAAACGTCCACGGGGGCTGAAGCCCGTTTTCTTTTGGGGCTTTACGCGGCGCTGAAGCGCCGCTCTTCCACGGCGCTGCACGCGGTCGTGACAGAAGATTGAGGGGGTTCTGTCGTCCTCATCGGTCGCTCGCGCGACCGTGGAAGAGCGGCCCTTTCAGGGCCGCGTCGTCGTCACATAAAGATTCTCGGCTTTAGCCTCCGTGGTCGTATTTCGCGTCGCTCGCAAAGGTCATTCCCGATCTGGAATCCATTCTTTTCGTTCGCGTGACGGATGTCACACTGGGCTCCATCTCTCTCAACTACGATCCGAGCATGGATGAATCCCCGCGTACGTTTTTCGTCACAAAGCGTCACTTGGCAACGCGCGCCTATTTTTCGTGTGGAAGCTCGTGCGGGGCTTCTGGTCGAGGTCATGTTCGGGTATCGCGATCAGGGGAAGTATTTGCTGCACGAGTTTGTGGTCATGCCGGATCACTTTCATTTGTTGCTCACGCCTGCACCCGAAATCTCGTTGGAACGCGTGATGCAATTCATTAAAGGTGGATATTCGTATCGGCTTCGGAAGATCGAGAAGATTCAGGTTTGGCAGGAGGGCTTTACGAATCATCGGATTCGGGATTTCGAGGATTATCAGAGACATTGCGAGTATGTGCGTTTGAATCCGGTGCGGGCGCGGTTGGTGAGGGAGGCAGGGGCGTATCCGTTTTCGTCGGCGAGCCCGGGGCGGCGGTTGGATGCGATGCCACGGGGGCTGAAGCCCGGTTTCCCTAAGAGCGCTTGACGCGGCGCTTAAGCGCCGCTCTTCCACGTCAATGCATGCCGCGCGGTTTATTTCTTGGGGGCTTGCGGCACGAGTGAAGTCGTGCCCTTCCCGAGCCCTCCCCCACGGCGGAGTTTTCCACAGGGAGTTTGTGTGACATCCGACCGTGACTTCATTGGTGAAGCATTGAAACACTGGGAGTAGTTCGCGGAAAAGTCAGTGGGAGAGGGGCGTAGACCTATGAGACGGAAGGCTAATCGGATGGCTGGCGGGTTGTTGAGGGGGTGCAAGGAGCGGGGGGAGTGGGCGGAACTTTATTTCATGATGATGGCGGTGGGGCTGGGGATGAAGGTGTTGCGGCTGTTCGGGGATTCGGGTCGATATGACGTTGGCGTGGAGAATGGGGTGCGGGTGGTGCGGGTGCAGGTTAAGTCCACGATCTACACGCGGCGGAATGGCGGGTACAGCTTGAATGTGATGGGGCCGCAGCGAAAGAAGTATGAACCGGGGACGGTGGACTTTTTTGCGATTCTGCTGATCCCGATCGATGACTGGTACATTATTCCGTTTGAGGTGATGGGGCGGACTAATTCGTCCATTCACTTTACGCCGGAGAGTGTGCGGCAGAAGTATGGAGCTTACCGCGAGGCCTGGCATTTGCTGCGGGAGACTGGGTTGACGATTCAGGCTTGTGTGGATCCGGAGTGGGAGGGGGTGGGGACGAGTCAGAGGCGGCGGACGGGTCAGTGGCGGCGGACGCGGAAACCAAGATTCCTCGCTTCGCTCGGAATGACAATCCTATTGTTCGGAATGACAAGATTTAAGGTTCGGAATGAATTAAGGTTCGGAATGACGAGATTTAAGGTTCGGAATGACGAGATTTTCGATGGAGGCGCGGGTCGGAATCGAACCGACGCATAAAGGTTTTGCAGACCTCTCCCTTACCACTTGGGTACCGCGCCCCTGGTCATTAAGTTAGCGTTTCGAGGGAGAAAAGTCCAACCGAGAGGGAAGCGAGCCGACGTGCGGGTGCGCGCTCCACCGCTCAAGTCAAAATCCCCACCCTCTCGCAAAGAACGCGAGAAGGATGGGGCACCCCATCCCATAGCCCGAGCGGCTTTTCGCGCCGAAAGTGTGCAAAATTCTTCATCTTGCGGGGGCGGAAAAGCTGGGATAACCTTTGCCACCAAGCCGTTTCCTCTGACCCTCCCACGGGGGAACGATTCCAAATCCCAGAGGTTATCGTTATGCCAAGCAGCATTTCTGCGGAAGTGATGGTGGTGCGTCAAAAGCGGGCGCGCGGACGTGTGAAATCCCACGTCGGAATGATTTTGGCGGCGTTTGTGCTGTGGGCGGGAGCGATGGCGGGAGCACAAACGGTGTCTACGCTCTACAGCTTTGTGGGGGGTAAGACGAGCGGCGAATATCCGTGGTACGTGACCCTGGTGCAAGGCACCAACGGCCAACTTTATGGAACCACATACGGCGGTGGAGCAAGTGGGTTCGGCACGTTTTTTGAAGTGACTACGTCGGGCACGTTCACGCTGCTACACAGCTTCGCGGGCGGCACCACCGATGGAGCGAACCCGACGGGCGGCCTCACGCTCGGCACCGACGGAAATTTCTACGGCACCACCCAGCAGGCCGGGGCCAATTCGCAGGGCATTGTGTTCAAGATCACGCCAGCCGGCGTGATCACCGTGCTGCACAACTTTGAGAGCGTCACCGACGGAGCATTTCCCTGGGGGCCTCCGATCGAGGGGGCGGACGGGAATTTTTATGGGACGGCCAGCGGGGGGAAGGGCGGGGATGGGCTGGTTTACAAGATCACCAGTACCGGGACTTACACGACTATTTACACTTTCACGGCTACTTATGGGACTTATCCGATTGCGCCGCCTACTCAAGGGACGGACGGAAATTTGTATATTCCGGTTTCTCTGGGCGGGACGGATGAATGCGGGACTATCGTGAAAATCACGACGGCCGGCGTGCTGCAGGGGAGCTACGATTTTCCTTGTGGAGCGGGCGGTGCGTTTCCGATTGGGCCGCTGGTGCAGGCGGCGAACGGGAATTTTTACAGCACCACGCAGGACGGCGGCACGAATGGAGAGGGAACGATTTATCAACTTACTACCGGGCTAGCGGTTACCGTGCTGCATAGCTTCGGGGCTACGTTTGGGGATGGAGAGTATCCGGGGGCGGGACTGTTGCTGGCGAATGACGGCAACTATTACGGATCGGCCGCTGAAGGCGGAACTTACGACGACGGAATTCTGTTCAACACCAGCACGAGCGGAACCTACACCGACCTTTACAGTTTCAATAACACGGTGAATTTGATGCAGATGTCTCCGTTGTCGCCGCCGGTGCAGTATACGAACGGCACGCTTTACGGCGTGACGGAGTTTGGCGGGGCCGATGATGAAGGGACCGTTTACAGCCTGAACATGGGGCTGCCGGCGTTCGTGAACTCTCCGCTGTTCACGGGGAAACAGGGCGGGAACGTATTGATTCTGGGGCAGCACCTGACGGAGACGAGCAAGGTCACCTTCAACGGGGTTCCGGCTAACTTCTCGGTGAAATCGGATACGCACATGAGCGCGACGGTTCCTGCGGGAGCTACTACGGGCTACATTGAAGTGACTACCGGGTCGGGGGTGGTAAAGAGCCGGAAGATTTTCCGGGTGCAGCGGTAATTCTTTACCACGGAGAACACGGAGGCACGGAGGAAATTCTTTTGTCGTTTGGGTTTCGACTGGATTTCGAAGGGCGGATGCGAACGACGTCCGCGGGGGCTAAAGCCCGTTCTTGATTCGCAGTCTTACGCGGCGCTGAAGCGCCGCTCTTCCACGGTATGGCAGCGCCGGTTTTCCACGGTACTGCGGCGGCGCTTTTCCATGATATGGCAGCGCCGATTTTTTACGTCCCACGCTTTCGTAAGGATGGGGCGGCGGGGTATGTCGTTTGAGCCTCAGACGCCCTGCGGGACCAATTTCTTTTTCCAGCTTTAGTACCCAGCATTGAAGGCGCTGGCTATTATTGCGACGCCCGTTCCGGGCTGAGCGTTGCGGCACGTCCTTGAGGCGCGCCTTGATACGAAGCTTACTGACACGAATTTACTGACACGAAAACTGACTTCGCCAAGGGGGCTGGGCGTTATGCGACGTACTTTCTTCCGTACTGTTTTCTTTCGTGCTGCTCTTCTTTGTTTGCCGCTGATTGGGGTGGGGGCGGCTTCCGCACTAGCTCAGGACGTGCTTACTTACCACAATGATATTTCGCGGACGGGGCAGAACACCAACGAGACCATCCTGACTACTGCGAATGTGAATTCCACGGATTTTGGATTGCTGTTTTCGATGAGCGTGGACAGCACTGTGGATGCACAGCCGCTTTATGTTTCTGCGCTCACCATTGGTGGAGTTTCGCACAACGTCATTTACACGGCTACGGAGAACGACAGCGTTTATGCGTTTGACGCCGACACCGGAGCGCAGTTGTGGAAGGTTTCCGCGTTCTTGCCCGGAGAGACGGCGGGTTCGATCACACCGCTCGATTGCGGCCAGATTAATCCGAGCATCGGAGTCACGGCGACTCCGGTGATTGACCGTAGCAGCGGTCCTAATGGGACGATTTACCTGGTGGCTATGAGCGAGGATGCTTTGGGGAATTACTATCAGCGGCTGCACGCGCTTGATCTGACGACCGGGGCGGAGGAGTTCGGAGGACCGGTTACGGTGAAGGCGAAGTATCCGGGCACGGGCGAGAGCAGTGAGGGGGGATATGTAATTTTCAAGCCTGAGAAGTATGCGGAGCGCGCGGGGTTGCTGCTGCTGAATGGAGTGATCTACATGGGCTGGAGTTCGCACTGCGACATTACGCCGTATACGGGCTGGCTGATGGGATACAGCGAGAGCACACTAGCGCAGACTTCGGTGCTGAATCTGACGCCGAACGGCGCGCGGGGAACGATCTGGCAATCGGGCGCGGCGATGGCTTCGGATGGGACGAACATTTATTTTCTGGATGCCAACGGCACCTTCGATACGAAGTTGAACGCGCAGGGTTTTCCGTCGCTGGGAGATTATGGGAACGCATTTTTGAAAATTTCGACCACCAGCGGACTGGCGGTGGCGGATTACTTCGCCATGTATGACACGATCGAGCAGTCGGCAAAAGACAACGATTTCGGTGCGGGGGGAGTTTTGTTGCTGCCTCCGCAGGTCAATTCCCATGGCGCAACCTTCAACCTGGCGGTGGGAGCGGGCAAGGACGGGAACATTTACATTGCCAATGAAAGCAAGATGGGAAAGTTCAATCCGAAAAATAACAACGGGCTCTACCAGGAAGTTACGGCGGCGTTCGCCACGGGGATGTGGGCGATGCCGGCTTACTTTAACGGGAGCATTTACTTTGGGCCGGAGTCGGGAAGTTTAGAACAGTTCACGTTATCGAATGCGAAACTTTCGACTTCCGCGGCGTCGATGTCGACGGAGACCTTTAAGTATCCGGGGACGATCCCAAGTGTCTCTGCGAATGGCACAACGAATGGGATCGTGTGGACGCTGGAGCATGTGAATCCTTCGGTGCTGCATGCTTATGAAGCTACGAATCTGGCGACGGAGCTTTACAACTCCAATCAAGCGGCGAACAAGCGCGATCACTTTGGAGTGGCTACGCACTTCGGCGTGCCCACCATTATCAACGGCAAGGTTTATGTGGGGACTAGCGACAGCGTGGCGGTGTTTGGGTTGTTGGGAGGTCAGTAGGGGCTGACACGGCTCTCTTGCATATTTGAGGGCGCCGGCAGGCGAGCTTCGCTCGCCGGACAGCCGAGGGCGGCTGTCCCCACATAAATCATTTTGTGGACGATCTGTTGGAAAACTGGAGCGGGAGACGGGATTTGAACCCGCGACTTCGACCTTGGCAAGGTCGCACTCTACCACTGAGTTACTCCCGCTCAGCAAGATTGATTATAAATGAGGGGTTGGGACGGGGCAACGGTTGGGGAACCACCAGGGCTGAAGCCCGCATTCTTTCTGGGAGCTTTAGGCGGCGCTGAAGCCCCGCTCTGCCACGGTTGAGGCGGCGTTGTGGTTGTTTGCGCTAGCTTGCCTTCTCGGCTCTGCACGCCTCGCTGCGCTTGGCGGGACGGGCGAGGCGCCCGTCCCCACATGATCCCTTCCACGACCTAGTCCCCAAACGATCTTTTCCTCGTGTGAACCTTTAGTGGATGGACCATTGGGGGTCTTCTTCGGGTTTTACTATTTGGCCGTCGCGCATGTGGATTATGCGGTCGCCGTATTTGGCGGCTTCGGGGTTGTGGGTGATCATCAGGATGGTTTGTCCTAGCTCCTGATTGGATTGGCGCAACATCTGGAGGACGATGTTGGAGTTTTCGGTGTCGAGATTGCCTGTAGGTTCGTCGGCGAGGACGATTGCCGGCTGGTTGACCAGGGCGCGGGCCAGGGCCACGCGCTGCTGCTCGCCGCCGGAAAGTTCGTTGGGGCGATGATTGAGGCGCTTGGTTAGTCCCAATAAATCACAGATGCGTTGGAAGAAGGCGGGATCGCGGCCGTTGGTGCCGGAAATTTCCTGCGCGATGGCGATGTTGGAACGGGCGTCGAGCGTAGGGAGCAGGTTGAACTTTTGAAATACGAATCCGATCTTGCGCTTGCGCATGTTGGTGCGTTCGGCGTCGGAGAGCGTGGCGAAGTCGTCGCCATCGAGGATTACTTTGCCGGAATCGGCGCGGGTGAGTCCGCCGAGCAGGTAGAAGAGCGTGGATTTGCCGCTGCCGGAGGGGCCGACGACGGTGACGAATTCCCCTTTTTGTATGGTGAAGGAGATGCCGCGGAGCGCGGGGACATCGATCTTTCCCACGCGATAGGTTTTGTGGAGATTAATGGCTTCTATGAATGCGGCCATGCCTTAGGTGAGTTTACACGATTGGGTGGGGAGTGCGGTCGGCGGCAGGTTGATGAGGAAGCGAGCCAAACGCGCGATTTATGTGTCGCAAAGAGCGCGACCCTTCGGCTTCGCTCAGGGCAGGCTACATCGCGCGACTCGCTCAGGTCCTTCGGTGGGCAAAATGCGCCCACCTCAGGATGACAATCAACGAAAGGCGTCGAGCTGCGCTCGACGGACAGCCGAGGGCGGCTGTCCCCACATGAACCGTTGCTACATCAGCATCTCTTTTCAGGCTGCGCCTTGGCGGTGGGTTAGTTGCGGGGGACGCTCTTGCATTTTCTTGGGGCCGCGCTTGCGGACCAGGAGCAGGCGGATTCTTTCGAGCAGGTCGGCGGGCGCGTACATTCCTCGGGCGAGGAATACGTCGGCTTGCGATTCGTGATCGTAAACGCGGACCTTGCTTGAAATCAGAATGGCGGGAGTGTGAGGCGAGAGACTTTTGATGGCGGCGATCAGTTTCGGGCCATCGAGGCCGGGCATGGCCATGTCGGTGACGACAAGATCGACGCCTCCTTGCTTGAAACGTTCGAGGGCTTCTTCGCCGCGGGAGAAACTGGCGACGCGGTAGCCACGGGTTTCAAGCATGATCTTGCGGTAGGAGAGAGACTGTTCGTTGTCGTCGACGCAAAGGATGGTGCGTTTGGGTTTCATTTACCGCCTAAGATCCGCCGGCCAGCGGAAATTTTCTCTGTTCGTGAAGAATGGAAGAGCGAGATGAATGCTATCGGTAAGCGAGGATGCTGTAAAGTAGCGTCGAAGCAAATGGCAGGTT
>Ga0187871_10002572_pt1 | contig 14666 bp, 15 predicted proteins | sample June2016WEW_16_1_FD_132988 | JGI IMG/M metagenome (GOLD analysis project Ga0187871, IMG submission 132988) | Peatland microbial communities from SPRUCE experiment site at the Marcell Experimental Forest, Minnesota, USA - June2016WEW_16_10 | ecosystem: Environmental > Terrestrial > Soil >... | reverse complement strand
CCTTGGGTGAAGCGGGAAATGTGCGTGAGCGATCGTACTGATCGACGACCTTCAACCCTACTGGATACGATCCAGGTTTCTGCAGAAATTGGAATGAAGATGATTGTGAAACCGCGAGTACGGGACCAGATCCGACAGATAGTGCGAGAACGGTGTTGAAGATTCGGGTATTCACCTTAATCCTTCTCCCGATCTGATGTACGGTCCGCGAGGCTAACAGGTTCTGAAATACCAAACAGCACTCCTTGCCAAAATCAATGGATCGTCCCGGATACGCGCCTTTGGTCACTTTGCCCGCTTATGCTAATTCGCAAACGGGACTGCAACGACCTTAACCTGATCAAAATTGTTTCGTAACGGTCCCGAAAGGCAACCGCAGATCCCCATTCGACTACGGTGGCTCACGCGATCTCCGCCCAGGGCAGGCTCGCGACTCCGATCTCTACGCGATCCCCACGGGGATGACAACGCTTGGGAGATTACTCGTCGAGCAAGGTGAGGCGGGCTCGAGCTCTGCCGCGAAGCCATTGACGCGTCCAGATGGCAAGCAGAAACGCGATGCCCACAACGATGAGCGCACCCAGCCAGGGAACCTGCGCAAACCAGAGCGTCAGCGAGGTGAGCCAGTTGAGCGCGCCGACGTGATATGCCGCGGCGCCGATGCGGAAAGATTGGAATTGCGAGCCGTGCAGGACGGAGACGGAGCCGGAAATGTCGCTGGACTGCTGAACTTGCAAGAAGCTGCCGAGGAAAGGCTCGAAAGCAGCTGCGTCCTTGAGATGAATGGCGACGATGCTCCGGCTGCCGGCGATATCGTAGGGCGACTCGGTGCCTTCGATAAGCGCGTCGGGAGAGCCTGCGGCGGCTAGCTCGCCTGACTCGGTTCGGCCACTGCGCCCGGCCTTCCACCAAGTGTTGTGAAAGATCCGCTCGAAGAAGCCCTGGGTGTCGTGGACTTGCACCCGGCCGCTACTGGCGGAGACGGGAAGATGCGTGCCGAGTTTGTCAAAGGCGGGCTGGTCATCGCCGGCGCCGATGACGAGAAAGTCGCTATGTGCGCCGGCGCGAAGGGAGTCTGTGCCGCTGACTGTGACGCGCACGCCGGGAAAGCCAGTCTGGCGGCCGAAGTGGCCCATGAGTGTGAGGAAGACTTCGATTTCCTGCGGCGTTGGCACGGGCGGCAGAACAACTGTGGTTTCGCTCAGATCGGCAAAACGCGTGAAGGGAAAGCCGGCGTTGGCGAAGATCTCCAGATTGGGCATGGGCGTCCAGTGCTGGTAGCCGCGCAGGTCGAGGTAGGAATCGCGGAGAATGGCGCCCTGCATGTTGATGGGCGTAGTGTCGTCGCAATGCTGCTTGCGGAGCCACTGAAAGGTGAAGTCAAAGGAAAGCGAGTTGGAGAACGGCCGGAGATTGACGACGGGAACCGGAACGTCGGTTTGCGTGGTGCGAGAGGTTTCCTCTGCCGGAAATAGGGGCACCGACCCCAGGAATGCGTTGTTCACTCGCACCTGCATGCTGGAGATTGGACCGATGGGGACGGAGTTGTAGCGATAGGCGAGACGTAAAGTGGCGTTGGGCCGGTCCGGACTCCATGTGGTGCCGTAATACAGATCGGGAGGAATCCGGAAGTAAACGCTAAGCGGCGCAGTGCCATCGCCCTCGAGTTGCTCAGCCGAAGCGTAATCCCAGAGAGGAATGGTCTGATCGGTGCGCGCCCAGCGCGGCGCGTCGTCGGCAGCGCGCTTCACGGGCAGCTTGAAGTTGTCAACGGTTGTCTGTGGGCCGGTCAGCACGCTGCTGCCGAGCGCTACAGCCTGTGCCGCGACGATCGCGTCGTCGGCGCTGGTTCCCGTAACGACAAGAATCTTTCCGTACGGATCACTGGGGTTGGTGCGCATGGCCAAAGTGGGCCCAGTGGCTGCGGAGAGATTCAAGGACGGTGCGATGTCCGCGGGATTCTCGACGATCACGATGGCGTCGCCCTGCGGGATGGCCCCGATGGCCACGGGAAATCGCACCGGGTGGTTCTCTGAGACCAGCCCGAAGTAGCTGGCGACGATACCGGCGGCTTGAATGGCTTTGAGTGACGGCTGCGCAGGAAAGACGACGGAGACGCTCGCCGGCCGAATGACTCCGGGATCGATGAACGGAGCGGGAAGCTCTTTAGGATCGTCGGCGAGTGGGAGAAGATCGCCAGTGGTCTCGATAAAGCTGTTGCGCAGGACGCGGGACCACAGCGCGGTGTTGGCGGGATCTTCGCAGGATGCGGCGTAGTGCCCGATGAACTCGATGGTGAGCGCGTTGCTGTGCACCAAAAGCTCAGGTGGAATGGGAAATTCTGCTTCGGCGGTGCGGCCGTCGGAGCCGCCCGACGCACCGGGCAACGGCTGGATGGTGGCGAACATCGTTCCGTTGATGCTGAGCTTGAGATGGCTGAGTTGCGGAATCAAGCCCGGCGAAAAGGCGTAATAGACGTGAACCTTCGCCGTCCGGACAGCGTGGGTTTGCGGCAAGGTGAAGTAGATGTTGTGTGTCGAGTCGATGTTGTGGAACTCGATCTGGGGAGAGCCGGCGTCAGCGAGGGTGAAGGTGTCGCGATATTGGCCTGTGGGCAACGCAACGGGGCTAACCGCGATCGAGGCATCACTAGCGCCGGGCCGAATGGGTTGGGCAGCCGACTTTGGCGCAGCAGCGGAGAAGAGTGCAAGCGCCATGAGAATCGCCGACGTGCGCGCGATCGAAAGCGGGTTAGAATTATTCGGGGGACCGCTCTTTTCGTGAGCGATGGTTTGGAAAGTCGCCTTGAGCCCGTGTGCAGAGACGCGAAAGATATGAGCCAGGCTGCGCAGTACATGGTCGCCTTCGCGTTCCCCACTCCAACTGAGCCATGAGTCGGCGCGAGAGAAGAGCGCTACGGTCAGGGTCTCCTGCTCGGGGATGGAAAGATCTTTGAAGTTCACGCGCAGGATCGAATCCTGAAGCGACACCACAGCTGCCGGGAGATCGCAGCACAACTGTTGATCGGGAAACGCCAGGCGAACCCGAGCGTCAGGGACGACCTCGATGGGCTCACTCAGGCGAATTCCAGCGCCGCCGCTGGAGATGTCAACCGTTTCGCCGGTGACGGTCTTTCCGCCTGGTAACGTGACGACGAGCGGAGCGACGACGCCGACGCGAACCGTAGTGCGCCGCTGCTGTAATTCGCGCGCGACCGCGATGCAAACACCAAGAATGACGATATTGAAGAGGCACCACATGACATTCATCAGCACGGTGCCGCGGCGATCGACGTCCCAGACAAAGAAACGCGGAATGGCGAAAATCAGGCCGAGAATGTTGAAAAAGAGCATGACCAGAAACGGTTGCGCGATGCGCGCATCGAAGAAGGTGCGCTTGACCACTCCACCCTTGGCCGTGACATTGAATTTTCCCAGCTTGGGATTGAGAAGGGCCATCATGGTTGGCAGCAGAATATAGGGCGCGAGCACGGTTTCGTAGATTTCGTTCCAGAAGGAGTAGCGATGCTCGCCCTGAATGCGCGAATTGGTGACGTTGGAGAGCGTGAGATGAGGCAGCGCATAGGCCAGGATGGCGAGCCAGAAGCCGGGAATGTTGGTGTGGTTCAGAAGCAAATAGATCAGCGGCGCCGTGAGAAAGATGAGGCGCGGGACGGCGTAGAGAAAGTGGCCCATGGCGTTGAAGTAGCAAAGGCGCTGGGCAAAAGTGAGGCCGGGAGCTAAAAGCGGATTGTCGATGCGGAGGACCTGCACCATGCCGCGAGCCCAGCGAATGCGCTGGCCGATATGAGCTGAGAGACGCTCCGTGGCGAGACCTGCGGCTTGGGGAATGTTCACATAGGCCGAATTCCAGCGCTTGATCTGCAAGCGCAGCGAGGTGTGCGCGTCTTCGGTGACAGTGTCGGTAGCAATGCCGCCGACTTCGTCGAGAGCGGAGCGCCGCAGCACGGCGCATGATCCGCAAAAGAACGACGCGTTCCAAAAATCGTTGCCGTCCTGAACGATGCCGTAAAACAACTCGCCTTCATTGGGGATCACGCGAAACTGCCCGAGATTGCGCTCGAAGGGATCGGGCGAATAGAAGTGGTGCGGGGTTTGCAGCATGGCGAGTTTGGTGTCACGCAGAAACCAGCCGAGGGTCATTTGCAAAAAGCTGCGGGTCGGCACGTGATCCGAATCGAAAACGGCTACGAAGGGCGAGGAGACGGTCTTGAGCGCGGCATTGATGTTGCCGCCTTTGGCGTACTGGTTGTCGGGACGCGTTCTGTAGCCGATACCGGCGTCGTGCGCGAACTGCGCGAACTCCTCGCGATGACCGTCGTCGAGGATGTAGACATGCAGCTTGTCGACGGGCCAGTCCATATTCAACGCGCCTAGTGCGGTGTAACGCACCACGTCAAGAGGTTCGTTATAGGTAGGGATGAGGACGTCGACGTGCGGCCAGTCTTCCGGGTTGTCGGGCAACGCCACGGGAGCGCGGCGCAGCGGCCAGATGGTTTGAAAGTAGCCCAGAAAGAGAATGCCGAATGCATAGACTTCGGCCAGCAGCAGGCACAGGATAAAAAACACATCCAGCGCACCGAGATGGCTGGCGGGGTCGTGGAAGTAGCGAACCACCTGCTCGATGCGCCAATACCCGTAACGGAAGGTGCAGAACATCGACAGCATCACGAGGGTGAGGGTGACGAGGTAGGAGTCAGAGAAGCGGGCGGCGGCCAGGGCCACGACGATGCTCACGAGGCCCAGAATCGCCTGTTGCGGCCAGGTGAGCGGCAGGGTGGCGAGGAAGAAAAAGACGAAGCCGGCAATAAGGAGAAAGACGAGGCGAAGAATTCTGGTGAGTAGATTCTCCCCTGCCCCGATATCCAGCCAGAGGCCCGTGGCGGTCATCGTTCGCTCCAGCGGACTCCCCGAAAGGCTGCAGTGGCGGGCGCAGAAAGGCTCTTGACCCACGCCGCGAGACTGGAGTAATCATCCGTCACCGCGGAGTTGGGAGCGTAATCCATAATGGTCATGCCTTCAGCGAGAGCTTCACTGACCGCGGGCGAATGGCGGAGAACGAAGGGAAGAAGCCGATCGCCGAGCTGCTCACGGAGAATCTCGCGGACATCGAGATGCAAAGGCAGCGAGGAATCGAACTGGTTGAGAACGTAGTGGGGAAGCGCAGACGCGGGCGCGCCGCCATTGTGCTCAAAGAACGCGTCGATGGACGAGACGCTAACAACGGAACTCATGTCGGGGATCAGCGGGACTAGAACCTGCGGTGAAATACGCATGACGCGGCGGGCGGCAGATCCCGATGCGGTGGGCAGGTCGATGATGACGCGGCCTGAGCCGCGCCCGTGCTTTGAAATCTCTGCAGACAATGCCTCCTGCGTGGCGGTTTCAGGACCCATGATCTCGGGATCGAGGGTGATCATCTGAATAGGGGCGTCGCCACTCGAGGGCGGTGGGCTGAAGGTGCGAAGGAACCCGGGGCGCTGATCGCGGGCGCCAAAGAAAAATGGCAGCAGCCCGTAAGCAGCCGTATCGACGAGCAGAACCCGTTCGCCTCGGCCAGAGAGGGCTCGGCCGAGGGTGGCGGCGATGCTGGTTTTTCCAACGCCGCCGGCAAGCGAGAAGATTGCCAGCACAGGAGCGCGCGCCGCTGTGGGCGCCGGCGCTGCCTGCGCGGGCGGCGCACTGCCCTCAAAGATTCCCTGCAAGGCAAACCAGCGTGAGGCAAGGCGATCACGCGAGCCTTGAAGCGTGTCGTCCGAAGGAGTTGGGGGCGCGTAAGCGGAAGCTTCGCTGCGTCCCGGAGTAAGCCATGCTGGGCGAACGGTTTCCTCTCGTGTGGCCGGTCCTCCCCTGGGAAGCCTTGGCGGAGGATAGCTGTCCTCGCGCATCGGCGCGGGAGGTACAGGATTCTGTGGCGGATATGAAGCAGCCGGGGCAGAAAGCCGATCCAGACGCGCGGCCTGCCAAGCTGCTTGCGGTTGCTGCGGGGCACGGGGCTGATCCGCCTGTCCCGCGAAAGGCTGCCCGCCAACTGGTTGATTGGGGGTCTGCTGCGCGACAGGCTCCACTCTGTGCCTTTCCTCTTCGGCGCGTGCTGCTTCGGCGGCGCGCTGTGCTTCAGTTTGGCGCACCTTCAGCCGTTCTTCTTCGATTGCCTGCTCGACCCGCTGACGGGCATTCTCGCGAGTCTGCGCCCGCACCGCCGAAAAGTCGCGGTACTTCGCACCGTGCAGATTCGCCCATGAGTATAGCGACGCCACGTCCTCAGGCGGCTCGTTCGAGTCGGGCTGCGGGTTGCGTTCCGTCATTTTTTGCTCATGCAACTTCCGCTATTGCACGATCCCCAATTCCCCCGGAGAGCCGGCAATGTGCAGCTCGAGCAAAGCGGAAGACACAGTTACGCCGCTGGATGCCGGATATCCTCACCGGCAATCGTAGTTGCAGCACTCATCGATGAACATAACACTTGCAAGGCCGCGTTGCTAACACTTTCATGCCATTGGAGATGGAGGCGGGAATCAGTAACCACGGAAGGGTACGAACGAGGCACGCCGCAGGGCAATTTTCGAACCTTTTGAGGGTCCCTGAGCGGCCAATACCATGAAAAGCCGGTCGCCCCATCAGGAGGTGCTGCTGTGATAGTTTTGAGAAAGCGGCCATCGCGATTCCTGGGTTGCCGCGTTCCGAAGCCGACGCTTCAAGACGACGCGACCATCGGGGAGCGGTCGACATGGCAACGGTCTTCAATCGAACGCTTCTTCCCAGAAAGCGTCCGAAAAACGAGCTCGTAGCTCAGTTGGTAGAGCAACGCCCTTTTAAGGCGTGGGTCCTGGGTTCGATTCCCAGCGAGCTCACCACGCATGCCGCAGTTCCCTGCCCCAAAATTCCGCGATCTAGACTGCGCAAGGAGTCCACACCAGACGGCGCCCTCACCCGGCGCGACGAATGCGTGGTATTCGCCCGCACATCGCAGCCCTCTTGCAGTCAGGAAACGGCATGCGGCTGACCGTCGGACTAGGGTTGCAAGTCGAATGCTGGGCGCAGGCTGCCATTCATGTAGAACGGCCGGATGTGTGCTCGTGGACGATGCGCCAGGCGCAGTCGATGCGCTCGAAGGGCATGGTCGGCGTATCCAAAAGCTGACCGGGTGGTCGACCGCTTTCTTGCTCTCGCTCAAGCGTTAGCCATGGGAATAGGCGTGGTCGTCCTTCACAACAACCTTGAAGTCCTGCGCGATCATCTCGATCGGCGAATCCCAGGTCTCCAGCCATTTGCGCTTGCGTTCGACACTGATTCCGTCGTGCACGAGCGGCGGCTCCAAATCAGATATCACTGCGTGTGGCGCGTAAGGAGCGGCAATGCCCTCGGGATTTTTCTCGAAGTGAGCTTTGTGAAGGCGCCACCGAGGGCGAGAATTTCGGCTTCGTCGGCGGGCGGGGGCATTTGTAGGGTTGCATCAGACATGAGAAACCTCCTTGGAGAGTCGTCGAGCGCTAAGGGTCCACGCCGGCGAGGGGCGATAGATGTGTGCAATGCAACCGCCAGGAAACGCGCTTGAGCTGATGAGTTGAAGGTTGAGCGGATACGAGAGGCCGACGAACAGAGCGCGGCCGCAGCCGAGGGCGACTGGGTGTGTGAGCAGACGGAATTCGTCGACCAGGCCGAGCAGGACAAGACTCTGCGCAAAGCCCGCACCACCGTGAGCCAGAATATCCTTACCTGGCTCCTGCTTGAGGCGAGCGATTTCGGCAGCAAGATCGTTCGAGAGAATTGAGGGTTCTGACCAGGAGCGAGCCGCCTCAGGGGTTGGGGTCAAACATCCGGCGACAGGACGAGCTTGAACCGCGTCCTCGGCCGCGCGCGTGGTCGCGCGTTCGGCAAAGAACCGGGCTGCGGTTCGGGTAGTCACGACCGCTTTCGGGATTTCGTTCATCGGCGGCGCAAATACCTGGGTCGAAGTCGGCCACCAGGCAGCCATGTCGTGATACGTCCGGCTGCCCATCAGGTGCAGGCCCGCCTGCCATAGAGTGTCGACGGTCCACTGTGCCGCTTCGGTGTCCATGGTGCGGAAGATCCAGTCGATTTCGCCACCGGGGCCGTTCACGAATCCGTCGACGGAGATGGACATTTTGAGCACAAGTTTTCGCATAAGTCGGCCTCCGTGGCTGCGATCGTCGTGATTCCCGTCCCTCAAACGGTCGGAAAGAGAATTGCGGTCACATTCTGATCCGCCGGGGTGATGCGCGGATCTGTGACGTATTGCTCGATGTTGAAGTCGTCACGGAGGGGAATCTTCTCTTCGGCGACGATGGCAAAAGCGCGCGATGTGGCTTCGGGCAGTTGATCGAAGGGACCTGTCAGCGTGAAGCGCGCGTACTTGCCTCCGGCTATCTTTTCGTAGGTAAGACCTTCGGGTAGGTCGACGGGCGGTGCCGAAAGCAGGAATCCCGCACGGTAGATTCCGGCGGAAGGCCTATAAAGCGCGGCAGCTCCTGTGATCCGGTTGTGCGGAGCGAGCTTGACGGCGAAGTTTTCTAGAGTCTTCCAGGCCTGCGGGGCGATCGAGGGAATGTGGCCAGCGCGCTCGAGGAAGACGTAATGAGTAGCCGGAAAGTTAATAGTTTCAGGCTCCTGAGTGAAATTCACGGTTGAAGGCACTGCGGGACCTCCTAGACAAATTGGGCTGGTTTCTGGTGGAGGGGAGATTCGGAGGATTGGCGGCACGTGAATAGGAGTTCGATGTAATGGCGCAAGTGGTCGAGACAGGCAACAGCTACCTCAGCGCTTCGTTGCGCCTTGGCGAGAATAAACGAGCCCTGAATGACGGCCTGGGTATAGTAGGCGAGGCTCGCGGCGCTCCAATCCGCCTGGACGCCATACCGGGCCATGGCAGCTTCGATATCGACCACGAGGGTTGCCGCATGGGACGCGATGCAGCGGTCGCAGACCTGACGGATCGCAGGGTGCGTTTCGTAGGTTTCCTGGACCATCGTGCCGAGGAGGCAAGTAAACTCCGGTAAGTCGCCTTGCAGGATGGCTTTACGGAAGTCGACGTAGCCGAGGAGACGGTCGAGGGGATCGGAATGGGAGTGGTATGGGGCTGCGGAAAAGACGCTGTCGGCGAAAGCGGAAAAATGCTCGGCGGCGGCCAGAGCAAACTCCTCTTTGCTCGAGAAGTGATGGAAAAAGCTGCCTTTGGTTAGGCCTGCAACTTCACAGAAGTCTTCAATGCGGGCGGCGGAATAGCCCTTTGCGCGGATCACGTAAAGGGCGGCATCGAGGAGGCGAGTGCGGGAGTCGGTGGTTGACTGGGTTGCGGTGGCCACAACATACCTGCCAGTTGGTACGACCATACCTACTAGTCGGTATTTCGTCAAGCGAAAAGTTTCCCACATCCCTCGGAATGGCAAGAGACCCCTCGCCTTCACTGCCTGACGGCTCGAGCCCAACCTCCGTGAGCCTTGCGCGCCATGATCGCTGCATTTGTCGGAGACTGTGCGGCAGTCTACGATAGATCGAACCGCCGCGGACCCAGTGCGGTGATCGGAAAGAAAGATCGTGAAAGAACGCGGAACGCGAATCGAGCCCCAACAAATGATCGTGATTCGAGAGATCGTAGCTCTGCAGGACGAAATGACAGCCAGGTGGCATGTCGAACCGGACGTCGATTTTGACGACGCCTCCGGCAGTGTGGACGGAGGAATTTCTGGGCAGGAGATCATACGCCGCGGGTGGCTGGGCCTGGTGGCGCGCCAGCACCGCGCCAATTTCGATCTCTGGCATATCGAGGACGAAGCGCGCGCCCCCGGCGCGAGCGATGCAGATCTGGCCGCCGTGAAACGTCGCGTCGATCAGACGAATCAGCTGCGCAACGATCTGGTGGAAGACCTGGACCGCGTGCTGTTGACCTGGCTGGAAGCTCGCGGCCTTCCCAATCCCGAAGCTGCGCTGCACTCAGAAACCCCAGGCCAGATCATCGATCGGCTTTCGATCCTGGCGCTGAAGATCTACCATACACGCCAGGAAACGGAACGGACGCACGCTCCTGCAGGACACAGTGAACGCAACCGTGAGCGCCTGGCGATTCTCGAAAAACAGCGTCGAGATCTGGCCGGATGTCTCGATGTCCTGTGGAAAGAAATCCTCGACAAAACCCGCCGTTTCCAGCTTTACCGGCAGCTGAAGATGTACAACGACCCATCGCTGAATCCCGCGATTTATGGAAAAGCTGAGAACGAGAGAACGAGCGAACCGGAGAGCAAGGTCTGAGGAGCTTGCGAAACGCCGAGATGTTCCTCGACGGCTCAAGACCAAAGGTTTCGCTCCTTAGCGAGAAGCTTACCGATCGGGTACGATGGAGAAGCAGTTCGTCTGACCCCCATTGACGGATGGCGCTGTTCTGCGTATAAACATGGCCTGAGTAGAACATCGGTAAAAGGAAGGCTCCCAGTCTGCCGGGAACGGTGCACGGGGGAAAGCAAAGTGTGCTTCGGGTAACTTCATGACGCAAGAGGCTCGAGGAGCGGCCCCGGGTCGCAAAAAGGGTTCGCCGGCGGCGACGAAATCCGATGGTCGGGGCCATACTGGCAACGAGCCGGTCTTTCAGCATTACCAGGCGGCCCTGGTGCAGCTGCAGCAGGGAAAATTCGAAAAGGCGCTAGTGATGCTCGAAAAAATTCTTCCCGAGGCGCCAGCCGAAATCCAGGACCGCTGCCGCATCTATATCATCACCTGCCGGCGGCAATTGGAGAAGGCGCGCCTGTCGTTTCCGACGCCCGAGGAACACTACGACTATGCTATCTCGCAACTGAATACCGGCTATTACGAGGAAGCGCGCGAGCAATTCAACAGCATACTGACGACCCATCCTGACGCCGACTACGCGTTTTACGGCCTGGCAGTGCTGGAAGCGATCACCGGACATGCGCCCGACTGTCTCTCGAACCTGGCGCGCGCCATCGAGCTCAACCCGAAAAACCGGGTGCAGGCGCGAGTGGATAACGACTTCCAGAGCATGGTGGACGATCCGCGATTTACCGAATTGCTCTATCCTGAAGTTCCGTAGGCCTGTTTTGAAGTCCACAACTTTCGCAAATGATGAGGATCAAGTGTCGCCGGACACCGGCCCCCGGGATACCGCTGTTCCTCGATCGCTGCGCGTGGTGGCGATCGGCGGCGGAACGGGTCTCTCCACGTTGTTGCGCGGGCTGCGGCGGCATGTGCCGGCGCCCGGGGAAAGCGCCGATCCCAATTGCGCCATCTCCGACCTGGCCGCCGTGGTGACGGTGACCGACGACGGCGGATCAAGCGGCCGGCTGCGTCAGGACTTCAACATGCTTCCCCCCGGCGACCTGCGCAACTGCATGGTTGCCCTGAGCGAAGAAGAAGCTATGCTGTCGCGGCTGTTTACGCACCGCTTCAAGACAGGCAATGCCCTGAAGGGGCACAACTTCGGCAACCTGTTTGTGGCCGCTCTGACCGAAATCACGGGCGATTTTGCGCAGGCCGTGCAAGTGGCGTCGAAGATTCTCGCCACGCGCGGCCGCATCTATCCTGCCACCACAGCCAATGCCACGCTGGTGGCAAGGATGGACGATGGCACGGTGGTGCGGGGCGAAACGAAGATTACGGCGAGCAAGCGGCGGATCGTGGAGCTGACGCTCGATCCGCCCAATCCTGCTCCGCTGCCGGAGACCTTGGAAGCGATCGAACGCGCGGACTTGATCACCGTCGGACCCGGCTCACTGTATACGTCGCTGATCACTAATTTGCTGGTGAGTGGAATACCGAGTTCACTGGCGGAAGCGCGCGGCCTGCGCGTCTATATCTGCAATCTGATGACGCAGGCAAACGAGAGCCTTGGACTGACCGCGGCGGAGCACATTGAACGCATCTACGAGCACACGCGAGTGCCGGTTTTCGATTATGCGGTGGTGAACGCCGGCCATTTCTCCGCCGAGACGCGGGAACGGTATGCGGCCGAAGGCGCCGCGCCGATTGTGCCGGATGTCGAACGAATCGAAAAGCTGGGCGTGCGCTGCGTTGTAGGCGATTTTGCCAGCGAAGAGAGCGTGGTGCGCCATCTGGCGAGCCGCGTGGCCGACACTGTGCTGGAGCTGGCTGCCAAGGGAGGTCGGACTCGATGAAAAAGTCTTTGCTTGTGTGCGCATTCATCGTCGGAACTTGCGTCGGACTCAAGGCAAGTGCGCAAGCGGATATGAATCGGGCCGGCAGCGAGGTGCTCGCTGTGGAAGCGGCGCGCACCACGGCGCTGGTTCATTCCGACGTGGCCGCCCTGGAGCGCCTCATGGCCGACGACGTGACCTATGTTCACGCCAGCGGCAAAGTGGATACCAAAGCGAGCTATTTGAATGCAATTCGCTCTGGCCAGCTGGTTTATCTTTCCTGGAATCCAGTGAAGCTGAACGCGCGTGTTGTGGGCGGCATGGCGGTCATCAATGGCGAGTACGCGGTCAAGGCGATCGACCACCGCGTGCAGGAGGCTCCCATTGTGATCAACATCTTCATTCTCACGGCCTACGCAATGCGCGACGGGCGATGGCAACAGATCGCGTGGCAATCGACTCGCGACACCGCAATGACTCCAGCCAATTAACCCACAGCATCGAAAAAGGAGACAACGATGAATAAGTCCTATGTATGGGCCGTACTGGCGCTTTGTATCGCTTCCCTGTCCGCTCAGGCGCAGAGCCGCAAGCCGGGCCTTTGGGAGGTAACCAGCAGCATGAGTATGGCGGGCATGCCCAGCAATATGCCCAACATGGGTTCGCACACCACGCAGGTTTGCGTCACGCAGGCCATGATCGATAAATACGGAGGCCCCACCAGCAATCCGGGTCGCGGAAATTGCCAGATGACCGACGTTTCGCTGACGGCCAGCGGCATGACCGCGAAGATGAGTTGCTCCGGCCAGATGAACATGACCGGAACCGTGCAGACGACGTTTGTGGATGCGAACACCACGAAGACAACGGTGACAATGACAATGACTAGCCCCAATGGCCAAACCATGAACATGACGACGCAAGCAACGGCCACCTACAAAGGAGCCGATTGCGGGAGCGTGCAGCCGATGGCGGTGCCGGCGAGCAACTAGAGCGGTTCAAGAGCTCAACCAAACCGGCCCGATCCGGTATCAGTATCAATCGTGCGCTTGAGCTGGCCGCAAGCGGCGAAGATGTCGCGGCCGCGCGGCTGGCGCAGGAAGGCGGGAATTCCCTCCCCCACGAGAATGTTCTGGAATTCTGCCACCGACTCGGAGGGGGGCGTCGTGTAGGTGATGCCAGGTCCGGGATTCCAGGCGATCAGGTTGACTTTTGAGGGAAGTCCGGTGCGGCGGACGAGACGCGCCACCTCGCGGGCGTGCTCCGGGCGGTCCGTAACGCCCCCGAGGAGGACGTATTCGAAGGTGATGCGCTCGCGGGGGCGTAGAGGGACGCTGCGAACGGCGTCGATGACCGTCGCAATCGGCCACTTGCGATTGATGGGCATGACTTCGGCGCGAATCCGATCGTTGGGGGCGTTCAGGCTGATGGCGAGATGTGGACGGACGTCTGGCGCTTCCTGGGCAAATTTTTCGATGCCGGGAACAATGCCGGAGGTGGAGACGGTCATTCGCCGCGGGCTCATGCCGGCCTCGCGGACCAGAAGCCGGACTGCGGCCATGAAGTTGTCGTAGTTCAAAAAGGGTTCGCCCATGCCCATAAAGACCAGGTTCACACGGTCGCGGCCGACGCGAACCTGATGGCGATCGAGAACGGCCACGACCTGGCCGGCGATTTCGCCTGCGGTCAGGTTGCGCTGCAGTCCGAGTTTGGCGGTCAGACAGAACTGGCAGTTGACGGCGCAGCCCACCTGGCTGGAGACGCAAATCGTGGCACGGCGCCAATCTGTGGGGTCGTCGTTGGCGGTATCGCCGGCCTCGCCCCCGTCGCCCTCCGGCATCCAGACGGCTTCCGCGGTTTCAGCCCTCGGACCAGAGCCAGGAAACTCAATGAGATAGCGCTCTGTTCCATCTTGGGATTTGAAGGCATTCGAAATCGCCGGCGTACCGACCTGCCAACCCGCAGTGGTGAGTTTCTTGCGCAGAGATTTAGATAATGTAGTGATTTCACTTATTTCCTTAATATATTGATTGTACATTGCTTCACTAATCTGATTTCCTCGCCATGACGGTTCTCCGATCTCTTCCATCAGGGCGGAAAGCCTTTCGGAGTTCAGGCCGAATAGAGGCTCTTTGCATCCTGGGACCTGGCCCGAAGCGTCTAACAGAGCGAGTTGGTTGGTTTTCCTGGACATCTGGGATCGCGATCCTACCCATCATAGCCACAGATAGCCACAGATTGATGCCTGTGGATGGCCGGCGCTTGGGTTACTGGTTCCCGCATAATCCCCTGGCAAGCGGCAGCGCGCCGGCTGCCCTACAATCAGATTCAGCCCTAAACCGATGAGCACCGAGCGAAATCTTCGCCGCACTGTGTTGCCGAACGGCCTGATCGTTCTGACCGAGCGCATGGATCATCTGCGTTCGGTGGCGATGGGGGTGTGGATCAAGTCGGGCTCTCGATGCGAGGCCGCGGAGATGAATGGAATCTCGCATTTTGTGGAGCACATGGTCTTCAAGGG
>Ga0187871_10002568_pt1 | contig 14683 bp, 12 predicted proteins | sample June2016WEW_16_1_FD_132988 | JGI IMG/M metagenome (GOLD analysis project Ga0187871, IMG submission 132988) | Peatland microbial communities from SPRUCE experiment site at the Marcell Experimental Forest, Minnesota, USA - June2016WEW_16_10 | ecosystem: Environmental > Terrestrial > Soil >... | reverse complement strand
GAATCAGATATGAAACAACGATTCATCTTGTTCCGGCGAGCGGGCGTTTTCTACAGCGAGGACACGACCACCGGCAAACAATCCAGCCTGCGCACCAGAGACCAGGCCGAGGCCATCACCCTCGTGAACACCAAGAACGAGGCCACCCGGCAACCCGCCATGAATCTGCAAATCGCGCAGGTCTATTTGCAGTACGGCGACCCCGCTCTGGCCGCCCGTACCTGGCAGCACGTCATGGAGCAAATTGTCTCCCTTAAATCAGGGCCGACGCGGGATCGTTGGGAACATGCCGCAGCCGACAAAGCCTTTGACCTCATCCGCAACCGCAAGCTCATGGAGACCGGGGCAGAGCACTTCTTGGCCGTGCTGCGAAACGGCTCGGTTTCAACCAACGTCTATTTGCGCCGCGCCCACAATTTTGCCATCGGAATGCACTGGCTGCCGTGGCCGGTGCTGCCCAAATTGCAATGGCCGGCGGTCAAATTCAAAGAGAAGCGGGCCATCACGTTTGCGGAACACGCCAGAATCGTTGACCGCGAGCGTAATCCCGAACTTCGCGCCTTTTACGAATTGCTCTGGCATTTGGGTGGGTCGCAGTCCGACGTGGCGAACCTGACCGCCGAGGATGTTCATTGGCCCGACCGCACAATCTCATTTCAACGCTGCAAAACCAAAGTGCCGGTGGTGATTACATTTGGCGCGGAGGCGGCAGCCGTCCTCCAAACCCTGCCGAAATTTGGCCCGTTGTTTCCGTGGCTCTCCAGGTTGCATGAAAAACACCGCGCGAAGCACTTTATCAAGCGCCTTGCAACTCTGGGCATTGGCGGAGTGTCCCTCCATTCGTATCGCTACGCCTGGGCGGAGCGGGCCAAGGTAGCTGGAATGCCGGAACGGTATGCCCAGCAGGCCCTTGGCCACAGTTCAAAGGCCTTTGCTCGGGCCTATTCCAAAAATGCAAAGGTGATCGTTCCCTCCTTGGAAGAATACGAGGCGAAGATCGTACCGATGCCAACGGCGGTAAATCAATGAAGGCCAGCACCAAGCGCCGGCGAACGCGCCTACGCCGCCCTGGATGGCGTCTGAAGCGCAAGCAGGCCATTCTGTACTCCATCCACAGAATGGCATTTCTTCCGGGCATTCTGGCGGTGCCAGTGCTGGTTGACGGTATTGGTCATCTTCGCAAGCCATGACCGATCCTTGACCAGTTCCAGAATATCCGCCGTTGCGAAGAACTTGATCCCATTCGGCGCGGGGTTGCCAAGCGGCTTGAGCAGCCGAGACCCGACGAGGATCGGCACGTCATGCGCCTGGCAACCGAGAACCCAGGCCGCTTGTTCCACGGTCAGCCGGGCTGGCGCTTGCCCAACCAACCTCAAAAATTGCTGTTGTTCTTCTTTCATGTCACTGCCTTTGCCGAAACCCTGGCCGGTCGCGGCCAGCTTCAACCGTCAATCACCATCTCCAACCCAGTACAGATTTGATCTTCAAGCCATCGGGCAGGGGGCAGGCGCGCGCTACGCGCGCGCCCACCCCCTTGCCCGAATTGGTTGACGAATTCACTGCCGCCGAGTGTTCGGCTGGGCAGCGCCAGGAGTATCTGAAACCCGCGCAATATTAGCCGGGTCCCAGATTGCATTCGCCAACATGACCTGATCCACCGAATGCGAAAACTTCCCCACTTCGTAGAGGTTCGCTCCCCCATTCGTGACGTTCAGACATTTCAATGTGTATTCGAGACCCTGTTTCCTCGAATCGTATTCCCTGACGCGGGCCATGCCGCCACCGAGTTCCTCCCATTGCGCCTTGACACTCATACAGGTGGCGACCTGGACGGCATACGGCGGCAAACCCGCGATCAGGAAATGAAAGTGAAGTCGTCCGCCGATTTCCCCCGGCTCCTGGCGCAATGCCCAAACGCACTTGCGAAACGGGACCTTGTGCCAGCGGCACAGGCAGCGGACGAGGGCAAAGAACATCGTCACCCGAACGCATTCCCGCAGCCTGGCGCTCTTAAACGTCAGAGAGCCGAAGAACTGCCAATGAACGCGTTGCAGCGTGTATGTCAGTGCCGTTTCCATTACGCAACAACCCGCATGATGGCCCCCGACATCCGAATGCGCCCAGAGAAATTCTGGCTCATGTCCCGGATGTTCAGTTCCACGGTCTTGTCCACCAGCGACGCGCCGTGTTTGGTCAACTCATCCGCCGTCATTTCGTAATCGAACGAATTCCGAAGGGGCGGACGGGATTGATCCTGGCACACCAGCAGATGCAGCGTTTTGGATCCCTTTTTTGTGTCGAATGTCTCCGACACCTTATCAATAACCAGCACTTTAATTTGCATAAGTTTGACTTCTCTTTCAATCGGCGTTGTTAATGCTCCCCGCACGTTGCCGACACGAACGGGAAATGGGTTGAAAAGCGCCTTGCCCGCTGGGCACCTTGATCAGTTGGAAAATCTCTTCCACCGGTCGCTGCAAAACATGGCCCAAACGCAGCATCACGGGACCACTGGGCTGAAGCTGCCCGTTTTCCAACTTCGTAATGTACGAACGGGCTGCACCGATTCTCCGCGCCAACGTCGCTTTCGACATTTTTCTCGCGGTTCGGAACTCTTTGACCCTGTGTTTAATTAGTATCACGAGCCTCACCGTAGCCAGAATTGCCTATAAGGCAACACAAAACAGAGGAATTTTGACGATTTCTCACATTTTCTGTTGACTGCTAGGAAACATTTGATACATTTGCCCGTGATGAAAGCACAAAAAGCAACCGCCGCCCCTGACAGGTTCATCCGCACGCTCAAAGACGCGATGGACGGCCGGGGCTTCAGTTTGCGCCAACTGGCCGACAAAGCTGGCCTCTCGCCCGGTTATTTGTCCAGGCTCTTCAACCGGGAACGCGGCCTGCCTGCCGATGACACCATTGCCAGATTTGAAGAAATCCTCGACATCCAGCCGCGCGGGGCGCTTTTTGACGCGGCAGGCAGGCATGACCGGGAGGCCGAGAAGTTCTTTCAGAGGGACAAGGCGCGGCTGTTGATGCGGACTCTGGCGCCCCTGACCGAGGCGGAATTGGCCCAGGTCCAAAAACTGGCCCAACGATTTGCGAACCGACACACGAAGGAAACTAAATGACGAGAAAAACCAAACAATTCGTCAGAGCAATCGCCCACCATTTGCGCTTGCGGATTAAGTACGCCAACATGATTCCCAAAGTCGCGGGCTTTCTTGACCCCAGCAAGGCATCCCGTACGATTGTCATCAACGCCACCAAGTCCAAAAGCGACCATGTCTTCACCATTCTGCATGAAATCGCTCATTATATTCTCCATTACGAGCGGTCTCACCGGATGCGGCTGCCGTGGTATTTAACACGACAATGGAACGCGAATCCGATGGCTCGATTTTCAAAGGCAACCAAGCGCCTTGTTTCTCGCAAACTTAACCCTGAATGGCAGGCCGACATGTGGGCCATGTGCGCCTTGTTGCACATCGGCGCCGCCGACGATTTTCAAGCCATCCTCACTCAGTATCCTGAAAAAACCGGGCTGGCATGCCTGTGCGTCGCCGGTACCATTTACGCAGGCATCAAATCTCGCCTCAAGAAAGCCTTTCGGCGAATCTGCCACCCATTCATCGCTTAGAACTCTTCGCGCCCAGAACAGCTTCTTGTAGCGCCGAATGGAAGCTTTGCGGCGACCCGATAAATGACAGGGGAAAACGCGCCCCGCCAACGGTAGTAACCATCACGGTCCCGTAACCACACATACGCCCAAGAAGCGGCTCGGAAATGTAAATGGATTCCACATTCTCCAAAGGCAATTCCCCACAACGCCTCGACAGGAATCCAGTGCGGAACAGCAAACGCCTATTCGTTAAGCTCACTTCGGATTTGGAATACGAAAACCACGTCCCCAAGAGCAATACGATGACAATCACCAGGTAAGGGACCAGAGGCAGCAGCCAGATCACGTTAAGGCTCCCAATACTCGGCGACTGATTGACCCGCATTTCCATTTGGGTCAGCGAGTGCAGGAATCCGTGAAGGATGAAGATCAAGGGCAACAATGCCACAAGCGGCCCGAATGCAAAGAGCAGCACGGGAATGAAAATTCCCCAATGCAATCGCACTTTTGCCAGCGTTGTCTCTTGCTGCAATTCCATCATTTTTTGTTCGCCATGCGTAAATCCACATGGCGACCGTAATCCTGCCTGCTCGCAATTTGGAAGCAAGCAAATATCGCCCGCAACATGCGAGCATGAACAAAACGATTTATTCCCGCCAGAGCGAGTGTGTTCGTGAAATGCTGGTAGGTTTGCGCACCAAAGCCCGATTGACCCAGAGGCAATTGGCCGGGAAACTCAGCCGTGAACGCAGCTTGGTTGGCCGCTTGGAATTGGGCGAACGCCGCCTGGATCTGGTTGAGTTCTTTTGGTTCTGCTGCGCCTGCGAAGCTGACCCCGCGAAGGAAGCCGCCCGCCTGATGCGACAACTCGGAGCATTGCAATCCGAGCCGGCATCTCAACAATAGAACTCAGCCAGCACCGCGAACCCTTGACTGCCGATGAGTCGCCGGAAGCAGCTTCCACCGACACATCGGCTACCGAAGGGGCCTGACTTCGCCAATTCAAGCCGGTTCCGCTCCGCTCCATTCCACCGCCAGCCGGTGAACCGCTCCACCGGCCCGCGCTTCCATTCCACTCCGTTGCACCGTCTCAAATCGCCGAAGACAGGCTCCCCCCGCACCGATCTTGCCCGCCAACCAGAAGTCACTCAGCAAGGCCCCGCCTCATTTTGCTGAGCTTTCACCAAACCTTCATTCACTTGTCCCGAAATTGACATGGGGCTGGTTTTGGACTTTGATATGTCGAGAGCCAAATGCAGTCGCGCCTCTAACTGGGTTGGCGGGGAGCCGGCGGTGATCAGCACCGGAATTCTCCTGGTTGACCTGGACAGCACTGGATGTGGGTGGCCCCCCTGTCCACCGTAGCCTTGGCGAAGGCGGATGTGTTGAGACGTTCGGAATGATAAGTGACCACGATTCGCGAAGCGAACGTCTCTCATGGGGCACTGACTGGTGGCGGGCTTGGGAAGCCTCACACTCTTTCCCATTGTGGCAGGGCAGGTCAGTAACGTAAAGCTCATTTGGCACCGTTTAAATAGGTGGCACGCGCCATGCTATTGGTTGCCTACTGGAGTTTGACCCCTCTGAGAGGAGCGAACAACTCGTAAAGAAGATTGTCATTTCAATTTTTCAACAGTGCCATCAGTGTGCAGTCTTATAAGAATTGGCTGAAAGTCGACCATGTGAGCGATGTTCGAGTTTGTATCTAATTCGTACACCAATGGAGTAATTTGTAGCACACAATTATTACTCAAGACTATATTGAAGAGGTCTTGCAATCCAAATGCTGCGATTGACGTCATAAGTCCGTCCGACAGATACAATGCTTCTAAATTCCCTATATGTCCTGTCTCCTTAGGCAAATGAGCTGATGCTATCAGGTCACGGTCATTAGATAGGACTTCTGAACCATTTGCTGACCAAATCTGCACTTTGGACCCGACGTGATTGGGAACTTTAAAAAACTGAGAATGCAAAGCCTCCACCTTAGCGCAAACAGCCACATCTACCTCCCAGCCGTAGGATGCCGGCACCTTGTATAAATATACACATGGCTCTAATCCTCCCGCCTCTACACCCTCGATCTTCTGCAACGTACTTTCTGCCGGGAGGAAGTTAGTATTTCTAACAAACGCCTGTGGCTCCGCAGCTTGTTGAGGACCTCCTTTAGTGGAAAGCACAATTTTGACGGGAGCAAATTCAACTAACCTCGCAGTCTCCGCATCCTCACCGACTCTATAAATTAAAGGAGTGATTTGCAAGACGCTCGATTCAACAACGGGAAAATTGAAACACGATCTCACATTGAATGTATATGCCCAACGCGATTGGCCCATTAACGATCCAATCAAGTCTGTACTCCACCAAAGTCGAGATTCCGCACCCCGTTGGAACCGACGGACCGACATCATGATATTTGATACGGATACGACGCGCTGCAAATGTAAAGCCGCCATTGCACTCGAATCCTGCAAAGGAATGTCACTTCCATCCGGCGCAGTAAGTTTAAGCTTTGCACCGACTGCGTTGGTGATCAAAAGCCATGTGCGGTCCGAATAATCGCCCTGAGCCAGAAAACCAATGTCAACGATGCAATCGGACGGGTATGTTTCGACGCGGAACAGGGGTTGGAGACCGTTTGTTGCTATTCCGAAACACTCAAATATCGGGGATTGTCGTTTTCCTAAAGTTGCCCCAGACTGGGCACCTGCGATACTAAGAGCCTCACAAAAAACTATAAGACCAAGTACGCCAAGACGATGTATCTTCATAAGGTAGTCATTTATTTTTCAGAATGTTAGTCCAGAACGCAAAAGTATTAGCTCTGACAGGATCATTTGGAGGATTTATGTAGCTAATGGGGGCTGCCCATACACCAACTAATTGGTAGGGGGCCCAAGAACCAGGTGGTGCCGGAGCTTGAACATATCTCAAGGTAGTGCTAGCAATCCATGACCACGAATTGGTCCCCAAGGTTACATAAATGTTTGACTCATCTCCACTTGGTTGGAAAACTACGTAGTCCTGGAACTGATCAGATATCGATGTTGACGTACCACCTAAATCGATCCCAGGAGGGTCAGTAAAGTGCAATTGCGTCGGCCTATTCACCGAAACTGGTGTTCCAACCTTGTGGAAGGGAGGCTCAGTGAATACCGTATTGTCAAGCCAATAGCCCCCTTCAGTTGAAGCCGGGAACAAACCGGAATTCCCGGATTGATTTACAAGCTGGACGATTCCTGTCCTTCCAGCATAAGACGACAGAACACTAATATTATATTGCATGCTGCCACCCTGGTTGTCTCCTAGCCTTAACTCTCCTCCGAAAAGTGTTGTCCTTGGGAATTGGTGTACCGGATATTGAAAATCGGCAAGGCTAGGCCGATATATTGATATTCTGCCATCTGCAAGAATTGGTACAATTGCGCCATTGGGCAAGTTTAATCGTATACTCGCGTTCACCGTTCCGTTAACGAAAGCATCGTAATACCAACAGTGAGTCGTCCACTGGGAAAAGAGATTCGTATCTATGTCGAAATATATGGAGCGATTTCCATTAGCTGGCGTCATGGTGTTCTTAAAAGGTCCATGCAAAGTCCAGTACGCCGAACTAGTTGGCAAATACGCGAGGTCGGAAGATGGACCATTCACAGGCATGAATGCTGGTTGGAATTGCAGGTTCTGACCGACACAGAATGTTGTGGGAGTATCTGAATCAAGCGTCACCGTTGTTCCATTGGTAATCACCTGAATCAGCATCTCGTATTTGGTTGGGATGACATTGAAGGTGAAAGAAGGGGAGCCGGGCACGTCAACGGGGATAGGGACCGTGATTCCATCCGGCTCGGAGACGAACAAATTGTTGTCGTTGCCCAAAGGCTGGCCCATAACGCTGATTTGGCTGTAAGGCGCGGCTACGTGTGTCGGGGTTGGCACGCCTGAGGAGGATGCCGTAGCGAGGTTCTGCCAGTTTTCGGCAGTAACCGCCAGCTGAAACACGCCCTGACGGTGCGATGTCGCTTTCCCGCCGGTTCGAAGAACGTAAGAGGAAGCCACGTTTCGCCAGACCGTATAGCCGCCCATAAGATTTATACCCAAGTAAGCCTGCCAATTCCATTGGACTTGGGAATAATAATAGTCGCTCTCCTCCGGAGTAAAAAACCGGCCGGTCATGTCCATGTTCGACGGGTAATTCGTCGGGTTGCTGTAATCCTCGTACGAGGACGAAGACCATGCGGTGGTACTGCCGTTCCCAAACTGGTCCCAGACCTGATTTGCGGCGTTAAAGCCGGGCGGGTATTCCCACCCGCCGAAGTAGCCGTTATATGAATATCCCTGATTATTCAACGACAAGGAGTCACTGTATCCCGGAGAATTTAACGCCCAATACTCATTAAGGAAAGTCTGGTTAGTGGAAGTAACCCCGAAACTGATGTTAGTCCATAGCGTGTAAATAGTCGCCGTGTAGTTTGTGCAGATAATGCCCGGCAAGTAATCCGGGGCTGCTTCCGCGTCAAAAAACACACCGGAGGCAACCGGATTACCCGGATTTTGCAGGGTGGAATTGGTCCCCCCTCCACCCCGAGTGGCGCTGTTGGTTTGCGAGTTCGGTATTGCGCGGGCTTGGAAGACGGTGGTGCCTGTGCCATTGACCGGCACGTTGTCCGCTTCCCATGCTATTGCCGGCGCTACGCCGCTCTCCGAAGCCTGCACCCCATTGACCCACACGCTGTAGCCGCTGGTGTCTATCGTCCCTTGCACGGTGACTACTACTTGGTTCGAGACGTCAGGGATGGAGGTAAAGGTCATATTCACCAGGCTTTGAACAACGGCGATGTTGTTTGAACTCACATTGCCCGCCGCGTCCGTGGCGGTCAGAGTCAGCCATTTCGTCCCGGACGCCAGCGGGAGGTTTTCCACCCAGAAATTCCCGTTGCGCTCCACCAATCCGTTCACCACATTGGTGTCGCCGCTGCTGTCCACAATCTGCGCGGAAAGGCTTACCGTCGGATCATCCACCGTGCCGCGCCAGGTGAAGTTGGTGCCGCAGATTTGCGAGCCGTCCACCGGCCAATACAGGCCGAGCACAGGATTGGTCTTGCCGGTGTAATCCAGCGTATACGTAAAATGGTTGGTGCTCATATTGCCCGCCAAGTCCTTCGCATAAACAGTAATCTCGTTGGCCCCCAGTGTCAAATCGAGATCAAAGCACTGGAAGGTGTTCGTGGTGAAGCAGCCCAGGTTGGTGTCGTAAAACCGGCTCATGACCACCCCCGGCTGGTTGGTGAGGGTGCCGGCCGAGTTGGCGATGTCGTAGGTAACGGCGGCCAATTCCTCCGGCGCGTAACCCTGCAATTGCAGGATGGGCTGGTTGACCGTGTTGGTCCCGGGGCCGGGCGAGGTGATCGTGATCGCCGGCGGCGTCGTGTCCACCCATATTTGAAGCGAATAGCTCGAAACGATGTTGCTCAGGCAATTAAAGAAGAAAGTGACCGTTCTCGGCCCGTCGCCGGTTCCCAAATTCACCGATGGATTGGGGTTGAAAGGCCCCCACGCCGTGGGCGGGTTGCTGTTGTTGACCGATATCGCCATCGCGGCCGACGGCCACCCGGAAATGGCCGCAGTTACCACGCTGTTGCTTGTAAACCGGGCGCCGAGCGAAATGTCATAATCCACACCACCCGTCTCTATCGCACTGATACTCGATGAGACATCACTCCCCGGACCAAACTGCAGCTCATAATTAAAGGTCTCCAAATCCGCGAGCACCCCGCGCATTTGGTTCGTCCCGGTCGCATCGCTCCCAATTGACATTCCCTGGTCTCGCACCGCGCGCCGAGGCCAATAGGTCACGCCGTTGCCCCCGAACCAATTCTGGTTGTCCACAACAAGCCATGAGTCGTCCGACGAGTAAGTCAGCAAGACTTGGTGCCAGGTGTTGTTCGTCCAGCAAATTGTCCCCGTCACAATCGTCATCAATACGCCGTTGGTTTCCGTGACAAAACTTATCGAATTGCCGTCGCTGCCCAGCAACAGCGCCCACCAGTCGTTGGTCGCGCCGTAACTGCCCAATTCAATGAACCGCCCGGCGTCCTGTGGCCCGTTTCCGCCCGCGCTTTGGCTGCTCCAATCCGGGTTGAACCACAGCACAATACTGCCCACCCGGCAATTGATGTTGGCTGACCCGTTGGTCTCCACATCCCGATAAACCAGCCGGGCCGTGTTGGAGCTGTCCACCTGAACGCCATTGAGGCCGAACCAGGCCGCTTGCGGCGAAACATTTGTGGCCAGCAAAGGCAATTGCCCTTGTTGCCCCGCCCAATTTGTCGCGGCGAAATTCCAGAACCCCAATTGCGCCATGTCGTTCACCGTCAGATTCACGCAGGCGCTGGTCACCGTGCCGGCGCTGTTGCTCAGAATCACGCTGTAATTCAGTGGCTCGCCAGACGTACCCGAATCCGCATCGCTCACATCGGCGATGCTCAACAAATTACTCGTTACACCGGTCACCCGGTCCGAATTTGTCAGCGGCCCCAAGGTCGTGTCTTCCTGATTCGTCTGCCACTGATACGTCATCGGCGTAGCGCTGTCGCCAAACACCGGAAAAAATGCCGTCGAGCCATTATTAACAGTCACATTCGCCGGCTGGGATATAATCACCGGATTGCCGTAATCGGCGACGACAACCGATTGCGCCAACGGGCAATTATACGTCGCCAACTCATCAAACACGCCCCGCGCCTGGCCGCAGCCGTTGTGGTCGCTCCCAAGCGTAAAGCCATCCGCCAGCCGCGTTGCCAAGTCCGGCTCGAAGGCCAGGCCCGGCCCGCTGGCCGCCGTGGCGCCGTCAATGAACAGCGCCGTTTGGTTGCTCGAGTAATTGAGCACAATTTGGTGCCACTGGTTCTGCACCCACCCGCTGATTGCCGCCGTGAAATACGTTGTCAAATCACCGTTGCTGCCGCTCACAAACGACAACCCTGTTCCGTTCGGGTCCGTCTCCACCGCCCATCCACCGCCCGATGAATAAACATCCCCAAACTCGATCAAATAACCCGGCGCGCCCGGCCCCGATCCGCCGTTCCAGTCGGGGCTGAACCAGAAACTCACGGCCCCTTGCGCGCCATTCAGATTGGCGGACCCATCCGCCTCCAGATAATTGTAATCCAATTCCGCCGTATTGGTGGTGCAATCCACTTGCGCGCCGTTCGTCCAGGGTGTCGGCGGATTCAGCACGTCATAACACACCGATGCCGGCCAGCCGCGCGAACTGGCCCACGGACTCGGGAAATCCTGGAACAACTTTATTTCCTCCAAAGCCCCGGTAAAATAGCCGGTTCCGTCACAACCCACGCAGGCGCTCTTGACGGCCGTCATGTCCGCTGAATTTGCAACGTTGGCAACGCCGCTTGTCGTTACCGTCGTATCATTTGTGCCGTCAATGTACAAGGAAATGGCCGTGCCTGTGCGGTTGATCGTGATGTGATGAAAATTGCCGTCGTTGACGGCGCCCTGTGACCAGAAGCCCGTGTAGAAGGTGCCCTGGTCGTCCTGACAAATTTCAAACGCGAGACATCCGTTTCCCCCCATGCGCATATCCCACATGCTGCCGCAGCCGCAGTACGGGCGTTTTCCCAGAAGGCTCTGGACGCCGGAACCCGTAGTCCGCATCCAAAAGTCAATCGTGAAATTATTCGTGCCGAAGTTGCCGGCATTCGGCCCAAAGGAGATATAGGAGGCGGAGCCATTGAAATTGAACGCTTCACCCGCCACGCCATTCGTATAAGTCACCGTGCCGTAGATTGTGCCATTATTGGTGCCGGCGCTGTCCAAAGCGTTCGATTGGCCGGCCCAGCAGTCGAGGAGGTTCGCACCGATGAAGCTCCAATATCCCAATTGCAAAGGCCCTGTCCCGCACGGCGCGTCCAGCGCACTGTTCATCGCCGCCGCATTGGTCGTGATGGCATTTGTCGTGACGACGAAGAAATCCGTCAAAGAACTGGCGCCGCAAACGCAATTGACCTCATAAACAGCCGGGACCGAAATGTCGAGGTTCGTGGTTTCCGCGACCGCCCCGTTGAGAGACCAGCAGGCAGGCAAATTCGTGGGGTCCACATAGGGGGTTGGCGTGGCGTCAACCTCCAGCGTGTTTTGGCCGGCGTTGGGATTCGCCTGCACCACAAAGGTCCTTGTGCCTGGCGTGCTGGTTGGCATTTCCATCCAGGTCCCCGTATTCGCCGGCGCGAGCGACGCCACCGCGACCACGACGAACGTGTTGGAAATCGAGATCGTGTAAGTTCCGCCGCAAGGGGCGGAGTTGCTGTAGGTGTAATAAAACACATTGGTTCCCACGCCCGCGTTCGTCGGCGTAAAAAAGAAACCCGATCCGCCACTGGTCACTTCATCGCCTTCCCAATCCACCACATTCCAATTTGTCAAAATCGTCGAGTAATCCACATTCGTCGTCACCTCCGTGTTCCCATTGCCATCAAAACCGATTTCCATCAACAATCCGGGAAGATCGGTCCAAGTCGCGCCGTCAAAAGCCGGTTCTCCAATGCAGAAGGACTGCGCGCCTGCGGCCAGTTGGCCACCAGGTTCCATAATGCAAGTCACACCAGGTGACATTGCCCAATAGTGATAGCCAATATCAACAATCGCAGTGCCTTCCGGCGTTTGATTGGTCTGAGTGGTGAAAGCGGAAAGGCCAATCTGGTCCGCCGTCACATCCCCAGCCTGAATAAGCGGACTGTCGGACGGCAAATAATAATTCCCCAACCAACTGCTTTGCCAGTTGAAGCCGTTGGTCACGAAGACATTGCTCGCCCCATCAATCGGAAACGCTTGCGCCCCATTGCCGAAGGCGTTGAAATCGTAATTGGCATACGACGGGTTCACGCCATAGTCGGATGCAGTAATTTGCGTTCCATCAAACGCGCTGTCCCGGACGATCATCGAGACGGAGGAAGGTGGGACGTCCCATTCCGTCAACACCAACCACCCGCCGTGCCAAGTGCAGTTGGTCAGGATGTAGGCATTTCCCGTATGGCCTTCCACCTGCCCTCCACCCATCCGGTCCAGAAAGCAGTTGGTAAAATAACAACTCAACACATAGCCGCCAAGAATGCCCCCATAAAATTCGGAATGCTCCGCGTTCACTATCAAGTATCCATAGTCGTCCCGGAAATGGTTCAGCCCGCCACCGTCCCCGGAGGCCAGGATTGAGCAATGTGTAAAAACCAAATTCGCTTGCGGCGACACCGAGATGTCTTCATTGTCCTGATTATCCTCCCCCACCAGGCCGCCCACGGCCCCAGCCCCCGGCCACACCGTGTTGCCGCCTGATTCCTGCACCGTATTGCACCGCACCCACCAGTCGGGCGCGGAGGCTGTTCCCTGAAAGTTCGCATTCATACTGTTCCCCATCAAAATACCGTAGCCGTAGCCGCCGTTGTACCATCCGACCGCAACGCCATTGGAAAACGTCAGATTGCCATTCACCGTTGTGCCGCCGAAAACGTAGTCAAGCGGGGTATAGTGATAGCCTATGTCTGGGCCAGACGTGCTTGTGTCGCGGGGCGCTGCAATCCCCAAATTGGTGTCCCCGGAAATGGTCGTGCTGGCAAACACCACAGGCGGATAGGTTGTCTTGGTTTGCAAGTCGGCCAAAAGCGAAGGGTTTATGTTGGCTGTCCCGCCGCCTTGATAGGTGCCCGGCGCAAGGTAATAGTTCCCGTCACCAACACTTTGGTATATGCCCGCCCCGCTATCTGCCACTACGGTATGATCCAGATTGCAACCTTGTGTGCCGCCAGAATTACACCCTGTAAGAATGGAATTGGTGATTCCGCCGCCGCCGCAACCGAACCAAAAACACCCGGTGGGTGAATCAACTGTAACATTCTCCGCATCAACCGTGATATTCTCCGCATCCAGGACAAAGTCTCCCTGCATCATGTTGTTTACCCCGGCAAAAAGGACATTTTGAAGGTAGAGATTGGTATCATTGAATAGCATTAAAGTGGCATAATAGCCGTCGGACACGCATTGCACAAATTGGCAATCTTGGAAAATATGGGACGCATCATAGTCGTCCTGGTAGGCATTGCCAAAATAAGAAAATCTCACATGCGCGATGGTCACGTTAGTCGCGTTGCCTGCGCCTCCCATCTCGTTAATGCACATTAGCCATCGTCGCGGCGACGGGCTGCCAGAACTATCGGCGATCCTATCCCCAACGCTGTCATCGTCTGATGATGTGCAGATAACAGGCCTGTAATCACTCCCGTTGAAAACGCAAACGGAGTCCCCACAATTTAAGATACCAAGACCATAGGAACTTGATTCGAATTTGATAACGGTCCCACCCTCGAAAACAGGAGTTTGATCGAGAAGCAAATTTCCATTTATATAGTAGGTAGTATCAGATTGAAATGTAAGGTTGGTCCCAATTTCGGCCCAATCGAATTCGGTGTAATCCAGAACCACACCCGGCTGCTCGGGCATGGACTTGGCTAATTGCATCCCCAGAGACGCATTGGTGGAGATTGCCTGTTGTGGAACGAGGGGCTCCAATGCGGCGAAGTGTCTTACTTCTGTCCCGACCTGGCCGGCCGAAGAATGCAATGGCAGGTTCTGCACGGCATTTGAGATAGATTTGTAAGGAACTTCCTCAAACAGGAAATCGCGCCCATCCAACTGCATCCAATGTTTGCTGACACGCCCCAAATTTGCGTTGTTCGTTCCATTTTCGCCAGCCGTGTAAAATGCCTTCCCCATTCCAATCCCCATAGCTCCGAAATTGACCAGCGTATCCTCCCGGATTCCCATGAATACCTGGGTATTCGTCTTGTTAGCTGCTGGCGGCGACATGAATTCCGTGAGTACCTGGAGTCGTGTCGAAGCCGCAGCCAGTCCGAGCGATTCTGGTGCCGGAAGTTGCTCTCGCAAAATTACATTTTGTTCCAATCCGGCCTTCGTGAAAACATACTCTAGGTCCGCGTTGAGGCCGTTGAACGCATTTGTATAGACGACCCGGTTAGTCCCCACCAGCGT
>Ga0187871_10002566_pt1 | contig 14695 bp, 7 predicted proteins | sample June2016WEW_16_1_FD_132988 | JGI IMG/M metagenome (GOLD analysis project Ga0187871, IMG submission 132988) | Peatland microbial communities from SPRUCE experiment site at the Marcell Experimental Forest, Minnesota, USA - June2016WEW_16_10 | ecosystem: Environmental > Terrestrial > Soil >... | reverse complement strand
GCCGGCGGCGATGTCGCCATTGTTTCCCGGATACAGGTCCACCGCGTCCAGTCCAAGGTAATCGTTCCAGGGTTGTTCCGGTAAGGGAGCTTTCAGCGAGCCGAGGTTGGAATCATTGGTTTGGTTCCACAATGTGGCCGCGCTCGCAGCGCCCGTGGCATAGTCGCTGTAATAGAAGTCGGTTCCTCCGACCGCAACATTCCAGGGTGTGGAAGCGATCCCATTGACCGCGAGGCCAAAGCTGGCGGGAAACAAGTTTGCCGGATCGCACCCGGCAGAGCCGCTGTCGCCCGAGGAAACGAACACGGTTTGCCCTTGTGCAGCCGCTTCCTCCCACAGTTCCGACCACAGTTGGTTGCCCGAATTGCCCTCAAAGTATTCGCACGCGCCGAAGCTTACGCTCAACACCGACGCCTGGTTGTCTTCAACGGCGCGCAGCGCCGACAGAAAGACGGGATCCTGAAAATCGCTGCCATTCGAAATGTAGAGGTTCACGGTGGCGTTGGGCGCGACCGCTCCGCTGACTTCCACATCGAGATACGCTTCGACATCAGCGCCGTTCAAGCCCGGATCGTCGCCATCAATCACCACTTGCGTGGGATTGCTGGGAAGGCCGAACAATTGCTGGTAGGCGCTGACCAAACTGATATCAATGTTCGATTCGTTGATGATGCCGATGGTCTGCCCCGTGCCGTTGACTCCGGCCTGATAGAGCGGCGCTAAATCGTACTGCGTGACGAAATCCTCGGGAGCGACCGCGTAAAAGTTCGTGTTGCCGTTGGGGAGGGTCCATTGTGGAGTGGTCTTCTTTGTGGTTGGTGAGTACGACGCGCGCCCTAACACTTGCAGCTGAGGCTGGGCGCGGAAATTGTTGAGCGGCGAAATGCCGTGCACCAGCGGCGTCAGAGCTGCGGGGACGCTGATTTCGTTGGCGTTCGCGTAGTGCGTTTCGCCATGAATGTTGTACTGATGGATCTGTGTATGCAGGGCTTGGCGCAACTGTCCCGCGGTGCCAGAGAACTCGATCAGCCCTTTGCTCTTCGTAACCCGCGCGACTTTGAACCCATGTGACTTGAGCCAGCTCACCGCAGTTTGAACATCGGAGTCGGCGGCGCCGAAGCGTTCGCCGAACTGCTGCGGGGTCAGCCACTGGTGATAGCTGGCCGAGCCCCGCGTATGCACATCCTTCATGAATTGCTGCAGCGCTGTCTGCCGTTCCACGGGCCGATTCAGCAGCAGCAGAATCCGATCGGCCGCCAACGAATCGGAAACCGTTCCCGTGTCGTAACGGGCTTGCGCGAGTGGATGCACATTGCCGTGAAGCGTGACCAGCTTTGTTTCGTCGATCGACTCGACGACTAGCCGCGTCGCCGGGCTTTGCGCCTGCACAGAAACGGCGCACGCAAGGGCAAGGGTCAGCAAATGAAGGAGAAACTTCGGAAAGGATGGTCCCGGGATCGACTGCACAGATTATCCCCCAGATTTCGATCGGTATGATCGTACACCAGGGAACGGGGATGCATGTCACGTGCCCGCGGACGTGAGTTGGGGATCGCTTCAACTGCGGGTAAAATGAAGCCTGTCGTTTGCGAGGGCGCGTAGCTCAAACGGATAGAGCATCGGATTTCTAATTATCTCGTTTGACTGTGCGCCGAGTCTTTTCAATCGCATAAGCCCTGGCCAAGCGCCCGCATGTGCCGTAGATTGCTCTCATGTTCCGCCTTCTGTGCCCTCGTTTGTGCCCTCACGGATTCCTTCGCCAGCGCCTTTACGTCTAGCCTTTGGACATTCCAAAAAGCTGGGCTTGCCGTGGGGTCCGGGTCGATGCGCCCGCAACCCCACCCCTTGTGGACAACTCTTAAATTTCTTCCAAATCGAGAAGGCGAAAATCGACTCGACGATCTCACGGACGCGGCGTTTGATCGACCTGGGGACGCATCGTGCGGTGTTCGGGTGGGTGCTGGGTCTGCTGGCGGATCGCGGACTGATTCAGGGCAAGCGGGTAACTTTGACATCGTGGCTCGCGCGTGCCAGTATCTTGCGATGAAAGTTTTCGATGAAGCAGCGTTCCGCCGTGCCTTGCCGTTTGATGTCCGTCCGACCGATATCCCCGGCGCCTTCGACGTCCCGCCGCCCCCGCCGGGCTTCGACCCGCGCACCGCGACCGCGGAGGAGTTACGCCGCGCTGGGATGCGTTGGCGGCGCTCCGTCGCCAACCGCAACCCCATCGCCCGCGCGCTCTGGGAACGCGCGACCGCACGAACCGACGCGCCGGTCGGCAAAACCGTCACTCCCTATCGCCCCCCGCCGCACCCGATGATCCCCGCGCGCCGCCGTCGGCGGCTTCCGAACGAAAGCCAATTCAACTGGGCCGGCTCGGTCGTCGCGACCGGCAGGTGGACCGCCGTCAGCGGTTGCTGGGTCGTCCCGACGCTTAGCGCCGGATCGCAGCCAGCGGCAACGATAACCTATTCAAACGGCGAGACCTTCACGGGCTGGTGGCTGTCCACGTGGCTTGGCCTCGACGGCTATATACCCAACAACTCCAACGACGTCCTGCAGATCGGCATCATGCAGCAGATCGACGAAGGAAATCATGCGTACGCCTGGGCCTGGTACGAATGGTGGCTCGAAAATCCCCCGGAAGGTTCGCCCACGTATGTCAATTCCCAGCTGATCACGGGCTTCAACGTGAACCCCACCGACACGATACTCGCCATCGTCTCCTACGTCGGCAGCATGGCAGGCCAAGTCACGCTTTTCAACCTCAGTCAATGGGCGAGGGACAACTACGTTCTAGGAACGGACAACTACTTCAATCGAGTCCTCGCCCCGCCGCCTACCGCCGACTTCAACGGCAGCTCCGCCGAATGGATTGCGGAAGATCCCGGCGGCGGCGAGCCAGCCTACACCCTTTCCAACTTCACTCCGATCAACTTCACCGGCGGGCTCGCCTGCAATTGCCCCAGCGATCTCTCCAGCATGGACTGGGCCAACCCTTCGTCTGGCATTCCGCAAGAAATCGAGAGCGCCGGCTCGCCCCCCACCACCCTGACTTCTACCACCGTCGGCGAAGGTACAGTGACGATCAAATACGTCGGCTGAGCCCGCCCGCCTTATTATCAGGGTACTGGTGTGCTCGATCGACAGCGCGGATGGAAGCACGGCGACAGCGGCCACTCGGTGGGACAACAAAAACCTTGCTGCGCCGGGGCCTCGCGAGTAACCTGCATCGTCTGCAAGTGCAGGACATGGTAACCCAGCGCATTTTGAGGCACTCTAACGTCAGCGTGACGCAAGCGTGCTATATCAACACGGCGAATCAGGATTCAGTGAGGGCGCTGGAATCGCTGGACGCGGTTCTGTGCCCTTCCTGTGCCCTGGAGTCCGCAAAACCGCAAACGATGCAATTGCAGTGACGTTGTAGAATCAGACGGATAGCCTCTCACGGGCGCGTAGCTCAAACGGATAGAGCATCGGATTTCTAATCCGACGGTTGCAGGTTCGATTCCTGCCGCGCCTACCATCTCAAATCAACTAATTGGGAAGCAACGCAGGCTGGGGCACTGCTTCTGAATGGTCAGAATGGACCGCTTTTGTTGAATCCCTGCCCGAAGGCTGCAATGATGTCCCTTTCGTCCGTGATGTTGTAGCGGTCATAGGAGCATGATGAGTGTAATCGAGATTTATCGTCTGTTGTCCTGGATAGATCCTTCTGGGTCGGCTCTCATGTAAAACTTATGCTGATCTTCGTGGGTGATCCGAAATCCGCGTTTCTCGTAAAAATAGCGGGCGGGATTTATCTTCACAACCGCCAGCGTCATCGCTTTTGATTGATCCGCGGCGCTCCTCAAAAGTATGCCCAGAATTTTCGTCCCGATGCCACGACCTTGCATCGCGGGCTTCACGTATAAAGAACCGAGGTTGATCGTCCCAGCTTCATTTTGTTCTTGAATCCAACCCACATCCTCTCCGTCGGCGATGATGACCCTGACTTCCTCGACTTTGAAGAACACCGCAAAGTTCCGCTCCTCCCGCGTCTGATCCCAGCCGAAAAGGCGTTCGATCGTTCCACGCATGGTCTCGAAATAGAGATTGCGGGCGAAGATGAAGTCTTCGCCGCACGCGGTTCGAAGCGCAATCTTCACCATTTGCATCCTCTGGTGGGATTTTGCGCTTTTGAAAAGCGGCAGGCAAGGTCGATGAGTGTAATCGGGATGTTAGAACATTGATCGGCGCTACAATGCCCACCATGTGGCGAACAGCCGGATACGCAGCCGCTCTGGTCGGACTCACGCTAGTGACAGCGGCTGCCGCACAGAACGATACCCCAGCCTTTGCAAAGTTCAAAAGTGAGATGATGCCGAAGGTCGGCCAGAAGATCACGGTCGTGGGAACATTGCATGACGGGAAACAGGGCTTTTGGCTCGCGTTCAGCAATTGGGGTGCCTATATCTATGCGGGCAACAAATCAGGCACTGCAAAAGAAAACGGGCTCTATGCTCAATTTCGCAGGGGCCAGACTGTAAAAGTTACTGGCACGCTGAGGCACTTTGCAGAGCCACCTGCAACGAAGGAAGAGGAGCAACACCCGCGCTCCGTGCAACGCCCGCCCGAACACTTCTTCTTCGATGTCGCCGAAGTCGAAATGTCCGTTGATACCCAAGGCCATTAGGTACCGGTCAGTCCGAATGCGCGAGTCGACCGTTACTGATGCGCCAACTGTGCAGCTCGTCGGTACTGTGGCAGACTGTCCCCATGATGCAACCCAGCCTCCCCATCCCACACGAGCAGCGCAAGATTGAGCGGCTGCTCATCGCATTGGCGAAAAAGCAGCCCGTTTCCGCGAAGGCAGCACCGATAGCCTTCGGACACTCCGCAACTGGCACCGACCATCCGCGAGTCTTTTTCTCGACATAGAGACCTCCCGCTGGCAGGTGTACACTCGTCGCCCAAGGTGGCAGATCGCTGCACGAAAGTGGCCGTGCCAGAAATGGAATGGCAGCCGATACCGGGGGGCTGCCTTGGACGTTCCGACCGATAAAGACGATTGCTAGCGGTAGAGGACTTCCAATGCGCTATCTTCGTAGTCACTCTCTTTGCAAATTCTCGTTCTTCTTCTCTCTCCTCGTTACTGTCACGGTTGCATGTATCGTTCCAGCGGCTCGTAGTCAAGTCCAGCCTCGAGTCAATCGTGCGACGTCGCGGTCAGAGAAGCCGACAACGAATACGACGACACGAAATACGGGTTCACCTGCGGAGACGGTTGATGGCGGTGCCCTGGTGACAGGCGCTAGCGTCCGAGGAACTGCCATCCATGCCCAAAAAACCGCGAGCACAGCATTCTCGCCGGAGTGGACGCCTCCGATTTTCCTTGCCCCCGCATTCTATTCAACGGGTGCGGCCACCGCCGTAGCCGTCGCAGACGTAAACGGCGACGGCAAACCGGACCTCGTGGCGGCAAACTGTGCCGCCGGAACTTGTTCGTTTCAAGGGCAAGGAACGATCAGCGTTCTTTTGGGTAACGGAGATGGAACATTCCAGGATGCGGTGAACTACTGGAGCGGGGGTTGGTTACCCACATCCGTCATGATCGCGGACGTGAATGGAGATGGCAAGCCGGACATACTGGTAACGAATGAGGGCTACGGCATCAATATACTGCTGGGTAATGGTGACGGCACCTTCCAACCTGTTAGTGATGTTGCCGGAGTAGAAACGCCTCTAAAGCTGCTCGTGGCTGATATCAACGGCGACGGCAAGCTTGATTTAGTGGTCTTGTCTGGCTCGATCGGGGTGTTATTGGGTAACGGCGATGGAACTTTCCAACCCATTGTGTCCTACGAGGAATGCATTGGGTGTTTACCATCTTCACTTGCCATGGCAGACGTAAATGGGGATGGGAACCTTGATTTGCTGGTGGCCTATTGGAACGGGGCTTCGATCGGGATACGGTTGGGCAACGGCGACGGTACATTCCAGAGCGAAACTCTTTTCAGCGTGGGTATGCAGCCAAGTTCGCTTGCTGCTGCCGATGTGAACGGCGATGGCCACATCGATCTGGTGGTGACTAATCTGTGTTTGGGTGGTTGTAATGTCAACGGCACTGTTGCCGTGTTGCTCGGGAATGGTGATGGCACTTTCCAGACGCCAGCGAGGTACGGATGGGATGAATACGGAGCCCAGTCCATTGCGATCGCAGACCTGAATGAGGACGGCAAACCCGATTTGGTGGTCGGAGGGGTGTCTTGCCTCGAGCGATGCGGGCCGGGGCCCAGCGGCATCGGTGTATTGCTGGGAATGGGGGACGGCACATTTCAGCCGACGATACCTTACTCCCCATCGACTGCCATAGGCGACCACGTTTTGGTCGCGGATCTAAACCGCGACAATCGGCCCGACGTAGTCTCCATTAACCCGGGCCCCGGCGGATTTCTGCAAGTCTGGATGCATGTGGGAGACATTCGCACGACCACTGCCCTAACCTCTTCGCTTAATCCATCCGTCTTCGGTCAGCCAGTGACACTGACGGCCAACACAGGTTCGTCGTCAGGCACGCCTACTGGAACGGTGGAATTGTTCGACAGCATATTCGCCTGTCTCGGTTCATATGATTGCGGAGGGGGCGCGCTCGTGAATGAAAGCGCGGTTTTTTCCGACGTTCCACTAGTGATTGGAACCAATCAGTTCCTCGCCACGTATCAGGGTTCGCTGCAGTTCAACTCCAGTATCTCCGAACCGTTGAACCAAGTCGTCCAAAAGGCAACCACAACCACTTCGGTCGTTTCATCCCTGAATCCGGCGACTCCCGCCCGGACGGTCACTTATACCGCAACGGTGACTGGACAATATGGAGGAGGCACTTCCGGAACTGTTACGTTCTCAGACGGAGCCGCCACCATCGCAACCGTGACTCTGGCGAGCGGCCAGGCAGCATACCGGATTACAAATCCATCGTGCGGGGTTCACCCAATCACGACGACATACTCAGGCGATGCGAGCAACAATGCGAGCACGTCTCTAACGCTGAACGAGTATGTTCAATGTTCAACATCCACCTCGTTGGCCACCTCCGGCTCGCCCACGTTTGCGGGGCAACCGGTCACTTTCACTGCGAAGGTGACATCGAAATACGGCAGAATTCCAGACGGCGATTTGCTAACTTTCTACGACGGAACCACGCAGATAGGAACTGGAAGTACCACGGCTGGAGCAGCAGCTTTTTCGACCTCAAGCTTGTCGGCGAAGAAACACTTCATCAGGGCCGTTTATGCGGGAGATGCAACCCTCGAACCCAGCTCCGGTGTGGTCGTACAGGTCGTGGAAAAATATGCTTCATCGATCTTACTTGCCTCCAGCCTCAATCCTTCCATTTATGGTCAGCCTGTGGCGTGGACAGCGACGGTCACCACCGCGGGACCGTTTCCAACTACGGGAACAGTGAATTTTATCTGGTCGGGCAACACCATCGGCACGGCCACGCTCAACGCCACCGGAGTAGCCACGCTAACCCGGTCCAACCTGAATGCGGACTCCTACCCGCTGACCGCAGTCTATACCGGAGACTCGAACAACCTGGGCAGTACGTCCTCTATAGTGAACCAGGTCGTGACACAAGCCACCAGCTCGGCTACGCTGAGCTCTTCGCCGAATCCGTCGACCTTGGGCGAAGCCGTCACCTTCGCCGCCAAGATCACCTCGCCGACCGTCACCGCCAAGGGCCCAGTGACTTTCACGGCAGGGAAGACTGTGCTGGGGACGGCACAACTCAGCGGGGGGAAAGCGACGCTAAGGACTTCATCGCTGGCTGCTGGCCCAAGTCTTGTCACCGTCACCTACCAAGGAGACTCAGACATCAGGGGGAGTTCGGACTCGGTCACGCAGACTGTGCAGTGAGCCTGTTGTCTCGATTCATCGACGGCATACAGGGCGGGCGACGACTGAATTTGGCGGGACGAATGGAGAAACTCCATTTCAAACTGCATCACTACCCACTCCGTCGCTTTCATTGACTCGCCCGTTTCTTTCGACGTAAGATTCTTCGCCTGTGATTGGCCAAACCATCTCGCACTACCGCATCGTCGAGAAACTCGGTGGCGGGGGAATGGGTGTGGTCTACAAGGCAGAGGATGCGGACCTCGGCCGCTTCGTTGCACTGAAATTCCTACCGGACGACTTGTCCCAAGACCCGCAGGCCCTGGAACGTTTTCGGCGCGAAGCCCGGTCTGCTTCGTCTCTGAATCATCCAAACATTTGCACGATCTACGAAATCGGCAAGCATGACAGCCAGTTCTTCATCGTGATGGAGCTTCTCGAGGGCAAGACCCTCCGCGACACCATCCTCGGACGCCCACTCCCGACTGACCGCCTCCTCACCCTGGCCATTGAAATCGCCGAAGGCCTCGACGCCGCCCACGCCAAATCCATCACTCATCGCGACATCAAGCCCGGAAATATTTTCGTGACCGACCGCGGCCACGCCAAAATTCTCGACTTCGGACTCGCCAAGGTCGCCGCCGAACGGCACTCTTCTGAGGCCTCGCTCGGCGCCGCCCCCACGGTCATGAGCGAGATTCATCTCACCAGCCCCGGCACCGCAGTCGGCACCATCGCCTACATGTCCCCCGAGCAAGCCTCCGGCGACGAACTCGACCCGCGCACCGACCTCTTCTCCTTCGGTGCCGTCCTCTACGAGATGGCAACCGGCGTCCCCGCATTCTCTGGCAACACGACCGCCAAGGTTTTCGACGGCATTCTCAACCGTGCCCCGGTCGCCCCGGTTCGACTGAATCCCACCTTGCCCCCGAGGCTCGAAGAAGTCATCAATAAGGCGATCGAGAAAGATCGCAAGCTGCGCTATCAGAGCGCCGCGGAGATGGCGGTCGATCTCAGACGCCTACAGCGCGAGATCGACTCCGGGCGAACCGGCAGCGTCGCGACTTCTTCGAGCCAGGCATCGGCAGTCGTGACTCCAGTCGCTGGCGCCCAACCTCCGGCTCAAGCCAGCGTTCGCTCTCGCGCCAGGTGGTTGATCCTCTCTGCCGCGATCGTTGTGGTAGCCGCGTTCGCCGCTTACGAATTGCGTCCCACGCTGCCCGCCCCCCGAATCACCGGCTACACCCAGCTCACGCACGATGGATTTCCCAAGAGTTTCGCTGGTCAGGCCATCGCCGATCTTCAAACCGATGGCTCCCGCATCTACATTCAGGAAAACGTTAATGGACACTACGTTGTAGCCCAGGTCTCGACATCGGGTGGCGACACTGTCCCCTTGCCCATTCCTTTTCCCAACGTCTCACTGAACAACATTTCGCCGGATCGATCCGAATTGCTAGTGAGCAGTTTCACCGGCTCGGAGGATATTCAACCCATGTGGGTCGTACCGGCGCTGGGCGGTTCTCCGCGGCGTTTCGTCGAACCACTGGGTGACGACGCCGACTGGATGCCGAATGGAGATCGTCTGCTCGTGCGGGCGAATGAGTTGATCGAGATCAGCGGCAACGGCAATCAGAAGAAGCTGGCATCCCTGCCATCTGACCTCTTCGCCTATTGGCTGCGTTGGTCCCCAGACGGCGAGACCCTCCGTTTCACGACCAACAGCCCGGTCGGCGACAGAATATGGGAGATGGCTGCCGATGGTAAGAACCTTCATCAGATCTTTAACGCCATCCCCCAATCCGGGAATGGTGTTTGGACCCCGGATGGCAAGTATTTTGTCTTTCGGGCCACTCGTGGCGGGCGCGATGATCTTTTCGCCGTCCGCGAAAAAGGCGATCTGTGGCACAAAATCAATCGCCAGCCCGTGCCTTTGACATCCGGCCCGCTCGACCTGGAAGCCCCGCAACCCAGCCTCGACGGGAAAAAGATTTTCGCTGTGGGATCCCAGCCGCGCGCCGAACTGGTTCGCTATGACGCCAAGTCGGCGCAGTTTGTTGCTTACCTGAACGACATTTCTGCTGCTTATGTAACCTTCTCGCGGGATGGACAGTGGGTCGCCTACGTCACCTGGCCGGAGAGCAATCTCTGGCGCTGCCGCATCGACGGCAGCGACAAACTTCAACTCACCGTGGCGCCTATGGTCGTGGAGTCGGTAGATTGGTCTCCCGATGGCAGCCAGATCGCCTTCACAGGCTTCAATCCAGGCGAGAAGGAACACGTTTTCGTTGTGTCCACTTCGTCTGGAGAATCGCGACTCGTGTCCGAAGGCGAAGCGAACACGCGTAGTGGCGGTTGGACTCCCGATGGGAATTCTGTTTTTTTTCTAACTTTGGAAACGGCAGACGTTTACTCCTTCCGCTTCGTAGACGTGAAAACCATGAAAACGACGAGCGTCCCAGCGTCTGAGGCGCAAGTCGGGGCGGCCCTTTCCCCGAACGGGCACTACATCGCCGCCACTCCCATCGATGGTCAAAAGCTGATGCTCTTCGACGTGTCATCCCAGAGCTGGTCGGAACTGGCCAAAGCGAATGTCAACGCCATCCGCTGGTCCTATGACAGTCAGTATGTCTATTTCGATACCCAATCCAGCGCCGATCCCGCCATCTACCGCGTTCATGTCTCCGACAAAAAACTGGAAACTGTCGCCAGCCTGAAAACTCTTCGCCGCGTCATCCTGCCGTTCTTCCCCTGGATGGGCCTCACCCCTGACGGCTCCCCCCTCCTGATGCGCGACACCGGCACCCAGGAAGTCTATGCGCTGGACTTCGAGGGGCCATGAGGGAACTCCCAACCTAACCACTGAGGGTTTGCCCGTAGCTGCTGAAACCAGCGGTTTCGCTTATTGAGAATCCGGCTCGGACCCCCAGTGCGAGGTCAACGAGTGAAATGGCGACCGCAGGTGCGCCGACTGCGCGCGACAGTAGGGCACAGGTTCATGACTGTCGGAGAGTGACTGCTCGGAGCACGTGCCGCAGGAAGAACATAGACGGCATGCCGTTTTGGCGACGCAGTCTGCTCGTAGGGGGGCACTTGAGCGCAATCGCCTGATAGCATCAAACACGAGTTATTTGGGCGCAAATCATGGCTGACCTCAAGTTAAGTACTCGAAACCACGTTACACGCCAAGCAATCAGAATGTAATCCGAAGTGCAAACTGCAGAACTCGAGGCATGTGAGCTCCGGTCGGATACAGGAAGTTCTGTGTGCCTACGTAGCTGTTCACACCGTTCCACTGGGTGTGGTTAAAGACATTGAAGGCTTCCGCGCGGAACTGGAGCTGCAATTTGTCGGTTGGTTTAAAGACCTTGTACACCGACGTATCGAAGTTGGTGCGACGGGGCAGGTTCAGACTGTTCCGGCCTGAGTCGCCGAAGGTCAAGCCTTGCGGCTGCTGATAAGCGAGGCAGTTGAAGAGTGGGAGGCCTTTAGTGGCTGGAATGGTACAGCTCGGGTCTGGAGTTGCGTGAGGGTCACCAATGCGGTCGGCGTACGAGCCGTTATAGGTAATCCCGTCTGCGACGCCGGCGTTATCGCCGAAGATGCCATCCACCACGGAAAAAGGATCACCGCTCTGGTGTGTCATGATGCCGGCAAACTCCCATCCGCCAAGGAACGTGTGGGTGAGTCCTTTGCCGGCGAAATAGGGCTCTTCGTAAACCCAGGCTACGGTCAGAATGTGGCGTTGATCAAAATTGGAGCTGGAGTAATTGCTATGGATGTCATAGGAATTTACGAAGTTCCCATCCAAATTGTCAGACGAATCATCCAGCGAGTGACTGTAGGTGTAGGCTACGTCGAGGGTAAGTGGACCGTCGGTCTTGCGCAGCGAAAATTGCAGGGCGTTATAGTTCGAGTTAGCTTCTGGCTCCACGCGTTGCAGTGAGTCCAAGCTGTAAAACGGCCGAAACGGATTCGGATCATTTCCGCAGGCGATGTCGAGGTTGATGGCAGGCTGCCCTGTAATCTTCTGTCCATTCACTTTGAATATGGGTGTGAGGACCCCTCCGTGTTGCGAGTTGCAAATATCCGAAGTAATCGGTTGTCCCGGCTGAAATGGGTTTTCAGAGGCTGGTATCTCGTGCAAAGAATTTTCTTCGTGCGTCAAAGTGAGATGCGTTCCTTTGGCGCCGACATACGCCAGCGTGGCCACGGTGTTCTTGATAAGGTCGCGCTGCAAATCCAAATGCCACTGCTGAACATAAGGCCATTGCTCGATGTCCGGAATGCTGACGGTCGATAGCGGGAACAGCAACCCTTGCCCACCCACGTTGTTGTAACCCACGATGTTGTATTGGGTCGGTTCCTGCACGAGCGGAGGCGAGGCTTCGAGACTCTCCGAGTTGGCCTCCTGGCCATTGGTGTGCTCGAAGAAGATTCCGTAACCGCCGCGGACAGCCGTCTTGCCGTTACCCAGCGGATCCCACGCAAACCCCAGGCGCGGAGCCGGATTAAACAGATGTCCATTCAAACATCCCCGCGGCACCACTCCCACACCGCACTGCACCATGCCGTCGAACGCGGTTGTCGAAGGCGTGAGAATGAGCGCGCCCTCTTGCCCGGTCTTGTTCCCGGTCACATCAATCTTAGGAGCCAAGGCGGGGTTATAAGATAGTGGATCCCAATTAAATACCTGATGGTTTTTCTCCCAGAAAGTGCCGAACAAACTGATGCGCAAGCCCAGATTCAAGGTTAGATTCTTGAGGATGTGATAGTCGTCCTGAACATAGGGCTCAAACATCTTGTAGTTGGTGTGATATTTCGGCTGAGCATTCGCCTGCTGGAAGTTCGCAATGTTACCCATCAGCAGGTCGGCAAAGGCATTGCCGGTTGAAACCGGCACGGTGCTGTCGAACGTCAGATCGCCGCCCTGGTCGGAAAACGAGTATTCGTTCTTTTCCGCGTTGACGAAGTAGCCGCCGAATTCCAGTTTGTGCTTGCCCAGACTTTTGGTGACATTATCGCGATACGTGAAGGTCGGGTTCGAATTCGACCAGGGAAGGGCGTAGGGGCCTTCGCAGAATCCGCCGCCGTAGTCCCCGGATGTACTCAGGCAGATGTCTGGCAGCTTGCCGTTATAAGTGGGAAATAACCCGGGCATGGTGAAATTGCTGCTGGTGCGCGTCCAAACTGCCGGGTTATTGTTCGTTATCGTTAGATGATCCGTGGTATAGCTTGCGGCAAATTCGTTGAGCAAGGTCGGCGAAATCGTGCCCACGATCCTGGCGACCATCTCAACGCCGGGGCCGACAAAATGTGATCGAATCGTCGGAAAACTTGCGCTTTCAAAAATGAGGGCGCCGCCCGTCGTATTCCATGAATCGTGGATGAGGCGGAAAGTGGCGCGTAATCGAGGATTGAAATCGTGATCGATCCGCACCAGGTTTTCCAGCCACTGCATCGGTTGACCGACCGCCGCGGCGAACGTGGCCTGTCCGCTATTGACGGTGTTCGGTTCAGGAATCATGGGCAGTAGCATCTGCGCATTGGGATCAATGAACGGAATTGTGTTGTTGGGAAACGGGTTCCCGGTATTCGGATCCACGGGGCAGTCAGTTGGATTGGGATTTATTGGCGCACACTGGTCACTGAAGTCTCCCTGGCGGTTTGCCATCGACGGAACGTAATTGAAGAAGTTGTACGGAGTTACTTCGCGGCGCCAGTTCTGCAACCAGAAAAAAAAGGTATGGTTTTTCCAGATCGGGCCGCCCACGCTGTAGCCGAAATCGTGTTTGTGGTAACCGGCGACGGGCGTCCCTTGCGGGTCGAAATAGTTGTGGGCATTGAAGGCCTCGTTCCGCAAAAACTCCCACACTGAGCCGTGAAATGCGTTGGTGCCCGATTTGGTTTCCACCTCGACCGTACCCGATCCGTTGCGGCCGTATTGCGCTCCGTAGTTTGAAGTCAGCACCTGGACTTCGCCGATGGCCTCGACGCTGGGATAGACGTTCAGCGAAAAGTTGCTGCCGTTATCCATCATGTCGCCGCCATCCACTTCCCAGTTGTTGTATTCGGTGCGGCCGCCGTTCACGCTGTAATTGACATTAGCCGCGGCGCCCACCTCGCCTTCATCTTGCCCCGTCTGATTGCTCACGCCGGGCACGAGGGTTATCAACTGGGTGAAGTTGCGACCATTCAATTGCAACTGGAGCACTTCTTTGCCCGTAATCGTGCCGCCCAGCTCGTTGGACTCCGTGTTCACCTGGGCCAGGCCCTCTCCTTTCACGGTGACTTCCTCATGAGTGTCGCCAACTTGCATGGTAATGTCGATACGGGCATTCTGGGCCACGCGAAGGGTGACGCCTTCAGCCAGATATTTACGGAATCCAGGGGCAGACACGGTGATGTTGTAGCGTCCCGGCGGCAGCGCGGCGGCTACATACTCACCGGCGGAGTTACTCTGGACCTTACGAACGACATCCGTCGCAGTGTTGTGGATGATGACATCGGCTTGGGGAAGCAGGGCCCCCGTTTTGTCTCGAATCGTACCCGTGAGGGAGGCCGTGTCCTGAGCCGACGCGACGCCCGGGACCAGCAAGAGTCCCAACAGAAGCCAGCGAAGCCGCAAAACCTTTTTCCCCATGTTCCCCCTCGTTGCTCTCGAAGCATTGCTTTGCAATTACGAGTGTGTCTGCTTTGCCTAGAGATCGGCTGAGAGCCTGCCGATTGGCCATTTTATCGGGCAGGAATTTGAGGGCGACAAAGCGACCGAGTTTGACGCCCTCGGCTCCGTAGACCACACCCATCCACCTCCGTCTAG
>Ga0187871_10002564_pt1 | contig 14702 bp, 11 predicted proteins | sample June2016WEW_16_1_FD_132988 | JGI IMG/M metagenome (GOLD analysis project Ga0187871, IMG submission 132988) | Peatland microbial communities from SPRUCE experiment site at the Marcell Experimental Forest, Minnesota, USA - June2016WEW_16_10 | ecosystem: Environmental > Terrestrial > Soil >... | reverse complement strand
TTTAGTCGGATCGCGCAAGCCCGAGACGTAATCGGACACCGGAACATCCGCGCTGCAAACGTCAAGCGCATCGTATCCAGCAATCACTTGCAGAACAACAGCCGCATCGCCAACGCTCGCGGCCAACGGCCCAACGTGATCAAGCGACCACGAAAGCGGAATCACGCCGCGCGCCGACACGCGCCCATAAGTCGGTTTAATCCCGACACACCCGCACAGCGCCGCCGGTTCGCGAATCGATCCAGCCGTATCGGTCCCAATCGCGGCATAGCAAAGTCCCGCAGCAACAGCGGCCGCGGATCCTCCCGAAGATCCTCCCGCAATATGCGCCGTGTTCCGGGGATTATGAACGTCGCCGAAAAAGCCGACCAGCGAACTTCCGCCATAGGCGAACTCGTGCAGATTGTTCTTGCCCACAATCACCGCGCCCGCCCGCCGCAGCCGCCGCACCACTTCCGCATCCTCAGCCGGAACGCGATGCTCGAAAACCGCGCTGCCAGCGGTTGTGCGCGTGCCGGCAGTATCGATCAGATCTTTTATCGCAATCGGAATGCCATGCAGCGGCCCGCGCCATTCCCCGTGCGAGATCTCGATCTCCGCAGCCCGCGCCTCCGCGAGCGCAGACTCGGCAGTCACCGTAATAAATGCACTCAGCGCGGGATTAAGCTTCTCGATTCGGTCCAAGCAAGCGCGAGTGATCTCGACGGGAGAAACTTCCTTCCGCCGCAAACGCGGACCAAGCTCAACAATGGTTTCCAAGACAGGCATTGTCACTGGCGGATTTCATTGTAGTGGACAAGCAAGAAAGTTCTGCCCGCAGAAAAAGCAACCATCAACCAAGGCATATAATCAAAACCGCTGTCTGCATTCCCGGAGGCAAATATGGCGGAAATGACGATTGCCCCAGTCGCAACCCACGGTTTCTTCGCCGACGGCCGATGGATGGAAGACGGCGACATCGTCGAAATCCGCGCGCCCTTCGATGGCAGCGTGATTGGGCGAGTCGTCCAGGCGCGGCGCGAGCAGGCGGAAGCCGCGATCGCCGCAGCCGTGAAGGCTTTCGGGACCACTCGGCGCCTGCCCGCCTTCGAGCGGCAGCGCGTGTTGCGCCGCGTGGCCCAGGCCATTGCCGAGCGCCGTGAGGAATTTGCCCGCACTCTGGCTCAAGAAGCGGGCAAGCCCATCAAACTGGCGCGCATCGAAGTCGACCGCGCGACATTCGCCTTCAATGTTGCCGCAGAAGAAGCAACGCGTATTTATGGCGAGTATCTTCCTCTCGACTGGCAGGAATTTACCGCCGGCCGCTGGGGCATCGTGAAGCGCTTTCCGCTCGGTCCCATCGCGGGGATCACGCCTTTCAATTTTCCGCTGAACCTGGTCGCGCACAAAGTAGCTCCGGCCATCGCCGCGGGTTGCTCGATGGTATTGAAGCCCGCGCCGCAGACTCCGCTATGCTCGCTGTTGCTCGCCGAATGCGTGCAGCAGGCTGGCTGGCCCGATGGCGGGCTCAACGTGTTGCCGCTTTCAAACGATGATGCCGGCCTGCTGGTAACCGATGAGCGCATCAAGCTGATCAGCTTTACCGGCAGCGTGCCCGTGGGTTGGGACATCAAACGCCGCGCCGGCAAAAAGAAAGTTGTGCTCGAACTCGGCGGCAACGCCGGCGTGATCGTGCACAGCGACGCTGATCTCAACTATGCCGCGGAGCGCTGCGTTGCGGGAGGCTTCGCATACGCCGGCCAGACTTGCATTTCGGTGCAGCGCATCCTGGTGGAGCAATCGGTTTACGGCAAGTTCACAGATCTTCTCGTGGAAGGCGTCAAGAAGCTGCAAACCGGCGATCCCATGCAGGAATCAACGGATGTCGGTCCACTGATTCGCGAGAGTGATGCCATCCGCGTCATCAATTGGGTGGAGGAAGCGGTTCGTTCCGGCGCGCGCCTGCTGTGCGGCGGCAGCCGTCACGGGTCAGTGGTCGATCCCATAGTGCTGACCGGTACCAAGCCGGAAATGAAAGTCAACTGCCAGGAAATTTTCGGTCCCGTCGTAACCGTCGAGCCTTACCAGACTTTTGATGAAGCGCTGCGCCGGATCAACAACTCCAACTACGGCCTGCAGGCTGGCTTATTCACGCGCGACGTGAAACTCCTTTTCCAGGCGTACGACGAAATTGAGGTCGGCGGGCTGATTGCGGGCGATGTCCCTTCATTCCGCATCGACCAGATGCCTTACGGAGGCGTGAAAGATTCTGGCCTGGGCCGCGAAGGCCTGCGCTACGCGATCGAGGAAATGACCGAACCGAAGCTGTTGGTGATGAATCTGCGTTAGGGCATCGTCCGTCGGCGGAACTCATTCACCTTTGCCGGCGTTCATTTTTGAGATATTTTCCCGCTCCCGCGGGAAACCACAAGACAACCGAGCGCGAAGTATTTATAATCCTGAGTTTTCCACCATTCATCGCAGAAGATTCTTGGAATGTTTTTGGTCGAGTGCACCCGACTCAACCGACGAAACATCTCAAGCATAGATTTTCATAACTCATGCCGCAGATTTTTCATCGCAGCACGAACACGTTGTCCCGGGCCACGATTTTTGGCGCGGTCTTCGTGGTTGCTGCGCTCAGCTGGGCCGCGCTCGAGGTGCAGCGCTCGCCTTATGTTACCTACGCGGGAGTGCGAAAGCCGCAGCCCGTGCCCTTCAGCCACCAGCATCACGTTGCCGGACTCGGCATCGATTGCCGCTACTGCCACACTTCGGTGGAGACTTCGAGTTTCGCCGGCATCCCGCCCACCAAGACCTGCATGAACTGCCATTCGCAGATCTGGACCAATGCCCAACTGCTGGAACCGGTCCGCGCCAGCTACAAAACTGGAGAATCCCTGCAATGGACGCGAGTGAACCAGCTTCCCGACTTCGTTTTTTTCAATCACAGCATTCATGTCACTAAGGGAGTGGGTTGCAACACCTGCCACGGTCCGGTCGACCAGATGCCCCTGATGTATCAACAGGCATCGTTGCAGATGGAATGGTGTTTGAGTTGCCATCGTGCGCCAGGAGAGAACCTGCGCCCGCGCGAGGAAGTGTTCAATATGCGCTACCAGCAGCCTTCGACCGCTCATCCGGTGGTGATGGATGGACGGAGCTATACCGATCAGGATGACTTAGGTTTAGCGCTGGTAAAGAAGTACAACGTGCGCAGCGTGAAGGACATTACCAGTTGCGATACGTGCCATCGGTGAGAACGAACTATGAAGACTTGTCATTCTGAGCTCAGGATGACAGTTTTTGAAAAGTGTGATGTGCAGCCAATGAACATTGAAGAACAGGACGACCGCGCGAAGCAAAAAGACGTCTGCCCCTCCAAAAAGGGCAAACTTGATCTCGACTCCCTTCGCGCGCAAATCGACAAGGCGAACGAAAAGGCTGGTCCGGAATACTGGCGGAGCCTCGAAGAGCTTGCCGGCAGCCCCGCTTTCCAGGAAGCTCTGCATCGCGAATTTCCCAAAGGCGCTTCCGAATGGGTCGACTCTGTTTCGCGCCGCGGCTTCCTCAAGGTGATGGGCGCTTCGATGGCGCTGGCCGGCATGACCGGGTGCGTGCGCCTACCGCTCGAGCCCATAGTTCCCTACGTCCGCCAGCCCGAGGACGTGATTCCCGGCCGTCCGATGTTTTACGCCACGGCGATGACGCTCGGCGGCTACGCCAGCCCGTTGCTGGTCGAGAGCCATCTTGGACGTCCGACAAAGATCGAAGGCAATGACAAACATCCCGCATCGCTCGGCGGCACCGACATTTTCGCGCAGGCCTCGATCCTCGGCATGTACGACCCCGACCGCTCGCAAAGCGTGGTGTCGATGGGCGACCAGCAATCCTGGCAAGCGCTTCTGACCGCACTTCACGGACCGCTCAGCGCGCAGAAGGCGCTGCAGGGCGCGGGCATCCGCATCCTCACGCCGACCATTTCTTCGCCCACGCTTGCCGATCAACTGCGCGGCTTCCTGAAGATTTATCCGCAAGCGAAGTGGCATGTGTATGAGCCGGTCAATCGCGACAATGTGCTCGAAGGCGCGAAGCTGGCCTTCGGACAGCCGGTCGAGACGCGCTACGATTTTGAGAAAGCCGACGTGATCGTCTCGCTCGACGCCGACTTCCTGTATGCAGGTTTTCCGGGAAACGTCCGCTACATCCGCGACTTCGCCAAGCGCCGCAATCCCGACGGCAAGATGAACCGGCTGTATGTGATCGAGAGCACTCCGACTACGACGGGAGCGAAGGCGGATCACCGGTTGCCGGTGAAAGCTTCCTTCGTTGAAGCCGTTGCCCGGCTTCTTGCCGAAAACGGCGAGCTTCCCGGCGAATACGCACACTTTTTCGAGCCTTTGATGTCCGACCTGCGCAGTCACGGAGGCTCGAGTTTGGTGATCGTTGGCGATCATCAGCCGCCCATCGTTCATGCCCTCGGCCATTACATAAATCAGACACAGGAAAATATTGGCAAAACTGTTTTCTACAGTGACCCGATCGATGCGAACCCGATCAATCAAAACGAATCGATTAAAGAGCTCGTTTCTGAAATCAATACCGGCAAAGTCGATCTGCTTGTAATCCTGGGCGGCAACCCGGCGTACGATGCGCCCGCCGAACTCGATTTTGCCGGTGTCCTCAAAAGCAATAAAGCTCCCCTGCGGGTGCACCTTGGCCTTTATCAGAACGAGACAGCCGAGCTCTGTCAGTGGCACGTTAATCAGGCGCACGAACTTGAAGCTTGGGGCGACGCTCGCGCGTACGACGGAACAGTCAGCATTATTCAGCCGCTGATCGCGCCGCTCTACAACGGCAAGAGTGCATTGGAATTCGTCGCTCTGCTTTCGGGCCAAGCCGATGCTGCTGGCTATGATCTCGTCCGCGTCTACTGGCAGAAGCAGCACGCCGGAGCAGACTTCGAACAGTTCTGGCGTAAATCGCTGCACGATGGATGGATCGAGGGGACAACTTATGCTCCGAAATCCGTGACGGTGAAATCCACAAATTTCCCGGCCTCGAATCCATCCAACGCCGCAGCCAACGCCATCGAACTCAACATCCGCCGCGACCCCACCATCTACGACGGACAATTCTCCAACAACGGCTGGCTGCAGGAACTCCCCAAGCCGATGACGAAGCTTACCTGGGACAACGCAGTGCTCATCGGTCCCAAGATGGCGGAGCGGTTGCAGGTCGCATCCACCGACGTGGTCGAACTCGAACTGAATGGGAAAAAAGTCACGGGACCAGTATGGGTTCAGGCCGGCCATCCTGACAATTCGGTCACAGTATTTCTCGGCTACGGCCGCAAACGCGCCGGCCGCGTGGGAACCGCACAGGGGTTCGATGCTTATCCCTTGCGCACAGCCGCAGCGCCGTGGTTCGCGACAGGCGTGCAGATCCGAAAGACTGGCGACAAGTACGTACTGGCTTCGACTCAGGGCTATCAGTCGATGGATACACCCGACGGGGGCCATCGTCCGCTCGTCCGCGAAACCGTGCTCGAGGAATATCGCAAAGAACCGAACTTCGCGAAGGAGCAGGGAGAAGAGCCCGCGCCCGGCCTCACGCTTTACAAACCATATCCCTACAAAGAAGAAGACTACGCCTGGGGCATGGCGATCGATCTGAACTCCTGCGTGGGCTGCAACAACTGCATGATCGCCTGCCAGTCAGAGAACAACATCGCGGTCGTCGGTAAAGAGCAATGCGCCATCGGCCGCCACATGCACTGGATCCGCATCGACACTTATTATCAGTATGCCGATCAGGAAGCCCGCGACCGCGATAATCCCAAAGCGTTTTTCCAGCCCGTACCGTGCATGCAATGTGAAAACGCCCCGTGTGAAGTGGTTTGCCCCGTCGGCGCGACCAACCACTCCACCGAAGGCCTGAACGATATGGTCTACAACCGCTGCGTGGGCACTCGCTACTGTTCGAATAATTGTCCGTACAAAGTTCGCCGCTTTAACTTCCTGCTCTTTCAAGATTGGGTGACGCCGCAATACAAGATGATGCGCAACCCTGACGTCACCGTGCGCAGCCGCGGCGTGATGGAAAAATGCACCTACTGCGTGCAACGCATTACCGAGCACCGCATCGACGCCGAAACCGCCTCGGTGCGCGAAGGTAAAGAAATCAAAATCAAAGACGGTGAGCTGCAGACGGCGTGCCAGCAGTCCTGTCCGGCGGGCGCGATCATATTTGGCAACATCAATGACCCGAACAGCCGGGTGTCGAAGCTGAAGGCGCAGTCGCGTAACTACAGCCTGCTGGGGGAACTCAACACGCGTCCCCGCACTACGTATCTGGCGGAAGTAAGCAACCCGAACCCGGAGCTCAAGGGATAGAAGCGGCGCAGAATAAATAATGGACGAGCACTACAAAACGACGATAGACGCCGAACAGGCCCCGGTCATCGAACCGGGCCACACCTTCGGCACGGTCACGGAAAAAATCAGCGCGATCGTGCTGACTCGTCCCGCCTCCAATGGATGGTTCGTGGGTTTCGGGGTCGCGTTTCTGCTGACGATGATGATGCTCTACGCCATCGGCTACCTGTTCCTGAAGGGCGTCGGCATTTGGGGCGTGACCATCCCGATCGGATGGGGCTTCGCCATCGTCAACTTCGTGTGGTGGATCGGAATCGGCCACGCGGGAACGCTCATCTCTGCGATTCTCTTATTGCTGCGCCAGTCATGGCGCAACTCCATCAACCGCTTCGCCGAAGCCATGACCCTGTTTGCCGTGGCCTGCGCCGGAATCTTCCCTGGCATCCACGTTGGACGTCCGTGGCTGGCTTACTGGCTGTTCCCTTACCCCAGCAGTATGGGAGTGTGGCCGCAATTCCGCAGCCCGCTCATATGGGACGTTTTCGCCGTCTCCACCTACGCCACCATCTCGGCGATGTTCTGGTTCATCGGCCTGATTCCCGACATGGCTACGCTGCGCGATCGTGCCACGCATCCCGCCGCCAGAATTATCTATGGCATGCTTTCGATGGGCTGGCGCGGGTCGGCGCGCCACTGGCACCGTTACGAAACCGCCTACCTGCTGATGGCCGGACTCGCCACGCCCCTCGTGCTCTCAGTGCACACCGTCGTGAGTTTTGACTTTGCAGTCGGCATTGTTCCCGGCTGGCATACCACCATCTTTCCGCCGTACTTCGTCGCCGGCGCCATCTACTCCGGATTTGCCATGGTGCTGATGCTCGCGATTCCGATCCGGAAAATCTACGGCCTCGAAGACTTCATCACCGAGCGCCATCTGCAAAACTCCGCGAAAGTCATGCTGGCCACGGGATTAATCGTGGCTTATGGCTACGGCATCGAGGCTTTCATGGGCTGGTATAGCGGCGATCGCTACGACGCGTTCACCCTCTGGAACCGCCTGCATGGGCCCTACGCTACTCTTTATTACCTCCTACTCATCTGCAATATTTTTATCCCGCAGGTGCTGTGGATTCGCAAGCTGCGTACCAGCCCCGTGGCTTTGTTCTTGGTCTCCGGCGTAATCCTGGTCGGCATGTGGCTGGAGCGCTTCGTCATCGTGGTGATAAGCCTGCACCGCGATTTCCTCACTTCATCCTGGGGAATGTATTACCCCACGCGCTGGGATTGGATGACCTACATCGGCACCATCGGCATGTTCCTGGCGGCCATGTTCCTGTTCCTGCGGCTTTTGCCGGCGATTTCGATCTTTGAAATGCGCACCCTCCTGCCGGAAGCGGAGGTCAAGGAATGAAGGCCGAACGCATGTACGGAATCATGGCGGAGTTCGATTCGGCAACTGCTCTGGTCGAGGCGGCGCGAAAGACACACCAGGCCGGCTACAACAAGATCGATGCCTATAGCCCGTTTCCCATCGAAGGCCTGGCTGAGGAAATTGGTTTTCACCGTGATGAAGTTCCGCTCGTAGTGCTGATCGGCGGCCTTGTCGGCGGGCTCACGGGCTACCTGATGCAGTATTGGATGTCAGCAGTCGACTATCCACTCAACATCGGCGGCAAGCCTTATCATTCCTGGCCTGCATTCATTGTCATTACCTTCGAGATGACGATTCTTTTTGCGGGAATCTCCGCCGTGTTCGGCATGCTGGCGCTCAATGGCTTGCCCATGCCCTATCATCCCGTATTCAACGTTCCGCGTTTCTCTTCGGCATCGAAAGATCGCTTTTTCCTGATCGTGTTTTCTTCCGATCCCAAGTACGATGCGGCGGGCACGCGCAGCTTTCTGCAAGGCCTTGAACCGCGCTCAATTTCGGAGGTGCCCAGCTAACATGGAGCGCCTCCGCCAAATTTCAGCCTGCGAATTGACCGCCGGACGAACCATGTCAAATGATGGGTACCCCATTCTTGCGCGTTCTAAGCGCAAGAGTGGGATTCTACGAAGGGCCCGCGCTTGGAATTTTCTAGCGATTGGAATTCTGTCAGCTTCAATCGCACTGCTCGCCGGCTGCCGCATCGACATGCACGTACAACCGCGGGAGAATCCGCTTTCCCGCAGCGATTTCTTCCCCGACCAGCGCTCCGAGCGTCCACCGGTGGAAGGCACTGTAGCGCGCGGCGAGTTGCATGAAGACAGTTATTTTTACACCGGGAAGACTGGCAACAACCCTGGAGACTACATGCCGTTTCCCGTGACCATGGAGGTTCTCGATCGGGGCCGCGAGCGTTACAACATTTATTGCTCTCCCTGCCACTCGCGTCTCGGTGACGGCAACGGTTTCATCCCGTCGCGCGGATTCGCGCGCAAGCCTCCGTCATTCCACATCGTGCGGTTGCAGAAAGCTCCGCTCGGCTACTTCTACGACGTCATCACCAACGGCTTCGGCATCATGCCCGACTACGCTTCGCAGATTACGCCAGCGGACCGCTGGAAGATCGTGGCCTACGTGCGCGCGCTGCAACTCAGTCAAAACGCAACCCGGGCCGACGTTCCCGCCGGACAGCCCGTGCCTTCGGAACCACCGCAGTTCCGCGGCCAGCCGGGCTCGGGGGCGACACTTCCTGTCATTGAGTCAGGAACATCAGAAACCAAGGAAGAAAAGAAATGAGCGCCGCCACTCCACATCTCGATCTAACGGCGCCCGAAGTCGTGAGGAAGATTTCGCAGCGCTCGCTAGTGATCGGCCTCGTCTTCGCCGTGATCTCCGTAGTCTTGGCTCTTAAGCAGCCCGGCGAGTTCTATCGCGGCTACCTGCTCGGCTTCATGTGCTGGCTGGGCGTTGCACTCGGCTCCATGGCGATCCTGATGATCCGCCACCTTACCGGAGGAGGCTGGGGCACGGTCATCCGCCGCATCCTGGGCGCAGCCATGCGCACGCTGCCGCTGCTGGCGATTCTCTTCATTCCGGTCATTTTCGGAATTCGCCGGCTCTACATCTGGGCGCAGCCTCTCAGCAACATTGAGGACAAGCATCTTCGCGCGCACCTCGAACAGATCACGCAGACCTATCTGACCGTGAACGGCTTTATCATTCGTGCCGTATTCTACTTTGCCGTCTGGAACGTGCTTTCATTCCTGCTGTCGATGTGGTCGAGAGAAACGGACCGGCCCAATGCCCCCGACAACAGCGGCCGTTTCAAAGCGGTCAGCGGTCCCGGCCTCATCCTCTACGGATTCACCATCTCCTTCGCCGCCATCGATTGGATCATGTCGCTCGACCCCAGTTGGATCTCCACCATCTTCGGACTCGTCATACTTATCGGCCAAGTGCTGTCGGCAATGTGTTTCGCGGTCGTCGTCGAGCGCATTCTCTTCGACTACAAACCGATGTCTGAGATGTTGAAGCCTGACTTTGTCCACGACCACGGCAAATGGATGCTCGCCTTCACCATGGTCTGGGCCTATTTCAACTTTTCGCAGTGGCTCATCATCTGGGCCGGCAATCTGCCCACGGAGATCACTTTTTATCTCACGCGCATCAACGGCGGCTGGGGATCGATTGGGGTGTTCCTGGCGCTGTTCGGCTTTGCCATTCCTTTCGCGATGCTGCTGTCGCGCCCGTTCAAGCGCGATATTCGCCGCCTGGTTTGGCTCGCCGCCTGGCTGCTGCTGATTCGCTACCTCGATCTTTTCTGGATCATTGAACCGAATTTCTCGAAGCATCTCACCGTGACTGTGGCAGATATAGTCGTTCCCATCGCCATTGGCGGTATCTGGCTTTGGTATTTTTTCCGTAACCTGGGTTCGTTGCCGCTTCTGCCGGCCTATGACGCGGATGCACACGAAGTTCTGGAATCAGCACACACGCATAGCGCATAACGATACGCATTAACGAATAGATGACCGACGAAATCAAACACGAGAACGCGAGCGGCCACGGCGGCTACGAGCACGAGGACTTGCAAGCCTCCAGCATTCTTTATTTTCTCCTCGCCATACTTGTCGGGGCCGTGATCGCACTCATCGGCCTCAAGGGGCTTTTTCTAGTTCTCGATCACCGTGAAAAGCTCTCGCAGCCCCCCGTGAATCCGCTGGCTACGAACGTTCCGACAGACACCCTACATGTAGCCCCCGGATACCCGCAGAGTGTTTTTCCGAATCCGAAGCTGGAGGAGGACGAGCGCGGTCAACTCAACAGAATCATCCTGGACGAAGATAAAACGCTTTACAGCTACGGCTGGGTCGACGAAAAGGCCGGCACAGTGCGCATCCCCATCGCGCGAGCCATGGAACTAATCGCGCAGCGCGGGCTTCCCGTACGTCCACAGGGAGCAAGTACCGACGCTGCTGACGCAGCTCGAGCCAGCAAGGTGGAAATAAGCAAGAAGGGTGAAAAGAAAAAGAAGTGATCTGTAAGCAGAACAACTCGATTCGCTTCCCGCGCGTATTGTTTGCACTCGCGATGCTGGCAGCTTCCGCCTGGGGGCAGATGAACAATGGCGTCATGTCGCCGCCTGCGAACACGCGGCCTCCGCGCCTTGAGAACGTGGGCATCGAGCAACACCTCGACGCCCAAGTTCCGCCTGACCTCACCTTCCGCGATGAAACCGGCAAGACCGTGAAGCTCGGGGACTACTTCGGCCGCAAACCGCTGATCCTCAACCTGGTTTATTACAACTGCACCATGCTGTGCGGTGAGGCTTTGGCTGGGCTCTCCAGCGCCATGCGTCTGGTGAAGTTCGACGTAGGCAATGAATTCGACGTGATCACCGTAAGCTTCGATCCCCGCGAAACTCCGGAGATGGCCGCGGCCAAGAAAATCGACTACGTGAAGCGCTATGGCCGCGCCAATGCCGCGGCGGGCTGGCATTTTCTTACCGGCCAGCCGGAGTCGATCAACGCGCTTACCAAGGTTGTCGGCTTCCAGTATCAATACGATCCGAAGAGCAATCAGTATGCCCATGCCACGGCGATCATGGTGCTCACGCCGCAAGGCCGCATCTCGCGCTATTTCTACGGCATAGATTTTCCGCCAAAGGATTTGCGCATGGGGCTGGTAGAGGCTTCACAGGGAAAGATCGGCAATGCAGTCGACGCGGTACTCCTTTATTGCTATCACTACAATCCTGAGACCGGAAAATACGGCGCCATGGTGACGAATATTCTGCGGCTCGCAGCCGCCGCGACGATTCTTATCATGGGCATTTTCCTTTTCATTCTGTGGCGGCTGGATCTTTCAGTGCCACGTCGGACTTTACCAAACGGTGCGAGGACACCGTAAGGCTCGAGGCAAAATGGCGAACGACCAACGACGAACGACCAACGACTGACGGTATGCTCAATAATTTTCCATTATGGCCGGAGCAGGCCTCCACGATGGCGCGTCACGTGGATGCTCTCTACATTTTTCTGATCATCGTCACCGGGATGATGACCCTGCTGATCTTCACCTGTCTCGTATACTTCGCCGCGCGCTTCCGTTACCGCCCCGGCGTTCCCGCCGAGCAGATTGAAGGTTCGAACGCTCTCGAAATCACCTGGAGCACGATTCCGTTTCTCATCTTCATGGTCATCTTTGCCTGGGGAGCAGTGGTGTACTTCAAAGAGCGCACTCCGCCCACCGATTCGACTGAGGTGTATGTCGTCGCAAAACAATGGATGTGGAAGCTGGAGCATGCCGAAGGCCAGCGCGAGATCAACGAACTGCACATCCCCGTCGGACGCGACGTGAAAATGATCATGACTTCTCAGGATGTGATTCACAGCTTCTTCATCCCGGCCTTCCGTATTAAGCAGGACGTGTTGCCCGGTCGCTACACGGTCGCCTGGTTCCGCGCCATCAAGCCCGGCACCTATCATCTATTCTGCGCGGAGTATTGCGGGACTCAGCACTCCGGCATGGTCGGCGACATCGTGGTGCTGGAGCCGGCGCAGTACGAAGCTTGGATGAACGGCGGTTCGACCGGTCCGCTTTCGGCCACCGGCGAAAAGATTTTCGCTGAACTCGGCTGCTCCACATGCCATCGCGCCGATGCCCAGGGCCGCGGCCCTAATCTTAACGGAGTTTTTGGCAAGCCGGTCCAACTCGAAGATGGCCGCACCGTAACCGCCGACGAAAATTACCTGCGCGAGTGCATTCTCGATCCCGGAGCGAAACGCGTGAAGGGATTCCAACCCATCATGCCAACGTTTCAAGGACTGGTCAGCGAAGAGCAGGTCAATGCCCTGGTTGCCTACATCAAGTCGATCGGGCCTAAGAGTGACGCCGCCAAAACCAGCGCCAGCGCGGCCGTTCCGCCGGCCCAAACGAACGCAATGAATCGAAGTCAGGTGCAATAAGTATGCCGAACCCGATCCCTCAACCCACGGTCCCCCTGGCAGCAGAGCGCGAGAACTACCTGAACGCGAAGTATGGCGCGTGGTCCTGGCTGCTCACCACCGACCACAAACGCATCGCGCTGCTTTATCTTCTCTCGATCACGTTCTTCTTTTTTATCGGAGGCTTCTTCGCGCTCCTCATCCGCCTCGAACTGCTCACGCCCGCCGGCGATCTCGTGCAGGCGGACACTTACAACAAGCTTTTCACCATGCACGGCATGGTCATGGTTTTCTTTTTCCTGATTCCATCCATCCCCGCCGTGCTCGGCAATTTCCTCGTGCCGTTGATGATCGGGGCCAAGGACCTCGCTTTCCCCCGCATCAACCTGCTGAGCTGGTATCTCTACATCATCGGCGGCGTGATGATGCTGCACTGCATGTTGACCGGCGGCGTGGACACAGGTTGGACGTTCTACGCTCCCTTCAGCACCAACTTCACCAACACGAAAATCGTCGAAGCCGGACTCGCGATCTTCGTCGTGGGATTTTCTTCCATCCTCACCGGCTTGAACTTTGTCGTCACCATTCATCGCATGCGCGCGCCCGGCATGACCTGGTCGCGCCTGCCCCTGTTCATCTGGGCGCACTACGCCACCAGCATCATTCAACTCCTGGGCACGCCGGTCGTTGCAGTCACCATCGTGCTGGTCGCCGCAGAACGCGCTCTGCACCTCGGCATCTTCGATCCTAAACTCGGCGGCGATCCCGTCCTCTTCCAGCATTTGTTCTGGTTCTATTCGCATCCCGCCGTCTACATCATGATTCTGCCCTCGATGGGCGTCGTCACCGAGATCATTGCCTGCTTCTCGCGGAAGCGCATCTTCGGTTACAGCTTTGTCGCCTTCTCATCGATTGCGATTGCCGTCTTCGGCTTCCTCGTGTGGGCTCACCACATGTTTGTGGCCGGAGTCTCCGTCTACTCCGCTCTCGTGTTTTCTTTCTTGAGCTACGCCGTGGCGCTGCCATCCGCCATCAAGGTCTTTAACTGGACGGCCACTCTTTACAAAGGCTCCATCCGCTACGATGCGCCCATGCTCTACGCCTTCGGCTTTCTCGGGCTCTTCACCATCGGCGGCCTCACCGGACTATTCCTCGCCGCTCTCGGCATCGATGTTCACGTCACCGACACGTACTTCGTCGTCGCGCACTTCCACTACATCATGGTCGGAGGCGCGGTGATGGGCTATCTCGGCGGAATGCATTTCTGGTGGCCCAAGATCTCCGGCAGGTTATATCCCGAGGGCTGGGCGCGCCTGGCCGCGCTCACCGTTTTCATCGGCTTCAATCTCACGTTCTTCCCGCAATTCCTGCTTGGCTACATGGGCATGCCGCGGCGCTATTACGATTACAGCCACATGCCGGAATTCCAGATATTGAATGTGCTATCAACCGCCGGCGCCACCGTTCTCGGCGTCGGATACCTTCTGCCCATGATTTATTTTCTGTGGTCGATGCGCTACGGCAAGCCGGCATCGGATAATCCGTGGAACGCCGCGGGACTCGAGTGGAAGACGACTTCTCCACCGCCGACCTTCAACTTCGACGAAGAACCCGTCGTAACCTGGGAAGCATACAACTACGAAGAACTCGATTCGCCGGACAAAGACGCGCCCCACAGCCAGGAGGTCCCCGTTGCCCGATAGCTCCGCTGCAACCGGCCTTCACTCCGAAGCGCACAGCCCGGCGCTCTTGCACCACTTCGCCGACGCCGACCAGCAGCGTGATGCCGCAAGCCTGGGCATGTGGGTCTTCCTCGCCACCGAAATCATGTTCTTCGGCGGCCTGTTTTGCGCTTACCTGATTTACCGCCGCTGGTACTTCGGAGACTTCGCCGCCGCCAGCAAAACTATCAACATGGGCCTCGGTGCCACGAACACCGCAGTATTGATCTGTAGCAGTTTGACCGTGGTTCTC
>Ga0187871_10002563_pt1 | contig 14712 bp, 13 predicted proteins | sample June2016WEW_16_1_FD_132988 | JGI IMG/M metagenome (GOLD analysis project Ga0187871, IMG submission 132988) | Peatland microbial communities from SPRUCE experiment site at the Marcell Experimental Forest, Minnesota, USA - June2016WEW_16_10 | ecosystem: Environmental > Terrestrial > Soil >... | reverse complement strand
TCGTCTTCGGAGATCTTGCCCAGGTGGATGGCCACCGCGACGTCGCGGACCTCGGCCATGCCGAAATGGCCGGCCACCACGTCGCGCAGCGCGGTCTGCGGCCCGCGGCCGTCTTCGGCGCGGATCGCCCACCACAGCGCGGCCCGGCCCAGGCCGTAGGCGCCGCCCCAGTCGCCGGTGATGCCGCCCAGCGCCAGGAACCCGGTGGTCCGCCCGTCCGGGGCGACGCCGACGCAGTTGATCCCGGCGCCGCAGGTCACGGCCACGCCCCACGGGCGGCCCTGGGGCGTGTCGAGGCCTGCCCGGAGGACCGCGAACGTGTCGTTGGCGACCTCGGTGGTCGTGCTCCATCCCGCGGCCGTGATCATGCCGGCCAGCCGTTCCTCTTCCTCGGGCAGGTCAGCGTTGGCCATGCAGGCTACGGTGTGCGCCGCCACCGGCCACCCGCCCGGCAGCCCCGCGTCGAGGGCAGCCGCCCCTATGACCGCGCCGATCGCCTCCAGCACCGGCGGGGTGGGGAACGTGCGTACCCCGGGCCCGCGGCCCCCGGCGAGCAGCGACCCGTCTGCGGCCACCAGGGCGATGTCGGTCTTGCTGTTCCCGCCGTCGATGGCCAGGACAGCAGGTAGTTCTGCGCTCACGGGCCCACGCTCGCTGGCGAGGCGGGGCCTGCCGGAGGCGGGTCTCTCCGAGCCGATGGCCGGGGGCCGGGGCCGGGGGCTCCGGGGGTAGTCCCCCGGGAAAGCGGAGCGGGGGTAGTCCCCCGGGAAAGCGGGGCGGGGGTAGTCCCCCGGGGAAGCGGGGCGGGGGTAGTCCCCCGGGGAAGCGGGGCGGGGGTAGTCCCCCGGGGAAGCGGAGCGGGGGGTCGTCCCCCCGGGCTGGCAGAGCCGCTCACGCCGTTCACCGTCCGGCAGCCCAGGGGAGGAAGGCCCGGTTCTCGGCGATGAGCCGGTCGGCCAGCCCGTCGGCCAGGTCGATCTGGCCGACCAGGGGATGGGCCAGCAGCGCGGCCCTGACCCGGTCCCGGCCGCCACGCCGGGCGGCGTCGGTGGCCAGTTCCTCGTACGCGGACACGTGCGCGACCAGCCCGCGCATCAGCGGCGGCAGTGGTGCGGCCAGCGCCGGGCGGGCGCCGTCCGCGCCGATCACCGCGGGCACCTCAATCACCGCGTCCCCGGGCAGGAACGGGAACGTGCCCCCGTTCCTGACGTTGACCACCTGGGTGTCCCCGGTGTCGCCGGCCAGCGAGGCGAGCAGGGCCACCGCCGCCTCGGAGTAGAACGCGCCGCCGCGCTCGGACAGCATGGCGGGCTTGTGGTCCAGGGCCGGGTCGGCGTACATGGCCAGCAGTTCCCGCTCGATCGCCGCGACCTCCTCGGCCCGGGTCGGCTGGGTCCGCTCCTGCGCCACCACCGCGTCGTGCGCGTAGAAGTAGCGCAGGTAATAGGACGGCACCGCGCCCAGGTCATGCAGGACGGACGCGGGCAGTCCGGTGTGCGAGGCGATCTCATCGCCGTGCGCCGCGATCAGCCCGGGCAGCCGGTCGGTGCCGTCCACCATGACGGCCCGCTCCCAGGTCAGGTGGTTGAGGCCGACGTGATCCAGCCGGACCTGGGCCGGGTCGGTGCCGAGCAGCCGGGCGAACAGCCGCTGGAATCCGATCGCCACGTTGCACAGGCCGACCGCGCGGTGCCCGGCGTCCAGCAGGGCGCGGGTCACGATGCCGACCGGGTTGGTGAAGTCGATGATCCAGGCGCCGGTGTCGGCCCGCTGCCGGGCCCGCTCGGCGATGTCCAGCACGATCGGCACCGTGCGCAGCGCCTTGGCCAGCCCGCCCGCGCCGGTGGTCTCCTGCCCGACGCAGCCGCAGTCCAGCGGCCAGGTCTCGTCCCGCTGCCGCGCCGCCTGGCCGCCGACCCGGAGCTGGAGCAGGACCGCGCCCGCCCCGTCGAGCCCGTCGTCCAGGCGGGACGTCCAGGTCAGCCGGGCCGGGTGGCCGTACGCGCGCATGATCCGGTCGGACACCGGACCGACCACGGCCAGCCGGCTCTCGTCGGGGTCGACCAAGACCAGCTCGCTGACCTTGAGCGCCCCGGTGAGCCGGGCTACCCCGTCGACCAGTTCCGGCGTGTACGTCGATCCGCCGCCCACTACCGCGATCTTCATCAGAACGCCCTCACCTCCGCGCCGGACTGGGCCACGAAACACGCGGCCGCGTGCTGCGGGGCCAGCTCAGCCAGGCCGGGGGTGGCCTCGTGGCACTGGTCGATGGCCAGCGGGCAGCGCCAGCGGAACCGGCAGCCGGGGACCGGGTCGATGACCTTGGGCGGCTCACCGCGGCCGGTCTCCGCGGTGATGTCCAGCGGGGCCCGCGGGTCCGGCACCGCGGACAGCAGCAGCTGGGTGTACGGGTGCTTCGGCGCTGCCAGCACCTCCTCCACCGGCCCGGACTCCGCGATCTGGCCCGCATACATCACGATGAGCCGGTCCGCGATATAGCGCGCGCTGGCGATGTCGTGGGTGATGTACAGGATCGACACCCCCTGCTCGTCGCGCAGCCGGGCCATCAGGTTCAGCAGCCCGATCCGGATGGACACGTCCAGCATGGACACCGGCTCGTCGGCCAGGATCAGTTTCGGCCGCAGGGCCAGGGCCTGTGCGAAGCCGACCCGCTGCCGCTGCCCGCCGCTCAGCTCGTGCGGGTAGCGCTGCAGCACCTCCGCGGCCGGGGCCAGGCCCACCACCTCGAAGACCCGCTCCGCCTCGTCGCGGCGCTGGGCGGCGGACAACTCCGGCCGGTGCAGTTTGAGGCCGCGCATGACGCCGTGCGAGATCCGCAGCACCGGGTTGATGGAGCTGAACGGGTCCTGGAAGACCATCGGGACCAGCCCGGTGTAGCGCAGGGTGTCGGCCCGGGAGCGCAGCCGCGACACCGGCTGGCCCTGGAAGTAGATCTCGCCGCTGGACGGCTTGTAGAGCTTGGCCAGCAGCCGGGCGATGGTGCTCTTGCCGCTGCCGCTCTCCCCGGCGAGGGCCACGATCTCCCGCTCGCCGATGTCCAGGCTGACGTCATCGACCGCGTGCAGGGTCAGGCGCGACAGCGCGTTGCCGATCTTGAAGTGCTTGGTGAGTCCCTCCGTGCGCAGCAGCGGCGCCGCGCCTTCCTGGGCTGAGACCTCACTCATCGCCGCCGGCCTCCGCACTGCCCGCGCTCCCCGCGGCGCCGCCGGTGGCCACGCTGCTCACGCTGCCGGCGGGGGAGCCGGGCGCGAGGACCTCGTTGCGTGAACTATGCAGCAGGCAGCGAACCTGCACCCGGCCGGCCTGGTAGAGCGCGGGCGGCGTGGTCCGGCACTCGTCCATCACCCGGGGGCAGCGCGGCGCGAACCGGCAGCCCGCCGGGGGACGGGCCAGGTCCGGTGGGCTGCCGGGGATGCCGGTCAGCGGCACGCGGGGCCCGCGGATCGAGGGGAACGCCTCCAGCAGCCCGGTACTGTACGGGTGGCGCGGGGCGTCGAAGACCTGCCGGGTCGGGCCGAACTCGGCCACTTGCCCTGCGTACATCACCATCAGCCGGTCGGAGAAGTGGCTGACCAGCGACATGTCGTGGGTGACGAAGATGATCGCGAACCCGAGCCGCTGCTGCAGGTCCTTGATCTGCACCATCAGCGAGCGCTGCGCCACCACGTCCAGTGCGGAGGTCGGCTCGTCCATGATGACCAGGTCCGGGGTGAACAGCATGGCCATCGCGATCATGGACCGCTGCCGCATCCCGCCGGACAGCTGGTGCGAGTAGCTCTTGAGGTGCACCGGGTCGATGCCGACCATGCGGAGTACCTCGGCGGACCGCCCGGCGATCTCGGCCTTGGACGTGACGCCGTGCGCCCGCATCGCGTCGCGGAACTGGGCGCCGATCGACTTGACCGGGTTGAGCGCGTTCATCGCGCTCTGCATGACCACGGACAGGTCTTTCCAGCGCACCGCGGCCAGCTGCTTGTCGGTCAGCCCGACCATGCTGCGGCCCTGGAAGATCACGCTGCCGCCGGTGATTTCGGCCGGCGGGACCAGCAGCTGGGCGATCGCGAACAGCATGGTGGACTTGCCGCAGCCGGACTCGCCGACCACGCCGATGAACTCGCCGGGGGCCAGGTCGAAGCTCACGTCCTCTACCGCGCGGACCGCGCCGCGCTCCATGGCGTACTCCACAGTCAGGCCGCTGACCTGGAGCACGGGGCCCTCAAGAAAAGAGCCTTGGCGAAGTGGGCCCTCGGGGACGGCGTCAGGCACGGGTCACCCGCTTCTTTCGCACCGGCCGCAGCGCGGGGTTGCCGATCTCGTCGAAGGCGTAGTTGAGCAGGGCGAACGCGGCCCCGAGAGCGGCGATGCAGGCGCCGGGGGCGATGGCCCACATGGGCTGGCCGGTCTGCAGCGCCGCGTTGTTCTCCGCCCAGTACAGCATCGTCCCCCAGCTCTGCGTGTTCGGGTCGCCCAGGCCGATGAACTGCAGGCTGGACGCGAACAGCACCGCATACAGCGCGTTGGTCAGGAAGCTCGCCACGATCAGCGAGGTCATCGTGGGGATGACCTCCACCACGATGATGTAGAGCCGCCGCTCGCCGCGGACCCGCGCCGCCTCCAGGAAGTCCCGGTGGCGCAGCGAGAGCGCCTGGGATCGCAGCTGCCGCGCGGTGTAGGACCAGCTGGTCACGGTGATGACCAGGATGAGCACCAGCGTGCCGCCGCCGTGCGCGTACCCGGCGATGATGATCAGCAGCGGGAACAGCGGGATGACCAGCAGCACGTCGGTGAGCAGGCTCAGGGTGCCGTCCCAGAGGCCGCCGAGGTAGGCCGCGGCCACGCCGATCAGGACCGCGATCCCGGTCGCGGCCAGGCCGACCACGAACGCGATGATCATCACGTTCCGGGTACCCCAGACCAGCTGGGCCCACATGTCCTGGCCCTGCGCGGTGGTGCCGAGCAGGTGCGCGGTGGACAGGCCGAGCTTGGGCGTGTAGGCGTCCGCGCTGGGGCTGTCGTGCGCGATCAGCCCCGGGAACAGCGCGGCGAACAGGAAGATGGCCAGCAGCACCGTGCCCGCGGTGGCCTTGCGGTTGGAGCGGACCGCGCGGCCCATCCGGGCCAGCGCGTGGCTGGCCGGCGGGCGGGCCCGGTCCGTGCCAGTCGGTCCGGGCTCGGTGCCGGCCAGCTGGCCGGTGGCGTCGGGGGCGGTGGGCACCCCCGAGATAGGCATGGCCATGGCTACCCCGCCGTCCTCGTGCGCGGGTCGAGCAGCGCGGTGGCGATGTCGGCGACCAGGATGGCCAGCAGCACCGCCACGGTGATGAACAGGAACAGGGCCTGCTCCAGCGGGTAGTCCTCGCCCTGCACGGCCTGCAGCAGCAGGTAGCCGACGCCCGGGTAGTTGAACACGTACTCGATGAGGATCGCGCCGCTGACCACGAACCCCAGCGACATGGCGAAGCCGGTCAGGTTGGGCAGGATCGCGTTGCGGGCCGCGTAGTCGACCATGATCCGGCGGCCGGGCAGCCCCTTGGCCCGCGCCATCCGCACGTAGTCCTCAGCCAGAGTGGTGATCATCGTGTTCCGCATGGTCAGGATCCAGGTGCCGATCGTGGTGATCAGCAGAGCCATGGCGGGCAGTATCGCGTGCGACAGCACGTCCTGGAAGAAGGTGAGGTTCAGGCCCGGGCTGTCGGTGGAGACGTAGTAGCCGCCCTGGGTGGGCAGCCAGCCCAGGCTGACCCCGAACACCAGGACCAGCACCATGCCCATCCAGAAGTACGGGATCGCCGAGGTGATCACGAACACCGGCGGCACGACGCTGTCCAGCCGCCCGCCGCGGCGCCAGGCGGACACGATGCCCAGCCCGGTGCCGAGCACGAAGGCCAGGACCGTCGTCACCCCCACCAGGCCCACCGTCCACCAGATCGCGCCGCCGATCACCGAGGTCACCGACTCGGGGTAGAAGTCCAGCGACGGCCCGAAGTTGCCGGTGAAAACCTGGTGCAGGTAGCTGACGTACTGGGCGGGCAGGCTCTTGTGCGTGTTGACCCCGAACAGCACCTCCAGCGCGTGCAGCGTGCCCGGGCCGAGCTGCCCGTGGAACTTGGACAGCATGGCCAGTGCGGGATTCCCCGGCATCAGCCGGGGGAGCAGGAAGTTGAGGGTCAGCGCCGCCCACAGCGTGAGCACGAAGAAGCCGAGGCGGCGCAGCGCGAACCTCAAGCCCGTCTCCTCGTGATCATGATCTGCTCCTCATCCGTCTTGATCCGTGTCAGCCCTGGTTGCGGACCGGGTGGTGCGTGCCCGGGGGAGGGGCTCCCGGGCACGCACCCGGTCACTTCGCCCGGAGGTGGAGCAGCACCTGCTCCATGTCCGGGTAGGCGTACGCGGACGGCTGCGCGTACGGGTTGCTGGGCGTGGGCCATCCGGTCAGCGACGAGTCGTCGTACTGGTACCAGTCCACCGCCTGCGTCACCGGGATGATAGGCAGGTCACCCAGCATGACCTGCTGGATCTGGTCCATGATCGAGTGCTGCTGTGCGGTGCTGGTGGAGGCCGCGTACTGGGTGAACAGCTGGTCCGTGGCCGGGTTGCTGTAGCGCTCGTAGTTGGTGGCCGCCGACTGGCCGATCGGGGCGGTGCCCGCCGAGTCCAGCCAGTCCTTCAGCTCGTAGTACGGGCTCGGGCCGAACGTCTGCTGGTCGTAATAGGCGAGCTGGTACTTGCCGTAGTACAGGTCGGAGTCGAAGTCGGTGTTGCTCAGGTTGTCCGGCGTCACCTGGATGCCGACCGCCTTGAGGTCCTGCTGGATCACCTGCATCGACGCCACCCAGTCGGAGTAGTCACCGATGTTGATGACGGTGAAGGAGAGCTTCTGGCCCTTCGAGTTGGCCATGATGCCGTCCGAGCCCATCTTGAACCCGGCTGAGGCCAGCAGCTGCTTCGCCTTGGCCGGGTCGTAGGAGTTGCCGAATTTGGCCAGCGCCGGCTGGTCCAGCCAGCTGGTGAACGTCGGGGTGACGATGCCCGCCTGGTTCGCGGGCGGCTCGTATCCGGACTCGCCGATCGAGGAGACCTTGGCCCGGTCGATCGCGTACGACATGGCCTGGCGGACCTTGACGTTGCCGAGCAGCGGGTTCTTCAGGTTCGGCACCATCGAGACGTTCACGGTGGGCGGGAACCAGTAATGGTAGTTGGGGCTCTTGGAGGTGTAGAAGTCCTTGATCCCCGGGATGTACTGGGAGCCCCACTGGGCCTGGCCGCTGGCCAGCTGGTCGTTGGCAGTGTTGTTGCTGGTGTACGCCGGGTACTCCACCTTGGTGACCTTCGGCAGGCCCGGCTGCCAGTAGTGCGGGTTGGCGGTGTAGGTGATGTTCGCCTTGGTGCAGGGATTCACCTTGTACGGGCCGGTGCCCACCGGACTGCTGTCCGGGTAGGAGACCGGGTTGGCGATCTTGGACCAGATGGCCTCAGGCACGATCGGGGTCTGGCCCGCGATGTAGTAGAAGGCCGGGACCGCGGCGGTCTTGAAGTTCATCGTCACCTGGTCCGAGCCGGACTGGGTGACGCTGGACAGCACCGACCAGTCTCCGGTGAGGTCCAGGGCCGGGTACTTCTTGAGCAGGTTGAAGGTGTACACCACGTCCTTGGCGGAGAACGGGGTGCCGTCGCTGAACTTGACGCCCTGGCGGATGGTGAACGTGAGCGACTTGTTGCCCGCGCCCCATTTCCAGGAGGTGGCGAGCATCGGCGTGGTCTTGCCGCTCTGCAGCGGGTTGACGTAGACCAGCGGCTCGTAGACGAACCCGACCGACAGCAGGGTGTCCGACCCGTTGAACGGGCTGAAGTCGCAGGTCCAGAGGGCGCCGTTCTCGTTGGAGATGGTGACGGCGTTCGTTGCCGTGGTACTGCCGCTGCCGCCGCCCTTGCCGGCGCTGCAGGCGGCCGCGAGCACGCCGGCCGTGACGAGGGCCCCGATTGCCTTGAGGCGTCTCATGACTGAAGCCTTTCGGTGAGTGGATGGGGAGATTGGGTTACCGGGGCGCCGTCAATGGCGCCATGGGCCCGGGTGGTGTCCGTCCGGGCGGTGTCTGCTTGGGTGGTGTCCGTCCGGGCGGTGTCTGCGTGGGTGGTGTCTGCGTGGGTGGTGTCTGCTCGGGTGGTGCCTGCTCGGGTGGTGCCTGCTCTGGTGGTGCCTCGGGCGGTGTCTGGCTGCGCGGGGGCCGCCCGGGCCGCCGGGCCGTTGAAGGTGCTGTCCGCCCCGGCCGCGTCCGCGGCCAGGGCCACCGCGCCGATCAGCGGCGCGTCTGCGGGAAAGCGGGCGGCCACCAGATCGGGCGGGAACGGGGTGCCCGCCTTGAGCGCCTCTTCCAGGCCCGGCCGCAGCCGCTCCCAGGAGCGGACCAGTCCTCCGCCCACCGCGATCCGGGCCGGGTTCACGAACACCGCCAGGTTGACCATGTGAAAAGCCAGCTCGGTAACGAAGTCGCTGACCAGGCGATCCAGCCCGGGCTCGCCGGCGGCCGCGCCGAAGACGTCGGCGGCCGCCATCGACCTGGGTGCCCGGCGGGTAAGGGCCTGGCCGCTGATCATGTCTTCCAGCGGGACCCGGGCGCCGAGCGGGAGGCCCACGTCGGAGAGGGCACGGAGGTTATAGCCGATCTCGCCGGCGGCGCCGTTCGCGCCCACCACGACCTGGCCGCCGATGACCAGGGCGGTGGACAGCCCGGTGCCCAGGTTCAGGTAGATGGCCGGGTCGCAGCCCGTCAGTGCGCCCCAGCGCACCTCGGCCTGGGCCGCCGCCTTGGCGTCGGTGGCCATCCGGATCGCCGCCCCCGGGAAAGCGGCGCGCAGTTCCTGGCCGAGCGGGAGATCACCCCAGCCACGGATGGCGGGGGCCAGGTCCACCCGGTCCTCGAACGGGATCCCGAAGGTCGAGACCCCGACGGCGGCCAGGGAGGCCCCGGGGGCCGCGATGTCGAGCAGATCCCGGGCGGCCAGCACGCCCCGGCCGAAACTGGCCCGGGCGCCGAATTCGCCGCCGCTGCCCACGGTGGCCGAGCCGAGCCTGGCCCCGTCCAGGCTGCAGACCGCGACGGCGATCTTGGTGCCGCCGAAGTCGAGCCCGAGAATCACGGGAGACCGGAGCATGGCGCCTGCCTGGGATAACTCAGCCGATAGGACGTCCTTGCGAAAGATTGTTAGGACAGTATCCTAACTATCTGAGGGCCACAAGCCCGGTCTGCGAAGTTCGTCTGGCCACTCTTCGGGCACCACCCGGGGGCGGCCCGACCGGCCAGTCTCGGCCAGGCCGTGCCGTGCTGGCGAGGCCTGGCCGCCCCGGTGGCCCGCCCCGGTGGCCCGCCGCGGTGGCCCGCTGGGGTGGCCCGCTGGGGCGGCCCGTCGCGGCGGACGCGTCGCGGCGGACGCGTCGCGGCGGCGAGCGCTTCCCGCGCTGGTGCGGGAGGATGATACGGGAGGTGGCAGTGACAGCCATGTCGGTCGGCGGGCTGGACGGCGCAACGCCCGGCCTGGCCGGCTCGCTGTCCGCGGCGCGTCCCCCGCTCATCCGGGCCATGAACGAGCAGTTGCTGCTCGGCCACCTCCGGGACCTGGGCCCCATCTCCCGCGCGGACCTGGCCCGGCTGTCCGGGCTGTCCAAGCCGACCGTCTCGCTGGCGCTGGCCGCGCTCGAGCGGGCCGGCCTGGTTCGCGAGGCCGGGCAGCGGACCGGGGTGCCCGGGCGGTCCGCCCGGCTGTATGAGGTTCGCCCGGAAGCGGGTTATGTGCTGGGCCTCGATATCGGGCACAAGTATGTCCGCGGCGCCTTCGCCGATCTGGCCGGCGGCATCCTGGCCTCCTCAACGATCCCCTCCCGGGCGTCCAGCGTTCGCGGGCGGGTCGGCGAGCTCATCCGGCTGGCCGACGAGCTGTGCGCCCACGCCGGGGTCGCGCGGCAGGCCGTTACCCAGACCGTCATCGGCAGCCCCGGGGTCTACGACCCGCGGCGCAACTCCATGGCCCTGACCGGCGGGCTGCCCGGCTGGGACCGGCCCGCCGTGCTGGCCGACCTGCGCGCGGCGTTCGGCGAGACACTGGTGGTCGAGAACGATGTGGACGCCGCGGCCCTGGCCGAGCGGACCCACGGGCACGGCCGGGACGCGGACAGTTTCGCGTTCGTCTCGGTCGGCAGCGGGATCGGCATGGGCCTGGTGGTCGGCGGCCGGCTGCACCGGGGGATGCACGGCGTGGCCGGGGAGATCGCTTACCTGCCCATCTCCGGCGGGCTGGGCGCCGACCCGGGCGACGCCCGGCGCCGGGGGCCGCTGGAGGCGGCGGCCTCCGCCCCGGCGGTGGTTCGCGCCGCGCGGCGCGCGGGCATGCGTGGGCAGGTGTCCGCCCGCCGGGTGTTCGAGGCGGCCGCGGCTGGGGACGAGCGCGCTGCCGCCGTCGTGGCCGGGGAAGCCGAGCTGGTGGCCCGGGTGCTGTGCTGCGTGGTGACCATCGTGGACCCGGCTCTGATCGTGCTCGGCGGCGGGGTAGGCCAGGCCCCCGGCTTCGCCGCCGCGGTCACTCGCGAGCTCGAGCAGATCGCGCCGGTCATGCCGGAGGTCCGGGTCAGTGCGCTGGGCAGTGACGTCGTGGTACACGGCTGCCTGGCAGCCGGGGCGGAGCTGGCCTGGAAGCAGCTCACCGCGACGCTGCCGGCCGCGCTGGGGCCGGACACCGCCGTGCCCGCGCAGGCCCAGGCCATGCCCGGCTGAACCGCGGCGTGAGCTGCCCGGCCGTCGCGTAAGCGGCCGGCGGACGGCGTAAGCGGCCGGCGGACGGCCTAGCGGGACTTGGAGGCGGCGAAGTAGGCGCTGGAGTCCCGCCGCCACAGCAGGATGATCGCGCCGAGGCCGACCAGCCAGACGAGCGCGAGCAGCACGATGCCGAGGGCCGCGTGCGGCCGGGCCAGGCTGCTGACGAGGATCAGCGTGTTCAGGCCGAAGAGCACGGATGACACGATCCTGGCCCAGGACTTCCCGGCCTTGTTCGCCGAGGCCATCCACAGCCACAGCCCGATCGTGATGACCTGGATGACCACTTCGTAGATCACGAGGGCCGTCGCTGCCTTGTGGACCTTGCTGGCCGAATAGCCCGGGAAGTCAGCGTGGATGGCGCTCCTGGTGCTGCCGATGGTCACCAGCGCCACGATGATGACGAACGCGCTGACGGCTGCGCCCGCGTACATGAGCCGGACGGCGTTCTGAACCGAGGGCGGCCGCCCGAGCGTCTGCGGCGCCGGCTCCGCTCCGCCCGTGGGAAACGGCTGGTACATGACAGCTCCTGGGTGGATTCCCGGTTGGCGTGCCGAACGGCTAAACCAGGGTCACCTGGCCGGCAGCGCACCGAGCTTAGCGGCGCGGGTCATGTGTGCCTAGGCCAAAGTCACCGTATGCCTAGGCCAAAACGGGGGGGGGTACGCGCCAGCTGGAGGCGGGGCCGTCACGGCGGGGCCGCTGATCAGGCGTCGGGGTGCAGCAGTGCCCAGACGACTTTGCCGCCGCCGTCGAGCAGGTGCCATCCCCACCTGACACAGCACGACTCGACCACGTTCAGCCCCCGGCCGTTCTCCGCGAAGGCCCCGGGGTCGCGCAGCACCGGGATACCGGAGCCGGGGTCCGTGACCATGCACATCACGTAGGGGGCCTGGCCCAGCAGCCGCAGCCGGACGGGGCATTCGCTGGTGGCCGGCGCTCCGGCGGGCACGCCGTGCCGCAGCGCGTTCGTCACCAGTTCCGAGACGACGAGGCCTGCCACATCAGCCAGGTCGGTGAGGCCCCAGTCGCGCAGGACAGAGCGGGCGAAGTCACGTCCCGTCTTGACTGCCTCGGCCACCGGGCGCAGCCCGCAGGTCGCGGACGGCTGGGTGGCGGTCAGTTCGTCCAGCATCGGAACCGGGGGTCGCAACGGGCTCGCGTAGCGCATCGCGGTGGGTTCCCCCGTGGAGGGGAGCCACTCATGACACACGCTCTTGACCTCCGTCCTGACTGGCGAGGCCGCCCGGTGTGCAGTCATCGGGTTCCCGTCTGTCTCCTGGACACTTGTCGTGCGTGTGGCGCGCAAGCGCTATCATCGCGTATGTACCTTGCAAGCGCAAGGGCAGATGCACGTGCAGATGAAAGTGCGAGGACGCATGTGCGAGCGATAAGGAGGCCTCAACGGGAGGAGCTGCTGGCGGATTCCTGAGACGGAAACCAGGGGGGATGGCGTGATCTCAGTTCAGCCGGGAAGCGGCCCAACAGTCCTGCGTATCCTTCTCGGTTCCCAGCTGCGGGGGCTGCGCGAGGCGAAGGGGATCACGCGCGAGGAAGCCGGGTACGCGATCCGCGCATCCGGTTCCAAGATCAGCCGCATGGAACTCGGACGAGTCGGCTTCAAAGAGCGCGACGTTGTCGATTTGCTGGAGATGTACGGCGTCAGCGATGAGACAGAGCGAGTCTCCCTTGTGGCACTCGCCAAAGAGGCGAATTCGCCTGGCTGGTGGCATAAATACGGGGATGTTCTGCCGGACTGGTTCCAGGTGTACGTGGGCCTGGAGGAAGCCGCGGCACTCATCAGACTCTATGAGGTGCAGTTCGTTCCGGGACTGCTCCAGACGGCTGATTACGCGCGGGCGGTCGTGGCCCTGGGCCAGCCTGGCGCTTCTGCCGAGGAAGTCGAGCGCAGGGTAAGCCTGCGGATTGCACGACAGGAACTGCTCCGCAAACCAGGGGCTCCGCGGCTGTGGGCCGTGGTGGATGAAGCCGCGCTTAGGCGGGCGATCGGCGGCGGGGAGGTGATGCGGGCGCAGCTCGAGCGACTGATCGAGGTGACTCAAGAACCCAACATCACACTCCAGGTAGTGCCATTCAGCTCAGGTGGCCACGCGGCCGAAGGTGGTGCGTTCACGATCCTCCGCTTCCCGGAGGTCGACCTTCCGGACGTGGTTTACGTAGAGCAGTTGACGAGTTCTCTCTACCTGGATAAGCGCGACGACGTGGAACGGTATACCGAGGTCATGGAGCGCCTCAGTGTCGAGAGCGAGTCGCCTGAAGACACCACAGAAATCCTGAGCGGAATGCTTAAGGAAGTCGATCGATGAACACATACAACGGAATGCCTGCTACCGACTTGGTTGATGCTCGCTGGCAAAAGAGCAGCATCAGCAACTCACAGGGGACCTGCGTCGAGTTGGCGCGCCTCACTGGAGGCGAGTTTGCCGTGCGGAACTCACGCAACCCTGAAGGCCCCGCCCTCATCTACACCCGGGCTGAGATCGCCGCTCTGATCGAGGGCGTGAAGCGCGGTGAATTCGACGATTTGCTGGTCTAGGACCAGGCCGTTTTTCCGCGGGTAACGCCAGGCTTCGGTGCGGGGCCCCGGCGCCGCGGGCAGTGGCCGCCGGCCGCCGTGTCCCTGCGCGACACGGCGGCCGACGCATATAACTGGCATGCATCCGCCCTGCGGGGGACGGGCCCGCCGGGCTGGGGCGGCTAGAGTCCTCACGTGGCTCAGGTGCAGGAGGGGCTCGGCCCGGTCCAGTTGACCCGGCGACTGCTGGTCTGGGAGATCGTCATCGTCTTCGCGCTTTCCCTGGGTGGCAGCGCGCTGTTCGCGATCATCGACCTGATCGCGTCGCTGACGGCCAACAAGGCCCTCGGCAAGCAGCAGGCCCTGATCGTCGGGTCTCTGGCCCCGGGCCGCCCGTTGCTGGATCTCGTCCTCCAGTTGGCCAACCTGCTGATCGGGCTCGCTCCCGTCGCGCTCGTCTGCTACCTGCTGGTCCGGGAGGGCACGACCCCGTCCGCCGCGATCGGCCTGGACGCGCGGGAGCCCGGCCCCGACCTCGTGAAGGGCGCGATCCTGGCCGCGGTCATCGGCGGCTCCGGCCTCGCCCTGTACATCGCCGCGTTCAAGCTGGGGCTGGCCCTGAACGTGGTCCCGGAGAACCTGCCCGACGTCTGGTGGCGCATCCCCGTGCTGGTCCTGCAGGCCGCCCGGGATGGGCTTCTCGAAGAGGTCCTGGTCATCGGCTACCTGCTCCGCCGCCTGGATCAGCTGGGCATGTCACCCGCCAGGGCGATCGCGCTGAGCGCCGTGGTGCGCGGTTCCTACCACCTCTACCAGGGTTTCGGCGGCTTCCTCGGCAACGCCGTGATGGGCGTGATCTTCGCGCTGCTCTACCGCCGGTGGAAGCGGGTCACCCCGCTGATCATCGCGCACACCCTCATCGACACCGGCGCGTTCGTCGGCTACGCCGTCCTGCACGGCCACGTCTCTTGGCTCCCCTAAGGACCCCCTTAGGGGCCCCTAAGGGGGTCCTTAGGGCCCCCTGAGGGGCCAGCCGGGGGAGGGGCGGCTGGCTGGGCACCAGCCCATTGGTGATCAGACGATTGGTGTCGCCCCCGCGGCACCGATCGTCTGATCACGCTCGCGGAACGTCCGGCCTGGCGGCACAGCGGTAACACCAATAACAACAGCAAGGCAGGCCACACAGGTGCGGGGCGCGCGGAGCCTTGGCGGACGGGGCGGCGGCTCCCCTGGGCGATCGTGGAAGGAAATGGTCGCGGGAGCAGCCCTTTGCGCCCTCGCTCGGCGAGGGTGGTGGATGACGGGCCGGGGTGAGCGCCGCGGCAGCCCCAGCGGCCCCAGCGGCGGCAG
>Ga0187871_10002562_pt1 | contig 14714 bp, 11 predicted proteins | sample June2016WEW_16_1_FD_132988 | JGI IMG/M metagenome (GOLD analysis project Ga0187871, IMG submission 132988) | Peatland microbial communities from SPRUCE experiment site at the Marcell Experimental Forest, Minnesota, USA - June2016WEW_16_10 | ecosystem: Environmental > Terrestrial > Soil >... | reverse complement strand
CGGCCGCCCGCTCAGGCCCGGCCGCCCGCTCAGGCCCGGCCGCCCGCTCAGGCCCGGCCGCCCGCTCAGGCCCGGCCGCCCGCTCAGGCCCGCCCGCCCGCTCCGGGCCGCCCGTTCAGGGCCGCCCACTCAGGGCCGCTCACTCAGGCCCGCCCGTTCAGGGCCGCCCACTCAGGCCGCCCGCGCGTTCAGGCCCGGCCGCCTGCTCAGGCCCGCCCGCCCGCTCCGGGCCGCCCGTTCAGGGCCACCCACTCAGGGCCGCCCGCTCAGGCCCGGCCGCCCGCTCCGGGCCGCCCGCTTAGGCCCGGCCGCCCGCTCCGGGCCGCCCACTCAGGGCCGCTCACTCAGGCCCGCCCGCTCAGGGCCGCCCACTCAGGCCGCCCGCGCGTTCAGGCCCGGCCGCCCGGCCCAGGCGCGGATTACGCCGTTCAGTAATGCTGGCCATCCCGCACCGCGGGCCGCGCTCCAGACGGATGCCATGACCCGCCCGGCGGTCGACCGGGCCAGGTCGCTGGCCAGCCCTGCCCATGGGGCCCCGCGAGACAAGTCCGGGCCGTGAACCCCCGTGCCGTGTCGTCTGCCCCGGCAGCGACCCGCCTGCAACACCACCGTCACCCAGCCGAACTGGCGCTCCGGGCGACGCGTGCGGCGGGAGCCGCCTCGCCGGGCCCTGCGGGGCAGGCGGACGCGGATGCCGATCCCGCCGGAGTCCGCGGCGCAGGGGCGTAATACCCGGGTCAAAAGGCCCCCGCGGAAAAGGAAATCGGGGCCAAATGAATCGGGCCGAAATAACCAAGTCCCAAAGGACAGGGAAAACGCTCCCCTACACACAGGGAATTGTCCTCTGAGGGACGAAAGAAATATCGCCAATAGTGATTATTGACATCGCAGAAGCACCGGAGAGAAGGCCATGTCATGACCACCAAGCGAAACGCCGCCACGCATATCCGCATCGGGCGGAAGGCGCCCGCCTCGCCCACCTCGCCCGCATCCGGCGCCCGCGCGTCCACGGGCCGCCGACGCTGGATGTTCGGCGCGGCCGTGCTCGGCGTCGCGACGCTCACCGCGGTGGGTACCCTGGTCGGCGTTGAGGGCCCGGCACACGCCGGGATGCTCACCAACTGCGCGGCCACGCCCAGCAGGTGTGGTTACCCGGGCGCGACGAACACCGGCGTACCCAGTGGGACGACCCTGAAGTCGGTCCCGAGCCAGGTGTCCAAGGGGCCGGGCTGGCAATACAGCGCCGCGGGTAACGACGTGATCGTAACCAAGACCGGGACGGTGCTCAGCGGCCTTTACATTCCCCACGAGGTCGTGATCGAGGCCCCCAACGTGACGGTCAAGAATGTCCAGGTCGTGACCAACGGGAATTTCGGTATCGCCCTCGCCCACACCAAGGGCGTAACGATCGAGAATTCCACGATCAGCGGCCAGAACTCGACTTCGGGCCGCGTCAACTCGGCGATCGATGATGTTTACGGCGACTCGACGGGGATGGTGATCAAGAACAACAACATCTCCAACTTCAGGACCGCCGTACAGATATCAACCGGGCTGGCAGAGGGCAATTACATTCACGACCCCGGCTACCTCGCCGGAGATCACACCAACGGCTTCTACGTCAACGGGGGCACCGAGCCGCTGACCATCGAGAACAACACGATCTTCGACAGCTTCGGGCAGACCGACGCCATCAACCTCGACGCGGGAACCTCCGGCGTGCCGGTGGCGAACAAGACCGTCGAGAACAACTTCCTCGCGGGCGGCGGCTACACCATCTACGGCGGCACCTCCCCCGGCAACCCCACCTCGCACATCGTCATCGAGGGCAACCGGTTCGGCCAGCAGTACTACCCGAAGGGCGGCCAGTGGGGTCCCGGCGCCTACTTCGCCCCCACGGGGACGGGCAACACCTGGTCGGGCAACTTCTGGGACACCACCGGGAAGGCCATTACCTCCCTGTGACCGCCGCACCGCGACGGTGCAGCACGCCGGCGTCGCCGGCTCGCGTACAGCGGGCCGGCGACGCCGGCGTTGCGGGTCGCGGCGGCGTCCGCTCGCCGGCCCGCGCCACGTCAGGTGCGCCGGCGTCGGCCCGATTGAGCTCGCCGGACCGCCGGCCTCCCGAAGCCGCCAGCCCTGTCTCGCCGATTCCGCCAAGTCTGGCGAACACTCTTGGTAACTTTTTAATGACACAATGCAGTCGGCGTTCTCGGCGCGTCCCGGTTGCTTGTCGGCGGACGTGAGACACCCTCCGGCGGGAGGGATCGGCCGTCGGGAGGGACCGGCCGTCAGCAGAAACGAGGTCCCGTTGAAGGCACGCATGCTCGCTCTCAAAGTCTCCCTAGCCCTGATCGTTTTCGGTGGCACCGCGTCGGCCCTGGTCCTCCACCTGATCCTGGCCTCAGCACACAGGGCTCCGCCGTCCGGGGCCGGGCCGTCCGGGGCCGCGCAGGTCCTGGGCGACTGCATCATGGTCCCGCATGCGTGCGGCTTCCCTGATGCGACCAACACGGGCGTGCCGAGCGGGACGGCCCTGCGGTCGGTCCCCGGCCAGGTATCCAGCGGGCAAGGCTGGCACTTCGACCCCAGGGGCGGCTACGTGGTGGTGACCGCGCGCGGCACCGTGCTCAGCGGCCTGTCCATCCCCTGCAACCTGGACATCGACGCGTCCGACGTAACGGTGGAGGATGTAAGGGTCGTGACCGGCAAGAATTTCGGCATCAGCCTCAGGCATACCACGGGCGTCACGATCGAGGACTCCACGATCGGCGGCCAGAACCTGGCCAGCGGCCGGGTCAACTCGGCGATCGACGATATCTACGGCGACTCAACCGGGATCGTGATAAAGGACAATAATATCTCGCGATTCAGGACAGGCGTGCAGGTATCGACCGGGCTGATAGCCGGCAACTACATTCACGACCCCGGGTACATTCACGGAGATCACACCAATGGCATATATGTCGCCGGGACGACCGAGCCGCTGACGATCTACGGTAATACCATTTTCAACAATCTCGGGCAGACCGACGACATCAACCTCGACGCATCGCGTTCAGGCCAGGACGTGGCCAACAAGATTGTGGTGAATAACCTGCTCGCGGGAGGCAGCTACTCCATCTACGGGGGCGGCTCCCGTCATGACCGGACATCGAACATCCTCATCGAGGATAACGAGTTCGGCCGGCTCTACTACCCGGAAGGCGGCCAGTACGGTCCGGCCGCCTACGTCAACCCCCGGCAGGCCGGGAACGTCTGGTCGGGGAACGTCTGGTCGGGGACGCGCCTGCCCGGCAAGGTCCTGCACGGGCGTCTCCAGCCGGTTACCGTGCCGCCCGGCGTGCCCCGGTCAGGCGCGCGGCCGGGGGACGCCGCGGCCGGCTAGCGCTGCGCCCTCGCCATGTCATCAACGCTCCCCGGGCCGCCCGCCATCCTGCCCGATATCGCGGTCGTGATCGTCACCTACAACAGCGCTCCCGTCATCGGCGATCTCCTTGATTCCCTGCCGGGGGCCCTCGACGGCCTCAGGGCCGACGTCGTCGTGGTCGACAACGGGTCGACCGACGGGACCGCCGAGCTGGTCGCGGCGCTGGGGGCATGCCGCGTCGTGCGCTCGGCCAATGTCGGCTACGCCGGTGGCATCAACCGCGGCGTCCGCGAGGCCGTACCGGCCCGGGCCATCCTGGTCCTGAACCCGGACGTACGGCTCCACCCTGGGTCGCTTCCCCCGCTGCTCGCCGCGCTGCGGGAACCTCAGGTGGGCATCGCGGCCCCGCGGGTGCTCACCCCGGAGGGGAAACTGCACTTGTCGCTGCGGCGCGAGCCCACCCTGGCGCGGGCACTGGGCCTCACCAAAACACGGCTGGCGGTCTTCTCCGAATACGTCTACGACCCGTCCGCGTACACCCGGCCGTGCACCGTGGACTGGGCGCTCGGCGCTGCCCTGCTCATGTCGCGGGAATGCTACGAGGCTCTGGGCGGCTGGGACGAGACCTACTTTCTTTACTCCGAGGAGACCGACCTGGCGCTGCGGGCACGGGACGCCGGCTTGCTCACCCGGTACGAACCGCGGTCGGTTGCGGTCCACATCGGCGGGCAGTCGGGCCGCAGCCACCGGACGCACTCCATGCAGATGGTCAACCGGGTACGGCTGTACCGGCGCCGCCATGGCGCGCTCGCGTCCTGGGCCTACTACTGGCTCATCGTGGCCAACCAGATGTCGAAAGTGCCGGGCGGGCGCCGTGAGTCCTGGCATGCGGTTGTGGCGCTGCTCAGGCCAGGGCGGCGCCCGGCCGAACTGGGCTGCCCGGGCAGGCGCATGCCACGGTAATACCGCCGGAGGAATAGCACAGGCCGCCTGGATTATCAGATCCTGATGTAAAGATGTGATGGCTGTCGTAGTGTGGCCGACCGGCATTACACGGGCCACCGGGCAGAAGCGCGGGAGAGATAAGAATGGCTTGGCACTGGATGGGCAGGAATGGCCGGATAAACGAGGATGACCGAATAGGCGGGAATGCCGGAAATACGCCCGCTAGCCGTTACGGCCCGGCATGACGGGATATGGCCCGGGCCCAGCCGCCCTGCTCACCGGTCATGACGCCGATGTCGGCCGCCCGCCACGGAGGATCGACGCGGTCACGCTGCTGAGCTGCTACGCGTTCCTGCTGATGGCCATACCCTCGTCCCTGGTCGTCGGGTCGTTCGGGGCGGCAGGCGCGCCCGCCGCCCTGCTGGCGGTCGGCATACTGTGCTGGTACCTGGTGGCCCGCCAGCACCCCGGCCTCGGACTGGACCGGGGCACACAGCCCGTCCGGGTCGCCGCGACGATCTTCGCCGGCACGGTCGTGGCAGCGTACATATCGGCCAGCCGGCATGCCGTGCCCGCCGCCCAGCAGAGCGGCGCCGACCGCGGCCTCATTGTGCTGGCCGGATGGGTTGGCGTGCTGGCGCTCGCGGCGGACGGGATCGACCAGGCTGACCGGCTGAGGACCCTCCTTCGCCGGATCGTCATGCTCGCCACGGCCATGGCCGCGCTTGGCGTGATCGAGTTCTGCACCGGCGTGGATCTCACCAAGTACATCGTGCTGCCCGGCCTGTCCGTACATCAGCAGCTGACGGATCTCATGAGCCGCAATGGCCTGGTCCGGGTGATGGCGACGACCGGCCAGCCGCTCGAGTTCAACGCGGTGCTGGCGATGAGCCTGCCGGTCGCCCTCCATCAGGCCCGCTTCGCGCCCGCGGCGCTGCGGGCCCGCCGCTGGCTGCAGGTCGCGCTCATCACCGCGGCGGTGCCGATGACCGGATCACGCTCCGCCTTCTTCGGGCTCGCGGTGATCTGCATCGTGCTCTTCCCGACCTGGCACCGCCGCGACTGGTTTCGCGCCTGCCTGGCCGGGCTCGCCGCGGCGGCCCTCGCGTGGCTGGTCAAGCCGAGCCTGATGAGCAGTTTCGCCGCGCTCTTCGGCCAGCTCGGGACCGACCGTAGCAGCCTGTCTCGTGCCGGCGCGTACTCAGAGGCGGTGCCCTATATCGCCGCACACCCGTGGCTCGGCCAGGGGTTCCAGACGTTCTTCCCGCAGACCTATTTCTTCGTCGACAACCAGTACCTCACCTCGCTGCTTGAGACCGGGGTCCTCGGGCTCCTCGCCCTGGTGGCGTGCTTCGCGACGGGCTGGTTCACCGCTCGGAGCGCGCGAGCCGAGGCGGCCGATGCCCGGACCCGCGACCTGGGGCAATGCCTGGCCGCATCGATCGCGGCGGGCGCCGTGTGCTTCGCGTCGTTCGACGCGCTGTCCTTCTCCATCGCGGCCGGCCTGTTCTTCCTGCTGCTCGGCTGCGTGGGCGCGGCATGGAGACTGGGGCGCACGCAGCAGCCGGCCGGGAACTAGGCCGAGCCCCTGCAGATCATTAACGGCTGACGTCCCCGCGGCCCGCTCGCCGGCCCGTCGGCCCGGATGCCTGGCGTGGCGGGCCGCCATTGCGGGCGGGCGGCCAGGAGGACGGGGGCAGCCGTGGCTCGCCCCGGGCCGGGTCGTCGCCGGCCCGCTGATGGGCACTTCGGGTGGCTCCTCCTGGGAAGGCCAGCTCCACCGGGATGGTCGGCTCCTCCCGGAACGCCGGCCGGTGCGGGAAGGCCGGGATATCACGGAGTGCCCGGTCCTGAGGGAGCGCCGAGTAGTCCGGGAGCGCCGACCGATCCCTGAGCTGCCGCCGGGTAGCCAGCCCGTCCACGACGATTGGGGTCCCGAGACAGATCACGAGCAGCAGCACGCCGGCGGCGACCAGTGGCCGTGCCGTCTGGCTGATGCTGAGCGTCGCCTGCGGCGTGAAGGAGAGCGTCTCGGCGCGCACCTGGCCGCGGGCCGGGATACCGAGCTGCAGCTTGGCCAGCTGAGGGCCGATCTGCGCGGTCACCGCCTGGAGCGTGCGCTGTACCCCGGCTGCGTCCGTGCCCGTGACCGTGAACAGCAGGACGGATCCGGTCGTCGAGGTGGTATAGGGCGGGAGCGCGACGGTGTACGGGGCGGTGAATCCCTGTGCGCCCAACTGCCTGACGGTTCCCGGTGCCATCAGCGCCCTGCTGACGGCGTCGGCGGTCAGGGTCAGCGAGGGGCTGAAGCTCAGGAACGGGTTGCCGCCGTTCTGCATGGAGGCCACGGGTGATGCCAGCAGCACCACGGAGGAAGCCGACTGGTAGGAACGCGGCATCTTTGCCGCGGCCGCGGCAGCGCCGGCCATGGCCAGAATGAGCAGCACAGAGGTCAAGATCCACCGCGCCCGCCAGATACGGACTGCTTGCCTGAGGTCCATCCATCCCGCCTAAATACTCGAATGTACGGCTTTTCGTGTCGGCGGCACGCACATTTCCCGGGAAAACAGACCATAAGGGATTGCCTGGATGAGGGATGCCGTCTTCTTCTATCCTGAGTTTACGGATGATGAAGTGCCCGTGCGCCGCCTTGGTTCACTATAGTTGTCCCGCGCCGGGCCGGTATCGGTCAGACAATTTCCGCGGTTTTCGCGGGGGCAGCGGAAAGCACGGAGGATGCGATGGCGGTGGCGCGATGAATCCTCTCGGAAAGGCGAGAAAAAGGCTTCGCCTGACCCTGGTGGTGGCGACGCTGCTCCTGGCGGCCGGGGCGGGGTACGACATCGGGACCAGTCCGCATATGTACCTCGAGAGCGCGACAGTAGAGTTTTCCCTGCCTAAAGCCCAGAATGCCCCCAATGCCTACTACATGTTCGCGCCGTCTCTCATCACCAGCGGCGAGGCAATGGTCCAGATCCTGATGAGCCCGTCGGTCCAGCGCCAGATCGGCGCCACGGGCCGCGGCGCCCGTGTCAGCCTCGCGCTCGTCAACCTGTATAACGAGGAATATCCCTATTACGGCGTCCCGCTGGCCACGCTGACCGCTACCTCGCCGGTGGCGGCGGATGCCCGCCGCACGTTCGCGGTCGCGGCGCGCATGCTCGGCCTTCTCCTCGCGGCACAGCAGCAGCAGGCGAGTGTCCCGCCCCGCGACCGCATCTCGGCCCAGATCTTCGGGGACAGCGGGCCCATCATCCAGACCGGCTCGCGCACACGCGTGTTCGGCGGCCTGGCCCTCCTGGCGGCGATGACGGTCGGCCTGGCCTGGGACGGCGCCGGGCGGTGGGGCACGGGAGCCGGGTCGGGGCCAGCAGTCACCGGGAGCCGCTGGCCGCCTGCGCGGCGGCGACGTTCTCCGCGGCCCGCCCGTTGACTTCACCCGCGACCGCCGGGTCGCGGTCAACGAGCTCCTCGTCCGCGCCGCCGAGCAGACCTGGTGACGGCACACCGGCGGCACCGAGATCTGTACGTGCAACCCCACCTGCTCCATGCGCTTGCCGATCGCGGCCAGGACCACTCGGCCTGGCGGCGGTGACGCAGCCGGCTCAGCTAAAATCTCCTTCTCGTGTCGGTGCAGGGTGATCAGGGCTCGCCACTGCTGCTCGCCGAGCTCGATATCCGCGTCGGCCAGCAGCGCCGAAGCCAGCTCAGCCAGGAGTGCCCGGGCCGTCGCCGGGTCGCCGAGCGCCTGGCCATCTTCCGCCGCACGGGTGAGGGTCAGCTCGATCCGGGTCAAGTCCTGCTCAGTCCGCACAGCAACATGGGCCCGAGCGCACGGACCCGCGTCCGCCATCGCCAGAAGCATCAGCTCAACGACGTCGGTGATGGCGAGGGCGTCGATCGCCTCAGCGCCCACTGGCCAAGGGCCGGTACTCACGGTGATCGGCCTCGCGAGCAGCCACGCGGTCCGCTGCTGCAAGCACACGGCCAGGCGGGTCTCGGGCACCCGGAGAGCCCCGGTTCCCTGCACCAGCCAGCGCAGTGACCGGGCGGCGATATCTAGCCGCTGCAGTACCGTGTCGATCGACTGAGCCGTGGCGGCCGGTGCCGATTGGCGCATCATATGCAGGTCAAGGGTGGCCGCTGCCAGCTCCTGGAGCGGGCCGTCGTGCAGGAAATCGGCCTGCTCGTCGCGTTCCCGGTCGCGGAGCCGCCGGGTCAGTTCCAGCAGCTTCCCGCCGCGGGAAGTACCGGCCGCCGGCTGGCTTGCGCCCGGCGCTGCTGCCGGTGATGGCGCGCCGGAGTCCGGGGCGGCCTCCGGCCACCGGCCGGGGGCCGGAACAGTGTGCGGCTGATGCAGCGCACGGACGGCTTTGATCAGCTCGCCAGGCTCGAAGGGCTTGGCCAGGTAGGCGAGGCCTTCAGGGATCATGCCGATGGCTCCCCCCGTCATCAGCAGACACCGCCCGGTCGCAGCCGGGTCCTGGGCACACAGCTCTTCCACCAGATCCATGCCTCGCTCATTGCCCAGGCGGGCGTCCACCAGCACCGCCGCGTAGTTGCCCGGGTGCATCCCGCGCGCCTCGGCAAGCGTGCCCGCGACATCCACCTCATACCCGCTGTCGGTCAGCACCCGGCGGACCGCCCTTCGCATGGCATCAGCGTCATCGACGACCAGAACCCGCACCGCCACTTGTGCCCCCCTGGTATTCAGCCAGCCAGTTCGATTCGCACACTGGGCCTGACCTCGCAGCGCGGCCGGCACCCGGACGCTGCCGCCAGGGCTTTGTCGCACTGTCCCGGCAGCCCGCTGGCGGAACTATCTGCTACTGAAAGTAATATGGTACTTACGGACGGTTGCTATAGCCCATCTGGGCGGGGCTCGGGACCCGCCCGCTGTCCAGCCGGGCAGTGCCCGCGGGTCCTTCCTGCTGGCGATCACGAGCCGGCCGCGCAGGTGTAAGTCCCGCGGACGCAGCCGGGCGCGGAAGGAGCGGAAGATGAACGCGAGCAGCGAAGCAGCGACCGACGACGGGGACGCCCGGATCAGTGTGTTCCTCCTCGATGACCATGAGGTCGTGCGGCGCGGCCTGCGGAACCTGCTGACCGCTGAACCGGGCATCGACGTGATCGGCGAGGCCGGGACGGTGGAGTCGGCGCTGGCCCGGGTGACGGCGCTGCGGCCAGACGTCGCCGTGCTCGACGTACGGCTGCCGGACGGTGACGGGGTGTCGGCCTGCCGTGAGATTCGCTCCAGGCTTCCGGGCACCGCCTGCCTCATGCTGACCTCCTACGGGGATGAGCAAGCGCTCCTCGGCGCGATCATGGCCGGCGCTGCCGGCTACGTGATGAAGCAGGCCTGCGGCGCCGAACTGGTCAGCGCGGTGCGCACCGTCGCCGCTGGGGAGTCGATCCTCGATCCCCATGCGACACGGCAGGTGATGGAGCGGCTCCGGGCCCCGAAGGCCGGCGCTGACCCGTTGTCGGCCCTGTCCGCGCAGGAAAAACGGGTCCTGGAACTGATCGGCGACGGGCTGACCAACCGGCAGATCGCCGAGCACATGTTCCTGGCGGAAAAGACCGTCGGGAACTATGTGTCATCCGTGTTCGCCAAGCTGGGCATGCACCACCGCACGCAGGCCGCCGCACTTTCCGTGCGCCTCGCGGCGCAGGAGCCCGATTAATTACGCCTTTCCCCTTTTCCGGCACTTGTCGCCGTTCCTTTCCAGGGAAAATCATAATGGATCCCCTGTCCGGGGAAATGTGCCGCCTCCGCACCGATCCGGCTGGGACTGAATCCGGACAGAGGGGCGATTCAGCAGGCGGGGTGACGTGCCGTCGGCCGCCTGCACATGGTGAGCAGTCCGATGGGAACGGCGAGCCGGGAATCAGCTGTCAGTATTTGCCTTATTTCCTGGCGTTGCACAGGTAAGGCAATGAGTTCGGCGGAATCGTCCATTAGGGAGCCCGCTGACGGCCCGGAAGCTTGCCCGGCGAAGGAATATAGTTACCTTTCGCTGACCTCATTCACCTTGGCCCTGATAGCCCGTCTGCCCCGAGGTCAGCCGCACGATTAATGGAGGTTTTCGCGGTGCTGACCGTCCCCGAGATCATCACGAGAATGCGTGCTGTGGCACCGGAAGGCCGACCGCGCCTGAGTCGTCCGGAGTCGCGGAGGCTGGCTGATCTGACGCAGGCTCTGCTGGCCGCCAAGCCCGATGCGCTGCGGGAGTACAGCCGGTTTCTGGCCATAGGCCGGCGGAGCATCGGGCTGCCCCGCGCCGAACTCGAGGCGTCGCTCCACGGCAGGTCGGTGCTGGTCACTGGCGGGACAGGGTGCATAGGGTCAGCGCTGCTGGCACAGCTCGTTGGCTTGCGCCCGCGGCGACTGGTGAGCGTGAGCCGCGGCTGCGCCGGGGGGCCGCGGCTGGACGGCGCCGAGTACGTCTGCGCCGACGTCAGGGACCTAGGCCGGCTGACCAATGTCTTCGGCGACATCCGGCCCGATGTCGTCTTCCATGTGGCGGCTCAGCGAGACCCGGGACTGGCCGAGCACGAGGTGCACCGCACCGTGACCACGAACGTGCTCGGTACTCGCAACGTGATCGCCGCCGCCGCCGGATCCGGCGCTTCCCAGGTGGTGTGCGCTTCGACCGGCAAGGCCCTGCGCCCGTATTCCCCCGATATATACACCGCGTCCAAGCGGGTCACCGAATGGCTGCTGTCACGGGCAGCGGCGCGCGGCGCGGCCAGCTACTCTGCCGTCAGGTTCACCCATGTAGTCGACAACTCGATTATCCATGCCCGGCTGCTTGAGTGGTGCGAGGGCGGCGTGATCCGCTTGCACAGCCCGGATGCCGCCTTCTACGCGCAGTCCGCGCTCGAGTCGGCCCAGTTGCTGCTCGGGGCCAGTGCGGGCGCGGGCGCCGGCGCGCTGCGGTTGCATGCCATCACCGACCTCGGCTGGCCGGTGAGCCTGCTGGACATGGCGCTCGGTGTCCTCGTGCGGACCGGTTCTCACGCGCCCATCTACTTGAGCGGCTATGACCGTGGTTACGAGGCCGTGCCGTTCCCCGGGTTGTATGACCCGGAGACGGCCGGCGCGGTGAGCCCGTTGCTCAATACCTTCGAGGCAGCCCAGGCTGGGTGCTCACCGTGCCCGGGGGCTGACGCCTTTCCGCTGGAGGTGGCGCCCGTCCCCGAGGTGACGAAGCGCATGCAGGCGCTGGATGAGGTCTGCGCGCGAACGCGGCAGCCCGGGCCGGTGCGGGCGGCCCTCGATGAACTGTCGTGGTCGTTGCTCGACGCCACCCTGAAGGCTGTCCCGTGCCAGGCGCTGGTCCGGGCGGCGGGGCTGACCGCCCCGCACCGCGACAGCCTGAACGCAGAGCACCGGCGGCTGCTGGCGGTGATCGAGCACCACATGGCAGCCGCTGAATCCTCTCTTGTGTGAGCTCATCCCTACGGCGCTGCTGCCACCCCAAAGCGCGCCAGGGTGCTCCTTGGCGTGCCCGAACAACCCGGTTCCGGCCCAGCTCACAGCCCATGACCAGGCGCGATGCTAGCAAACAAGGCCAGCCCGAAATGCCGACAAGCTGCGCAAGCCCGGCCAGGGCCAGCAAGAAAATGTGAGCGACATCACATGGTCAAGGATGGGCGAAAGCTGCCTGGAGAGGGGCTGCTTCTCAATACGCTGCGTGAATGAAATATCACCATCAGTGACAGTGCCAGAGGACTCGAACCCGGGGGCCGGGTAGCGGGCCGCAGGTCTCTTCCGGGGCGTCCTCATGGTCTGCGGCCGGCCTGACAATCTCACGGGGGAGGATTTGTGCGAAGTCTGTACGCCCAAGGAGAGCTCGCGGAACGGGTCTCGGTCGTGATCCCCGCTCGCAATGAGGCGCTCAACTTGCCGTACGTGCTTGACGCCCTGCCAGCAGGCCTGCACGAGGTGATCCTGGTAGACGGCCATTCCGTGGACGGCACTGTCGAGGTGGCCCGGCAGATCCGTCCGGACATTAAGATCATCCATCAGGGGAGGCGGGGCAAGGGCAACGCCTTGGCCTGCGGATTCGCCGCGGTGACCGGCGACATTATCGTGATGCTCGACGCCGATGGGTCGGCCGACCCCGATGAGATCGCCGCCTTCGTGGCGGCGCTCGCGTCCGGGGCCGACTTCGCCAAGGGCACCCGGTTCAGCAAGGGCGGCAGCAGCCACGACATCACCCGCCTCCGGCGGCTAGGCAACGCAGCCCTGAATGGCCTGGTCAACCGCCTTTTTAGCACGGACTACACCGATCTTTGCTACGGCTACAACGCATTCCGCGCCTTTCTGCTCCCGGTGCTCGACCTGCCCCCCGTGCATTCCCCTGGTGTGTCGGCCGACGCGATGCGGTGGGGCGACGGGTTCGAGATCGAGACCCTGATCAATGTCCGGATGGCCCACGCTGGCGTCAGCATCACCGAGGTCGGCAGCACGGAGAGGGCTCGCCTGCACGGAGTTAGCAACCTGCATGCGCTCCCGGACGGCCTCCGGGTGCTGCGCACCGTCCTGGCGGAGCGCCGCCGGCCGGTCCGGATGGATCGCATCGCCATCACCAGTCAGGTGCCGGTCAACATCCCCATCACCAATCAGCTGCCGGTAAACGCGGACCTCGTCGAAGAGCCGAGGTGACCGGCCGGATGGCTGCGGCGGGCACGGCATCCGTCGTTATCGCGGCATATACGCTCGAGCGCTCGGCGGGCCTCACCCGGACCGTTGCTTCGGCGGTTAGCCAGCAACCACGGCCGCACGAGGTGATCGTCGCGGTGGACAACAACCTCGATCTGTACAAGTGGGTATGCCGGCAGGTCCCAGGTGCGGTCACCGTGCACAACCAGGGGGCCAGGGGCGCCTCCGCGACCCGCAACGCTGGTGCGTCGGTGGCAGCCGGCAGCGTCCTGGCGTTCCTGGACGACGATACGGTCGCCGGGCCGGGGTGGCTCAGAAACCTGACCGCGCCGCTCGCCCGCGCAGATGTGGCCGGGGTGGGCGGCTACGTGGAGCCGATGTGGTTCGGGCGCACGCCGGGCTGGATGCCGGAGGAGTTCCTGTGGGTAGTCGGCGCCTCTTACCGCGGCCAGCCGAGGACCGCCACCACCGTCCGCAATGTGTGGTCAGAGAACATGGCGGTGGCCCGGCATGACTTCTGGGCTGTTGGCGGCTTCCGGGAGGGATTCGGCAAGCTCGGCCAGGTCTGCCGACCCGAGGACACCGACTTCTGTATCCGGCTGACCACCGCGCTGGGGGGCAGGCCCTGGTGGTACGAGCCGTCGGCCCGGATAGCCCACAGCGTGCCGCCGCACCGTGGCACCCTCCGGTACTTCGTTCTCCGCTGCTACAGCGAGGGCCAGGGAAAGGCGGAACTGGCGGTCCTGCTGGGGCGGGACGAAGGGCTGCGGGACGAGCGACGGCATGCCAGCAGGACGCTGCCACGGGGAATCTGCCGCGAGCTCCGGCAGGCGGTCCTGGGCCGGGAGGTCGGTGCCGCACAGCGGGCGTCGGCCATCTGCGTCGGGCTTACCGCGGCTGGCCTCGGCTACCTTGTGCGCCGCGGCCGGCCGCCGGGCCCGGCCGCCGGCGCCGGGTACACGGTTCCGGCCCGATGACGGCGGCGCGCGCTGAACGCGGATTCGGGAAGGACCCGTCGTGACTGTCCAGGTGGAGCTCGGGGCGGCGCAGCGGCCTTGGCTGGTGGCCGAGGTGGACCTCGCGGACGGCCTTCCGGCCCTGCCCGCGATGGACGGCACGGGCCAGCCGGTGGGCGGGGCCTTCGTGCTGGTCCGGGTGTTCAGCGAACCGGTCGCCGGGCTGTGGGTGGCCGTCCCCGACGCGGGCCTGTCAGCCGAGGAACTCGGCCGTGCGGCGGATGCCCAGGCAGGACGCGAGCTGCGGGCCCGGCTGCGCGCGGCGGGCTGGCGCGATCATCCGGCCGGCCTCCCGCTGAACGGCGTGGTGCCGGACAGCCGCCCGGCCTGGCTGCGGGGACTGGACGCGGCAGAGGCCAGTCCGGTGAATCTCACGGCGGTCCTGTGCACGCGGGACCGGCCTGAGGACGCGCGGCGCTGCCTGGACAGCCTGCAGCGGCAGAGCTACCCACGGCTCACCGTGATGGTGGTCGACAACGCTCCCCGCGACGATCGGATACGTCAGTTCGTGGAGTCGGGGCAGTTCCGGGTGCCAGTCCGGTACGTGGCTGAGCCGGTGCCCGGCCTATCGCACGCCCGCAACAGGGCCGTCGCCGAGTGCGAGACGGAGCTGATCGCGTTCCTGGACGACGACGAGGTGGCCTGCCGGTACTGGGCGTCGGAACTGGTCCGCAGCTTCATCGAGGAACCGGCCGTGGACTGCGTCGCCGGGCTG
>Ga0187871_10002557_pt1 | contig 14731 bp, 18 predicted proteins | sample June2016WEW_16_1_FD_132988 | JGI IMG/M metagenome (GOLD analysis project Ga0187871, IMG submission 132988) | Peatland microbial communities from SPRUCE experiment site at the Marcell Experimental Forest, Minnesota, USA - June2016WEW_16_10 | ecosystem: Environmental > Terrestrial > Soil >... | reverse complement strand
GGCCGAGGTCAAGGCCGAAATTGAGCCGGAAGGCTTCCGGCTGGAGAAGACCTTGGAGAACCTGCCGCGGCAACATATCCTGATCTTCCGGAAGAACACGATGTGACCGGGCCGTTTCACTCCATGGGCCGCCTGGCGCGGCGCTTCCTGTTCGTGGGCCTGGCGCTGGCGGCCGTGCTGGTGATCGGCACGGCGGGCTTCATGCTCATCGAGGGCTACGCCCTGTTCGACGCTTTCTACACGACGCTGCTCACCATGACCACGGTGGGTTACGGCGACCAGTTACACACCTCCGGCCGGATTTTCAATTCGTTCCTGTTGATTGTCGGGGTAACCACCATCCTGGTGGCCATCGGAGCTATTACCCAGACCGTGATCGAAGCCGAATTCGGCGAGTTAATCGGCAAACGGCGGAACAAACGCATGATCGAAAAGTTACAGAATCACTTCATCGTATGCGGCTATGGGCGCGTCGGCCGCGGCGCCGCATCCGAACTGCAACAGGCCGGCGTGCCGTTCGTGGTGGTGGATATCGACGACGACCGCGTGGAGAAGGCCATCGCCGGCGGCTTACTGGCGGTGGCCGCCGATTCCACGCGCGATGAAACGCTGCGCGCTGTGGGCGTGGCGCGCGCCAAGGGATTGGTATGCGCGCTGGCCACCGACGCCGACAACCTGTTCGTGCTGCTTTCGGCGAAGTTCCTGAATCCGCGCATTTACGTAGCTACCCGTGCCGCCGAAGAGAGCGCCGAGGACAAGATGCGCCGCGCGGGAGCCGACGCGGTTTTCGCCCCTTACGCCATCACCGGCCATCGCCTGGCGCAGGCCCTGCTGCGCCCGCACGTGGTGCAGTTCCTGGATTTCACGACGCAGGCCGCCGGGTTGAAGGTGGTGATCGAACAGGTGCGCGTTTCCGGGCAGAGCGGCTTGGTATCCAAGACCATCCGCGAGCTGCAAATCGGCCGGCAATACGGCGTGATCGTGCTGGCCGTGCGCAAAGGCGACGGTGAAATGGTGTTCAATCCCCCGGCGGACACGCCTATTTCCGCAGGCGATTACCTGATCGTGATGGGCCAGCCGGATAAGCTGCATACGCTGGAAAGTCTGCTGGGCGATGCGATTGCCGGCGCGCGCGGGGGCTGACAGGCGTGGCCCTACGCGTTCCGCCGCGCCGCGATCGCCTGGTTGATGTATCCCCACACCTCCGGCGAGATGCGGAACGGCTGCATCTGCCGCTTCGCTTCGCCCGGCCAATTCGCGCTGTCCGCGTAGAGGTTCTTCAATCCGCTGGCGATTTCCGGATCGCCGCCGGTGAACTCTTCTACCAGACCGGTCCATCGCGCCGCCAAAGCCTGCCCCGTGGCGCCGGTGGGATCTTCGCCCAGGGCGGCTTCCACATCCCGAATCAACTCCAGCCACTGGCGGCTGACCCGTTCCTGCAACTCCGGCGACCATAGCTGTCGGCGCTGGCCGATCTTGTCTCGCGCCGCGTCGTTGTAATACTTCATCGTCCATTCCGCGTCGTTTTGCATTTCCATCACCTCGATAATCTTGGTTAGCATTGCGGCGTCCGGCCGTTGGCCCGCCACGGCTGCCGTTTCAGCCTGGCGTATGGCTTCGATCGTCTGGTCCAGCAGGCCGCGCTTCGCCTCCAGCACCCGGCGCTGCATCCGCAGCGCGCCGCCTAACTCGTGCCCATCTCGGTCCAGCAGCGTTTTGATCCGGCGCAAGGGTATCCCCACGAATTTCAGCGCCACGATCTGCTCCAGGCGCGCCAGATCCTGCTCGCCATAAGCGCGGTATCCGTTGTGCGACCGTCTGGGCCGAAGCAGGCCCAGGCGGTCATAGTGGTGCAATGCCCGGACCGTCACGCCGGACAACAAGGCAAACTCGCGCACCTGGTATTTGCGGATTGTATTGCCGGCCGCCACGACTCCTCTTCCGATATGTTCAGGCCTGCCGTTGCGTCAGAGTCAAGCGGAATTTTTGGAGGGCGGCCAAGCTAGCCGTGACCGAAGTGCATCACCCAGCCGATGCCGACCAACGCGACCATGAAGCAGCCGAACACGTATAGCCCGTAGCGCAACCGTTCGCGGTCGTCGCGCTTGGTGACCACACCCATCACGATGGAGGTGAACAGCGAAAAAAGCAGCGACGCTTCAAAGTGCGAGAGGTTCATCTTCATTAGCTTTTCCTCCCCGCCGCGATTTCGAAAGCATCCACCATGGCCAGGATGTTGAGCAAGCCGGCCGTGACCAGGAATTTTGTGCCGTAGTCATGCACCGCTCCCGCCACGTCGGCCTGATTGTAGCCCAGCCAGACCGTGAGCAGATACAGCAGGCCGGAGGCAAAGTCGCCGATGGCGCCGCCGACGTGGATCACGATGGTTAGCAGGTCGCCGTTTTCCGGCTGGAACATGGTGCCGCGCATCATCAGCCCGCAAAGATACATCAGCGTGATGGAGACCAATAACAGCACGGCCCGGCCATTGCGTTTGAGGAGAAAATGTCCCCCGCCCGGAATCAGCCAGCCCAGCGCCACAGGTCCGGCCCAGACGCGCAAAGGCGGCATGGGTTCCTTAGGTTGCTTTTGTTTCGCCATTTCTCCGATTTTAGCAGGTCGGAGGGCAGCCAATCCGGCAGCCTTGATGTATGCTGAAGGGCTGGAACGGAGAGAGAGACGACGTGATCGGAAAGTATCTGCTGGGGATGGCCTGCTGCATAACAGCACGTGCGGGAACCGTGGTTGCCGACGAGCCCCTCGATATCCGGCCCGGACTCTGGGAGATCACGTTGACCCTCCACGCCATCGACGTCCCGCCGATACCACCGGCAGTCCTCGGCAAATTGACACCCGACGAGCGCGCCCGAATCGAAACCAAGGCCAAGGAACTAGCGGCCGACGGACCGCGGGCCTCCGTTAAGAGGAGCTGCCTGGACCAGACAGACCTGCAGGGATCGTTTATGCTCGCGTTCGGAGGCGGCAGCCAGGGGTGCCAGCCGGCCGTAACTAACGCGTCCCGCACCGGGCAGGAGATTCGCGTAGATTGCGGTAAGGATTCCGGGCGCGGAGGTGGAACCGTCCGCGTCGAAGCCCCGGATCCGGAGCATGTAAAAGTCTCGTCGCGCTGGTCCGCAAGCGATGGCGCACGCATCTTGAACATGAGCTCGACCGCTACCCTGAAGTGGCTCGGCGCGGCCTGCGAATTGGACCGTCCGGCCGCGCCCAAAGCCGTCGCCGCGGACCCCGCCGCGCCCGGCACGCCAGCCGCTGAGGCCAGTCATTACTACAAACAGGGCAGGGAACTGACCGCCAAGAACGATCTGTGGGGAGCCTTACGGTCGTTCAACCGGGCCATTGAACTGGATCCGGGGAGCGCCGCGGCGTACAACGCCAGGGGTTACGTGTACCTGCGCATGCAGAGTTTCGCCAACGCCATGGTGGAGTTCTCGAACGCGATTCGCCTGCGCCCGGATTATGCAAACGCGTACGAGAACCGCGCGATTGTCCGGCGTCGGATGGGCGATGAGGAAGGGGCCGCGCAGGATACACGGAAGGCCGCGGCGCTAGAGAATCGTCACTAATGATCAAGCCGGTTTCACGAGGCCGGCTTGCAGCTAATGCGCTTCGCTGGGAGAATGCGGATCGCTCGCGGCGGATGGCGTTACCGGCTCCAACACGTCGTCGCCATCTTCCGCCAAGTCGTCTTCCAAGTCCAAGCCTTCATCCGATAAGCCGTCCCCAGATCCCGGAGAGCCCTTTTCCAGCTTGCGTTGCACGCGCCGCGCAGCTTTGTCGCGCTGCTTTTCCTGGCGGGCGAGTTCTTTCTGGCGTTTCTTGAATGTCGTGCGCGATCTCATGGCCATAAAGTTCCTCTTTCGCTGCTTTCGTGGGCTGAGTCAAATTGCAGCCGTAACGGCTGCCCTGCGGGCTTACCAGCGAGGCTCACGGCGCTGGCGAGGGCCACCGCCTCCACCGCCGCCGCGTCCGCCACGGAAGCTGCCGCCTCCGCCGCCATGTCCGCCGCCTTCTACCTTCGGGCGCGCCTCGTTGACGTTCAGCGCGCGGCCGCCGAAATTAAACCCGTTCAGGGCGGCAATGGCGCGTTCCGCCTCGGCTGAGTCGGTCATCTCCACGAAAGCGAAGCCGCGCGACCGGCCGGTATCGCGGTCCGTCATCAGGCTGACGCGCTCCACGGTCCCGTGCTGCTCGAAAAGCGACCGGATCGAATCTTCCGTCGCTTTGAAATCCAAGTTGCCTACGAATATCTTCTTCACGTGATCTCCTCGTATTTGAAAGCGAGCAGACTAGGCGCAACTCTCGGCCAGGTTTTGCGGGCAAATCAAATTCGATTCCATAATACCAGATTTTCGCAAGTAAGGCCGCGCAACGATGGAACTTTTGCGCGCGGGATGTGTCTGGATTTGTGCAGAATTCACCAATCAGCCGCTACTTACCGGTCTAGGATCATATAAGTAACCAGCGCGGCCGCTATAGGACGCTTTTCCCCGTCGCAGATCTCCACGCGGCCGCAGCACAGCCGCGTCCCCACCTTCACCAAGTGTGACCGTGCGGTAATCTTGCCATGCGCGACCGGCCGCAGGTAGTTGAGTTTCATCTCCACGGTGGTTGCCGCGCGCGGACGCCCCAGGTGACGGGCCAGCGCCATGCCCACGGCCACGTCGGCCAGCGTCGCCGTCACGCCGCCATGCAGCACTCCCGAGCCGTTCATCAGTTCGGGCCGTAACGGGCATTCGATGGTCACGCCATCTTTGTGCAAACGCACCAATCGCAATCCGACGAGCGCGTTGAAGGGGATCTCCTGCAGAAATTGCTTCAGCTTTAGAAATGTCATAGGGGAGCGCGGGACCACTCCATCACACGGTATCACGGCGGAGCCGCGCGCCCGTTGCTCCATCGAAAAAACGGCCCGCCGCGACAGTCGCCGGGCGGGCCAATCGACCAGAAACCGACCAGGATCGCTACCGCTCAATGGCGAAGACCGACGAGACTGTGGTGCCGCCGATGTAGTCCGTGATGCCATAAAGCGCTCCGTGCGGGCCGATCACGAGATTCATGGGTCCGCCGGTCGCGCCATTGAACGGAAAACGATAGAGAATGTCCTCCGTCCACATGCCTGGAGAGGAAGGCGGTGCCAGCGAGTACACCGTGCCAAATCCATCTCCGCCATCCGAGGTCGTCCCGTACAGCTTTCCGTCGCTCCCCAACAGCACGCCATGCGGGCCCACTCCGTCTTGGTACACCGCGCCGAACGAATACAACGTGGTTAGGGTCCAGATGCCTCCCGCCGACGCGGGCGGCGTGAGCGAGTATACCGTGCCGGCGGAATCTCCTCCGCTACCGGGCGCCGTCGTGCCATACAGCACCCCATCGCCGCCGATCGTGAGACCGGTGGGGCCGTCGATCACGGTGCTCTCCGGAACGTCATAGATATCCGCAAACGTCCAGGCGCCTTCCGACTCTGTCAGTGAGAACACCACTCCGCCTCCCAGCGCGCCTCCAATCACGGCGTACCCGTACAGCGCGAGCGCGCCGCCGGGGCCGCGGCCCAGAACCACACTGTTCGGAATCCCGCCTTCGGTTGCCTCCGGCAGGAAGCTATACAGTACGTTCTCGGTCCACGCGCCGCCTGGCGTAGCGGGAGGGGTTAGCGAGAATATCGTGCCGGTTCCATCGGTTCCGTTTACCCCGGCGGAAGCGCCGCCTGCCCCGGTTGTTCCGTAGAGCACCGGCAACCCGGCGCTCTGGAGGTTCACCACCAGCGGGGCCAGGGGAGTATCCCCGTCAGTCCCGTGGAAGTCGTGCAGCCGGTGCTCGGTCCAGGTACCGCCGGGAGTCGCCGGAGGGACCAGGCAGAAAACGGTACCCTTGCCAAATCTCCCGCCGCCTTCGGTGGTCCCATAGAGCACCGGAAGGCCTCCGGAAAAGCCCCCGATGGAGACACCCAACGGCGCCAATCCATCCGACGGGCTGGTACCGAAGTTGTAAAGCGTCGAATAGGTCCAGGGGTCTCCGGGCGTCGCAGGTTGCGTCAGCGAGTACACGCTCCCCCTGCCTTGGCTCCCGCCTTCCTCGGTAGCCCCGTACAATGTGGCGTTCGTGCCGGTCAAAGCCGTAGGTCCGACCACTGCATCGAAGTTATAAATCAGGTTGTATCCGCGTTGCCCAGGTTGGGCCAGTAATGCCGTGGCAGCGGCCAGGCCGAGGATTCCGGCGCCAGCGCCGTAGCCTAAATGTCTCGCCGCCCGCATCCAGCCGTATCCTGAAGTGTTTCTTTTCAACTGCATCTTCTTCTCCTTCATTCCAAATACTTTTCCTTTCGTTTGCAATTCGTGCCGAAGCCTCGGGACGACGCTACAGAGTCAGATCGAAGACCACGCCCACACCCGCCGAACCACCCCGGTTCGTGACGCCGTATATTACACCACCCGGCGCGAGGATGATGCCGTAGAGCGGAAACCGCCCATCGTTGCCCTCGAAGGTATGCAGCAGCGCCTTGGTCCAGGCGCCCCCCGCAGTCGAGGGTGGCGTCAATTCATATATGGTTCCTGCGTTCGCGCTCCCTCCCGCATCGGTTGTACCGTAAACTCTGCCACCGGGGGTCACCACGGGCAGGCCAAACGGCAACTGGCCATCGTGGCCGCCGGCAAACTCATAAATCGTGTTTTCGGTCCAGCCATTGCCCGCGCTGGCCGGCGGCACAAACTGGACCACCGTCCCGCACCCCTCGCTACAATTCGTGCCTCCGTGCTCCGTAGTGCCGTAGAGCGCTCCATCAGGGCCGAGTACGACGCCGTTAACACTCAATGGCGTGCCGTATAGAACATGTTCCCCCCAGGCGCCTCCGGCCGTCGCGGGCGGCGTCAGAACGAACAACTGGCCGTACGCGGTTTCGCTGAGGGATCCGCTGGTGACCCCGTAGAGACGTCCGTGGCTGTCTAACACCGGTGTACCCGTCGGATAGTATCCGTCGATGCTGGGGTTAAAGCTATGCAATACGTTGTAACTCCATACGCCTTCAGGACCGCCGGGCGGCGTCAACTGGAAGGCCACGCCGCCAAGATCGCTGTCGGCGAACGCCCCGCCCTGAAGGGTGAAACCATAGATAGCGCCTCCTGCGCCGAGGACTACTCCACCCGACGGACTGGAACCTTGCGCCGCGTTGGGAAATGTCGCCAGGATGGTGTGAACCCACGGATCGCCCGGCGCCGCCGGAGGCGCCAACTCGAACACCGTGCCCGTATAGTTCTCATTGACTACCGCGCCGCCGGATTGGGTTGTGCCGTACAAATTGCCTTGCGCATCCAAAACCAACGGTCCGTTGGGCCCGGCGCCATCGCCCTCGCCCTGAAAACTATAGAGCACGTTGTACGTCCAGGCGCCCCCGGCGACCGCCGGAGGCGCTAACTGAAAGGCGACGCCGCAGCCGTCCGTGCAGAATGGGGACACACCGCCGCCGCCGCTGGTCACCCCGTAAAGCGCGCCATTTGCGTCGCGGACCAGGTTGCTGAACGGGTCCCACCCTGCCGAACCCACCGTAAATGTGTAAAGCGTAGTCATCACCGGAGCTTGCGCGGGAAGCCACGTTGCCGCCGCCAATCCTATAATCCCGGCGCACGCGACGTTCGTTAAATATCTCGCGGCCCGCATCAAGCCGCGTCCAGAACTGCTTTTTTTCAACTGCATCTTATTATTCTCCCTTTCCCTTTGTTTCTCCCTGCATCTGTACATGCGCAAAAACGACGGTCGTTTGGTGCAGTAGCCCGGATTTTTTGCGTTGACCCGCGTCGAAGGGCCTTTGAAAAAAAGGCGCGAAGCCACGACCAATACCTGCGTCCCTGCCGGTTATTTTCGACAGGCTCCCCTGGCTTCGCGCTGAGGCGGCGGACCGCAACCAGTTAGCGATTCCACCCCCGTGGCAAGGAATATAGCGCGCACGGCGAAGAGCCTGCAATAGACTACGGCTGTTTTCTGTCTGAATCGCTAAGCTTATGAAGACAAAATGGAATGGAGTGCAATCTGAACTGCACGGTGCTACTCGCGACAGATCCCGCGCTGGCTGCGCCGCACAAACTCCACCAGGTGGCGCGCTTCCGGCGTGGGGATCTCGTTCTCGATGCGCGCCAGCGCGTCGGCCAGCTTCAGGCCCGCGCGATACAGGATCTGGTATGCCTTCTTCAGCGCCACGATATCGGCATGCTTGTAGCCGGCGCGCTTCAAGCCCACCAGGTTCAAGCCCGCCGCCGCCACGTTGAAACCCGAGTATAGGAAAAACGGCGGCACGTCGCTGTTCACCCGCGTGTTGCCGCCGATCATGGCCAGCCGCCCGATCTTGGAATATTGGTGCACCACCACGCCGCCCGAGATGAACGCCTGGTCTTCCACTTCCACGTACCCCGCCACCAGCGCGCAACTGCAAATCACCGTCCGGTTTCCGATCTTGCAGTTGTGCGCGATGTGGCCCGAGGTCATGATGTAGTTCTCGTCGCCAATTTCAGTGACGGATTCCGCCTCGGTCCCGCGAGAGATCGTGTAATGCTCGCGAATCTGGTTGCCGTTGCCGATGCGCAAATAGCTGCGCGCGCTCGCATCGAAGGCCTTGTCCAGCGGGTCCGTCCCCAGCACCGTGCCCGCAGAAATCCGGTTGCGCTCCCCCAGGGTGGTCCAGCGCTTGACGAGTACATGAGGTTCCAGCACGCAACCCGCGCCGATCTCCACGTCGGATTCCACCACGCAGAAATCCCCTATGCCGACGTCCGGCCCGATCCTGGCCTCCGGGTGGATGCGCGCTGTAGAAGCAATCACAGCTTGTATCATAAGACATGCGCGTACGTGAACTGGCGGAATGGTTGGGCGCCACCTTCGAAGGCGACGGCGAAAAAGACCTGACGGGGGTGGCCCCGCTGGAGACCGCGGGCGGCAGCGAGCTCTCCTTTATGAGCGGCCGCAGAGCCCTGCAGTTGGCAGACGCTTCGGCCGCCGGCTGCCTGATCGTTTCGGCGGATTATCCCAGCCCCAGCCGCCGCACCGTGATTCGCGCGCCCGAGCCGCGCACGGCCTTCGCGCGCGCCATGAACCGCTTTTATCCCACCGTCGAGATGAAGCCTGGGGTTCATCCTACCGCCGTGATCGGCATAGATGTCGAAATGGGCGCGATGGCGGCCATAGGGCCCCATGTCAGTATCGGCAACAGCAGCCGCATTGGGTTGGCCAGCAGCATCGGCGCCGGCTGCTCGATCGGCAAGCGCGTGGTTCTGGGGGAGGGCTGCGTGCTGCACGCCAACGTGACGATTTACGACAATGTGGACATCGGACGCGGCGTAATCCTGCACTCCGGCTGCGTGATCGGCGCCGACGGCTTCGGCTACGTTTTCGAGAACGACCGCTATCACAAGTTTCCCCAGGTCGGACGGGTCGAGATCGGCGACTTCGTGGAGATTGGGGCGAATTCTTGTGTCGACCGCGCCGCGCTGGGTGTCACGCTGATCGGCGAAGGCACCAAACTGGACAATATGGTGCACGTGGGCCACAATTGCCGCATCGGCCGTCACGTAGTGGTGGCGGCGCAGACGGGGTTTTCAGGCGGCGTGGTGGTGGAGGATTACGCGGTCATCGGCGGACAAGTGGGCATTGGCGACAAGGCGCGCATCGAATCGCGAGCTGTTCTGGGGTCCGGCTGCGGCATCCTGACATCGAAGATCGTGCGCTCCGGGCAAACCGTGTGGGGAACGCCGGCGCGGCCTTTGAAGGAGCACCTGGAGCAGCTCGCCAACCTGGCGCGTCTGCCGGAAATGCGCCGGCAGTTTGTGGATTTGAAGCGCCGGCTGGCCCATTTGGAACAGAAGTTGAACTAGCCCTGGAGGGCGGGCAATTTTGCCCGCAGCCGGCTTTTAGCCGGCTCGGATGTGCAATCTTACTCGGTGCGTTAGAAGTTAGAATAAGACCGGATCGCACATGACCATTGACTTGAAACCCGAACAGCAACGTGTGATCGACTTGGCCGTCCGGTCCGGCGCTTATCGGAACTCCGGCGAGGTCTTGGACCAGGCGTTTGCGATCATCCGCGAACAACTCGATCTCGACGACCGGATGCTTGCCGAGCGCGAAGCCGTGGCGCCCCACATCCAGACGGGCTTTGATCAGGCCGAGCGCGGCGAGTTGACCGACGGGGATGTCGCTGTTGCGATCTCACGCCGCAGGCTACCGAAGACCTCGATGCAATCTGGTGGTTTATAGCCGAAGACAGTCGGGATGCCGCCGGCCGAGTGGAAGCGGAAATCGTCTCCAGTTGCCGCCGCTTGGCCAAATCTCCGCTGATGGAAGCCCGCCGCCACGACATAACGCCCCTGCCCGTGCGATTCTGGACCGTCCCGAAGTACTCCAACTATGTGATTGTCTACCGCCCCGACACGGTCCCGTTGCAAGTGGTCGCCGTGCTGCACGCAAAGCGCGACCTGAAAAGGCGATGGAAGGGCGTTGCTTATGAAGCCGTTGAATGAGGCCCGTTCGGATGTACAATGCAAGTACCGAACTCTATGAGAATGGCCCTTCGCTCCCTTCGACGGCTACCAACGTGGACGGCCTTGTTGTTGCCTTATCGGCCGAAACTCAAGCCGTAACCACCCATGCTAATCGTCGTCGGCGGACACTCCCGCAACATCGGCAAAACCTCTATAGTGGCCGGCCTCATCCATGCGTTGCCCCAATGCAATTGGACCGCCATGAAAATCACCCAGTTCGGCCACGGCATCTGCTCCGCCTCCGGCACAAGCTGCGACTGTTGTCTGGCGTCCGACCATCCCTATGCCGTCGCCCAGGAGCGCCACCCAAACCGCTCCGATACGGGCCGCTTCCTGGCAGCCGGAGCGCGCCGCTCCTACTGGGTGCGCACGGCCGCGGGCCAGCTTGCGAACGCTCTGCCGGCGGTGCGCGAAGTATGCGCCGCCAGCCAGAACCTGATCGTCGAGTCCAACAGCATCGTCGAATTCCTGAAGCCGGACCTGTACTTGGTGGTGCTGGACTTCGCGCAAGGGGATTTCAAAGCTTCCAGCCGCCGCTTCCTCAGCCGGGCCGACGCGTGTGTCGTGATTGAGCGCGGTATCCCGCAACCTGACTGGAACGACGTGGCGTTGGCGTCTTGGGAAGGGAAGCCCCGCTTCGCGGTACAGCCGCCTCAGTACGTTACCGCGGCACTGGCCGCGTTTGTCAACGAAAGGCTGCTGGTAGCGGCCGCTTCGGCGGATGCCGGCGCGTCCGCGTAGTGCAGATTCAGCAAGGCCTCGTGCAGGATGCGATTGGCCTCGCCCACCTGCTGCTGCAACAATTCCAGTTGTTGACGCGCCCGATGATCCGCGGCGGGCAATACTAAATTCAAATAGTCGGCGCACGCATCGATCACGCTCAGCGGTTGGCGGAGGTCGTGGACGAGGACGCTCATAATGGGCCAACCGTTTTGCGGGAGTGAGCCGACGGCAGTTTCGGGGACGAGTGTTAGCATGTGAACTGAACTCGGGGGCAGGGACGATTATAACCCAGGTGTAGCTCGATGCAAGCAGATTTATGCCGCATTCTTGCGGGGGGGGTGCGGATGAAAAGGTGTGGGACGATACTACGCGCCGACCACCGCAGCTTCCACCCGGTTGCGGCCCTGGCGTTTGGCGCGGTAAAGGGCCGCATCGGCTTCCCGCACCAAATCGTCGGCCTGCGGAACTGCGGGCGAGATGGCGCCCGCCGCTCCCAAACTGCACGTCAGCCTGATTTCAACGTCGCCGGCCCGGAAGCACTCCGCGCCGATGGAGTCGCGTATGCGTTCCGCCAACGCGATGCCTCCCTGCAGTTCGCACCCGGGCAGCACCATCAGAAATTCCTCGCCACCGTACCGGCCTACTGCATCGTAACGCCGCACCGACGCCCGCATGCGCGCCGCGGCCTGACGCAATACCGCGTCGCCCGCCATGTGGCCGAAACGGTCGTTGACCGGCTTGAACCCGTCCAGATCCGCCATCAAGACGATTAGCGGTCCGCCGCTGCGGCTGGAGCGGGCCAGCTCATTCTGCAGAATGTCGAGGATGGCCGTGCGGTTCCATAGTCCGGTAAGGCCGTCGCGCGTGGCCTGTTCGCGCAACGCTTCCCGCGCCTCCACCAGTTCTTGCTGTAAAGCCAGCACCCGCCGCCCGGCGCGCAAGCGGGCGCGCAACTCATCCGCTTGGAAGGGCTTCACAATGTAGTCGTCCGCGCCGGATTCCATGCCTTTCACCACGTCTTCCAAGTCGTTGCGAACGCTCAGCAGCACGATGTACAAGTACCGGTCGTGGATGCGGGCGCGCACCTGGCGGCAAACCTCGGCGCCTTCCATGCCGGGCATCATCCAATCTAATAGCGCCAGGCGCGGTCCGTTCTCCTGCCACAGGATGTCCCAGGCTTGCTGGCCATCCGTCGCCACGATCACCTGGTATCCCCATTTCTGCAACATCCCATGCAGCATATCCCGGAATACGGGGCTGTCGTCCGCAAGCAGGATCTGGGGCTGTGAATCCATCGGGCCGCCCACATTATACCTTCTTGGATTGCTGCTTTCCAATCACAGTGGTGGTTTTCAGCCATCGCAGACACAGCTTTGAATCGCGTAAGTACCTGTAGTACGAGGGTTTGAATTGTGGACCCTCAATTGCCAACAACCCGGCAGCCGGAGAAAACGATGCATCGTCACGCCCGCGTTGCCAAACTCCTCGCACAGGCCGCCCTGTCTATCGCGGCTGCTGTCGTCCTGAGCGCCCAAGCCGGCCCGGACGCCGGTCCGATGCCGGATCCCGGAGCCGCCGAGCGTGGCGTGGCTCGCGTCAGCATCGTGAACGGCGAGGTATCGGTCCGCCGCGGCGATTCCGGCGACTGGGTGGCGGCAGTCATCAACGCCCCACTTATGGTGGAGGATCGGGTCGCCACCGGCGCCAGTTCCCGTGCCGAAGTGCAGTTCGATTCCGCGAACCTCGTTCGCGTCGGCGCGAACGCCGAGATCCGCTTGGCGGAGTTGGGAAACAACCACTACCATCTGCAAATAACCCACGGTACGGTGACCTTCCGGGTCCTGCGGGAATCGCAAGCAAAGGTTGAAATCGATACTCCAACGGTTTCTGTAAGGCCAGTTCACATAGGCGCTTACCGCATTTATGTTCAAGGTGATGGTCAAACGGAAATCACCGTGCGGCTAGGCACCGTCGAAGTGACCACGCCAAAAGGGACCGAGCAGTTGCAGGCGGGACAAACCATGCTGGCGCGAGGCAACCCCTCCGACCCCGAGTTCCGCGTAGACCCGGCGATCGCCCACGACGATTGGGACCAGTGGAATGAGCAACGCGACCAGGAGATGCTGAGCTCTCCAAGCTATAGCAATGTGCCGCAGGATATGTACGGCGCCGAGGATCTGGACAACCATGGCCAGTGGGTGGATGTGCCTTCTTACGGCGAGGTCTGGTCTCCGCAGGTGTCGCCGGATTGGGCGCCATATCAGAACGGCCGCTGGGTTTGGGAAGACTACTATGGGTGGACCTGGGTGAGTTACGACCCCTGGGGTTGGGCGCCGTTTCACTACGGCCGCTGTATCTACGCGGCGTCTTATGGGTGGTGCTGGTATCCGGGCGCATTTGGCTCGCATCGCTGGTCGCCGGCTCTGGTGGGTTTCTTCGGTTTTGGGCCCGGCATAGGCGCGGGCGTTGGCTTCGGGTTCGGAAATATAGGTTGGGTCGCGCTGGCCCCGTTCGAGCCCATGTATGCTTGGTGGGGCCGCGGTTTCTACGCCGGTTTTCGCAATCCTGGATACTTCAACCGTGGCGTGAATGTTACGAACGTAAATATAGTCAACGTATATCGTAACGCGCGCGTGGCGAATGGCGTTTCGTCGGTTAGCGCCGCAGATTTTCATCAAGGCCGATTTACCAGTATTGCGCGGACAACCGGGTCGCAGATTCGCGAGGCAGGCTTGGTGCGCGGCCAATTGCCGGTGGCGCCCAGCGCCGCCAGTTTGCGATACTCGAACCGCGGCGTGGCCAGTATCCCGCGCAGCCCGGATAATGTACATTTCTTTGGCCGCAGTGCGGCGGCCCAGGTGCAAAGAGTTCCTTTCGCGGAGCAGCAGCGGGCCATGCAACAGTTCAGCCGGCAGCCTGCGTCTTCTGCGATGGCGCGCGGCGCTGCTGGGGCGGTCGCGCCGGGCGGTGCTTGGCGCAGCGCCGCCAGCCCAGCTTCATCTGGGGCGGGGCAGCCTCGCAGCACTGCTTCCGGGACGGCTGCACAGAATCCTGGCGGAGCTTGGCGGCCAGCAAACGAGCCATCCTCGCCCGCGTCCGGCTATCGGGGGACCGCCAGCGGATGGCAGCGCTTTGGCGAGCCGCGTCCCAGCGGTGCCAATGCGCCGCGTCCGGCGTATGCCCAACCCGTCGGATCGGGATACCGTCCATATGCGGCGCCCGCATCTACCAGCTATAGCCGTCCGCAATCCATTCGGGTCGCGCCGCCTGTAGCGCACGAGAAATCGTCACAGAGCACGTCGACGCGCAGCCAGAGCAGCAGCCATACCTCCAGCGGATCATCGCGCAGCAGCGGTGGCGGCTCCCATGGCGGTGGCGGAAGTCATCGGTAAAACGGAGTCATCAAATTTCTTCCCTCGGGCCCGTACCGGCATTAGATGGTGCGGGCCCCCTTTTTTTTTGGGCGG
>Ga0187871_10002556_pt1 | contig 14741 bp, 14 predicted proteins | sample June2016WEW_16_1_FD_132988 | JGI IMG/M metagenome (GOLD analysis project Ga0187871, IMG submission 132988) | Peatland microbial communities from SPRUCE experiment site at the Marcell Experimental Forest, Minnesota, USA - June2016WEW_16_10 | ecosystem: Environmental > Terrestrial > Soil >... | reverse complement strand
ATCGGTGAAATAAAACGTATCGACGACCGTACCCACCTGGTTCGAAAAGGCGTTCGCCTTCACGATGTTCATGCCCCACGCGGCCAACGCCCCTGCCACGCGGCCAAAAAGAAAAGGACGGTCGTTCGTAACCAGCGTCAGTTCGAACCAGTGGCGGCCGCGCTTCAAATCAAGCGCAATGGGATGCTTCCCCAAACTTTCCGCCATTTCCAGATGATGCAGCACGTCATTCGTTGCATGTGTTCTCAAGTAGCGCTGCGGCAAGCCCTCCAGAAAGGCTTTTACTTTCTTGCCCGCGATTGGAGCTAGCGCGCGCAAACGAGTGATCTTCTCGTCATCAAGATCGGCTCCGGAGTGCAGTCGCTGATCGACATTGCGATTGAGTTGATTGGCGGCGGCAATGTAAAGCTGCCAGACGTTCTCCGCTTTCCACGGAGTCAGCGCGTCCGGGTTAACCGCCTTGATGTCCGCGTAGGTGAACAGGCAAAGCATCTTCAACCGCTCGGGCGTGCCCATTTTGTCGGCGAACGCGGCCACGGTTGGCGAATCGAAAATGTCGCGGCGGAGTGCGGCTGACATTTCCAGGTGATTGCCAATCAGAAAGAGCACGGTTTCGCGCTCCGACGCTTCCAGGTCTAAACGCTCCAAGCATTGTTCCGCAATGGCCAGACTGCCGTCGACGTGATTCTCCGACTGCACACCTTTACCGGTGTCGTGCAACAAAAGAGACAGGAACAGCAATTCCGGCGCTTCGAGCTCGTCCAGGATTCCGGCGTATGGCTTTTCCCATTCCGCGTGAGACTGCCGCAGCCGGTGCAGGTTTTCGATCGCCAGGAAAGAATGTTCATCGACGGTGAAGCGATGATAGAAATCGCGGACCACCAGCGCGTCGATCGCCTTCAATTCCGGTAGAAGCAGCGTGAGCAAGCGCAATGAGTGCATGGCGCGCAAAGCCTGAGCGGCATGGGGCTGAGCGAGAATTTCTCCCAAGTAGAGCCAAAGTTCCGCTCCCCTGGGCGGCGTCGCCGCCAGCGATGGCAGCACTTGCTCAATCTTATATTCCGTGGTCGTGCTCAGCCGTACGTCATGATGCGCCACGAAATGGAATAGGCGGAGCAACACCTCTGGATCTTGCAAAGAAGTTTGGCGCAGAAAAACCAGGCCATCGACGACCGAAAAATCAGCGTCAGTGACGCGCGCCCGCAAGTTGTTAAAATGCCGCGAAAGCGAAGACCACGCCGCCGGAATTTCTTCCAGCAACTGCGTCGCGGTGCGGTGAACTGAGCGAGCGTGACTGAAATAGATGCGCATCCAGTCGGCTGGAGCGAGTTCGTGCGCGTCGTACACTCCGACGCCGCGCTTGGCCGCTTCTTCCTGCGCTTCCCAGGACAGCATGTTGTCGTCGCGTCCGTACCGAAAATGCAGGAAGCACCGCACCGACATCAGAAAATCGAGCGCGGGATCGAATTGTTTACGCGCCGAAGATGACAGCAACGCCTTGGGGTCGGGCCAGTCATGCAGTTTCTCTATGGAGGAAAGCAGGCCGAGCCAAAGCGCCACGTTGCAATCCCGCAGGCCGCCGGGAGTGTCCTTGACATCAGGTTCAAGATGAAAGATTGTATTGCCGAATTTCTCATAGCGCTTGCGCGTGACATCGGCCAGTCGCTGCACCAGAGGCTGTGCCTCCCGGATCATCATCCTGGGGATCACTTTCTCGTGCAGCCGTATAAACAGATCCCGATCGCCCGCAAGATAGCGGCAGTCCAGCAGAGAGATTGCAAACTCAACATTTGCGGGATCGAAGCTATCGCATTCTTGCAGAACGCGCGTAGCCGGACTCACCTTCAGGCGCAGATCCCACAAGCCCTGCGAAAAGCTACGAACCCGATCCTTGAATGCTTCTTCTGTTTCGTGGTCGGCGTGAAGAAAAAGCAGATCAATATCGGAGTGCGGAAAAAGCCAACTGCGTCCGAATCCACCTAGAGCGACAATGGCAAACTTTTGTGGACCTTGCTCCTCTGGGCAGACGATTTCTTTCCAGAGATGAAGAACAATTTGTTCGACCAGCGCAGTCCGCTGTGAGATCGCTGCCCAACCATTGCCCGTAGCAGCAAAATCCTCCCGGATCCGCGCCGATTCTGTTGTGTAGAGATCCCGTAGTTCGCTGCTGAATGAGCCTGCCGTGGTCATACCGTTTGATCCGGGCCGAACCTCACGCACTTAGCAGCATTCTTGTGGCTGGGGGATGTTGAGTCGATCTAGGCTCCTGGCTCGTGCCGTTTCACAGAGCATCTTCTCCACGCTCGTCGTTGCGAATGCGAATGATCTCATCGATCCGCGAAAGAAAAATCTTTCCGTCACCGATCTTGCCGGTGCGAGCGGCTGCAGAAATTGCCTGCACGACTTTCTCAACCATCAGATCAGCGACGACCAGCTCGAGCTTGATCTTAGGAATAAGATCGACGGTATATTCCCGTCCGCGGTAGAACTCGGTGTGTCCCTTCTGTCTGCCATGGCCGCGAGCCTCAAGTACGGTCATGCCTTCGATGCCAATCTCGTGCAGCGAATTCTTTACGCTTTCCAGCTTAGACACTTGGATGATGGCTTCGACTTTGGTCATCGTGATTCGTACAATCCTACGCCAAAATCTCCGAAGCTGGAATCGTCGTTATTAGTTCTCGTTCTGCTGCAGTATCGCAGACTCGAACTTCATCGTACTCGGCGACGGCCTTACAGGCTCGTCCTCCAGACCAGCCGGTGTCCCAGCGGAAGAAATGACATATTCCGGATATGCGGAAATCCCATGTTCATGCAAATCTAAGCCGTAAAGCTCTCCTTCGCGCGACACCCGCAGTGTGCCGGTCGCATTGACCAGATACATAACGGCGTAGGCAACCGCGAAAGTAGTCGTCGTGATAATCAGACTCCCGAGCGCCTGTGCAGTCAGCAGCTGCGTGCCGCCGCCGTAAAGCAGTCCTTTGAGTGCTGCTGAATTGTCGGGCGCGACGGGGCCGGTCGATCCGTATTTCCCGCACGCAAACAGACCGAGCGAGAGCGTTCCCCAAATGCCGCACATCCCATGCACAGGAACCGCGCCGATGGGATCATCAATGCGCAGCCACTCCAGCAACTCAACCCCCGCCACCACCAAAACGCCAGCCACGCCGCCGAGAAGAATCGCTCCCGTCGGGCTCACCCAGTAGCACGGACAAGTGATGGCTACCAACCCTGCGAGGAATCCGTTGATCGTGAAACTCACATCCCATTTTTTACTCGGGATGTACGCGTACAGCATCGCGGTGAGACCCGCCGCGCATGCAGCCAGCGTAGTATTTGTTGCAACCCGTCCGATGCCTTCGAAATCCATCGCGGAGAGTGTGCTCCCCGGATTGAATCCGTACCACCCGAACCACAGCAGCAGGCCACCGGTAGCTGCGATCGTCAAATCGTGAGGCAGCATTGGACCACCGCCATCGCGCTTGAATTTCCGCCCCAGCCGCGGGCCAAGAACGATGGAGCCAGCCAGCGCGATGAAACCTCCGATAGTATGGACAACGGTGGATCCCGCGAAATCGTGAAAGCCCGTGCCCAGCGAAGGAAAGAAATGACCGTCGCTGCCCATCAAAGCCAGAAAACCATCAGGGCCCCACGCCCAATGACCGATGATTGGATAGATAAAACCAGAAACCGCGACGCTATACAGCAGATCGCCAACGAATCCAGTGCGACCGATCATCGCTCCCGAAGTAATCGTCGAACAAGTGTCGGCGAAAGCAAACTGAAAAAGCCAGAATGCCAGAAACGAAACGCCAGTGGCTTCGTAGGTGGCGGGAATGTCCTTCAGGAAAAACCAGTGGTATCCGATGAAGCCATTGCCGTGGCTGAACATGAACGAAAACCCGAAAGCCCAGAAGAGCAAACCGCACAGGCAGGTGTCCACGATGCATTCCATCAGGACATTCACCGTCTCGCGGGAGCGGCAGAAACCGGCCTCGAGCATAGTGAATCCGACCTGCATTCCGAACACCAGGAACGCCGCGATCAGTGTCCAAACGGTGTTGATGGGATTGACAATGTCTGAGGCTTTAATTTCGGCATCGGCCGCATAGACGCGTCCGAAGAACAGCCCTGAAACGACGGTGATGAATAGCAGGACCACGGCAACGCCGGCAGCCTTCCCGAGAAGCAACAGCTTTCCGTAGCGTTGCCACTCCGGATCTCGCAACCGGACGGCCAAACGGGAGAATCTCTCGGTCAGAGACAGTTTCTTCCGGCTCTGCGGAAAAACACGCATCGCATCGCTCCTTGACAGGGCTATCGGGGGAACCGCATTTCACAAGCACTGCTCACGTTCTACCCGAACTGCTTATCTGCGGGTAAACTCGGCGAATCCGTCGCTACTCAGCACGACAGTAAAAGACCAATCGGGCATCGTCCAATGCATAGTTCTTATCACACGCATCGAAAATATCTCTGCAATTTAAATTTATGGCGGGCATAAAGGGGATTTATTTGGCTTTCGCGGAACGCAAAGACTAAGCCTGAATGAGGACGTGAAGGATTCGAATTTAAGCTGGGGCGAATGGAGTACTGCAAATGAAGATCAAGCAACAAACGCGACGTGGCTCGTCGGCGATCTAATCCTTGCGAGCCACGCCACGACTTACTTCCGGTACACTCGGCCAGAGGCGCTACCAGATGGGCTTGCCGTCTTTGTCACGGAAGACGAAGGTTTCGCTGCCGCGGGTGACTTCCCGGGCAAAAATCGTTTCCACGCCTTCAAACTGCACCTTGGTGCCAACCACCGTGACTGCATCACCCTTGCTAAAAACCAAGTCGTAGGTTCGCAGAAACTTCGTGCTGGCGAGGTGGACCTCAATCGTCTTGTCAGGAGAAAGCCGCAAGATCAGGTGCGAGCCCATGCCGCCGCTCATCGGACATTGACGGTCTCTTACTTCTTCCACCATTCCTTTGAACGTGGATTCGGCCGCCGGATCATACTTCGGAACCGTAACGCCTGGAGCGGAGTTCTGCGCCACAGTCGTCAAAGGTATGGTCAGGGCTAGAGCAACAATGGTAAAGATCAGAATGATTCGTGAGGTTTTCATAGCCACCTCCTGCTGAACATCCAACTTCTGACCTAAGTGTGGCCCTGTTTCACCGAGCATGCTGTGACCACCATCACAGGGCAGTGTGAGGAGAGTTGATGGGAAGGATGCCAGGAGAAACCAAGGTGTATTATATCGGGTTACCAAAGGCCCGATAGGTAAACAGGCCTTCGGCGTGAAAGGTCAATCATGAAGGGTGATGCAAAGGTCATTGCAGTACTGAACCAGGTGTTGAAGGCGGAGCTGACGGCAATCAATCAATATTTCCTGCACGCTGAAATGTGTGAGAACTGGGGCTACGAGCGGATGGCTAAACACACCCGCGCCGAGTCCATCGAGGAGATGACCCATGCGGAAAAGCTGATGGAGCGCATTCTCCTGCTCGACGGCGCACCCAACATGACTGATTACTTCAAAATCAACATCGGCCAGACAGTGGGGGATCAGCTGAAGAACGACCTTCAACTGGAGTACGACGCGGTCAAGCGCCTGAATGATGGAATCGAAACCGCCGTGAAAGCCGGCGACAACGGATCGCGCGAATTGCTGGAAAAGATCCTGAAAGATGAAGAACACCACGTCGATTGGCTGGAAGGCCAACTCCACGCCATCAGCGAAATGGGCATGGAGAACTACCTCGCGCAGCAACTGCACAAAGGCGAAGAGGAAGAGGACTAACTTAGGACGCCGACAAAGTTCAGTGGTAGTCATCTGTGCCTAACAGTTGTTGTCGTTCCGAGCAAAAGCGAGGGATCTGCAGTTCGCTTCGGGATGCTGAATTCTCGCTATTGCACATATTCTGGTGCACAATTTACCTCAAAAAAACTCTCATTTCCTCGCAAAATCTAGAAAACAAAGAGTCGTAAATTTTCTTGCCTCCTAGATCTATGGTTCTGAAGGTAGTTAGAGGCAAAATCTTGAAAACATTGAAGTTACCATGGGCCCACCCACAGCCTGCGACTTTGATTGTCAAAGATCGACTATTATCTTACAGATAATGTTTACACTCATATGTTAGCGTAATGGAAGAGTGAGGTCAATAGCAAAAGCGTGCGGCCTGCGGGTCCGGTTCTAATTTGGGATCGTCGCGCCCACCCTTTTCGGACAGTACTCGAAAAAAGGTGGGGCGCCGGTGTTGGTGGAGTGGGGTTAAGAGCAGGCAGGCCAGCTCCTCGCATAAACAAAACGACAGTCCTGCCCTTGTTAGAGGTTCGGGTTGAGCGTTCCGGGGATGCGAACCACCTGCTTCTGTGGCTGTAGCTCAATTTCCTTGACCATCCGACCACTCTTGAAAAACGCCACGTGCGGGCCACGTCGGGAAGCAAGGTCAGCGTCGATTATGTCGAGCGGCACCGAGAAACCATTGTTGTACACAGCAAATGCCTCAGTCATATTTTGCCAGCGTAAACCTGAATTGTGCAATGGTGTGTTTACTTCTTAGCTTCGGATGGGCGCCTTGGGGTGTAGCAGAACTTCAAAGCCCCAATTTCCGGTCATTCGCTGCCGTGAGAGTATCGGCGATCTCCACCAGTAACCAAAGAACTCCCGCAGCAAGGATGGCTCCGACGGATGCGCCCAAGATCATTGCCGCGCTCTCGTTCATGTCGCCGAGGTGCCCACCTGACAAGCTGATGAACACTAGGACAGCGGAGGCCACGCCGGCAACACAGGCGAGGCCGAGCACCGCTCCGGCAACAGCCTTCAGAGTTTTGTGGATCATGGATGCTACCTCTGGAAAGAGAGGAATTATCGCACGCGCGGAGTGATAACTTCGTAGAAAATCTGTCGGACACTATCGGATGGTGCGGGCCCGAGATTGCCCGCCCTTGACGTACTAAGATCGTTTCTTACCTCGACACGGGGGGGCACGCTCTGGGCACAAGACCACGGATGTGATCTCCCTCGCACCTGCCAGTGACTCCGGTCACAGCCACTTGTCTGGGTATTCCTGACAATATCCCTGAGGCAAGCTATGGGGGAACATGTTCAAAATTCTGCACGCTGAATTTCTGGCGCCGGGTATCAAGCGGTTTGTGATCGAGGCGCCTCGCATTGCACACAAGCAAAAGCCCGGGCAGTTCATCATCCTGCGGCTGTACGAGCAGGGCGAGCGCATTCCCATCACCATCGAAAGCTCCGATCCCGAGCGCGGCACGATTGGCATCGTGGTGCAGTCGATCGGGAAAACCACGCACCTGCTCAATTCGCTGAATACTGGCGATCAAATTCTGAATGTGGTGGGGCCGCTGGGGAAACCGTCGGAAATCCACAAGTTCGGCACCGTCGTCGTGATGGGCGGCGGCGTGGGCACGGCCATGGCTCTGCCGACGGTCGTGGCGCTGAAGCGTGCCGGCAATCGGGTGATCTCAATCGTCGGCGCGCGCAATAAAGAGCTGGTGATTCTGGAGCGCGAACTGCGCGAGGTCAGTGATGCGCTGATGATTACGACCGACGACGGAAGCTACGCGGATAAAGGCTTCGTCACCGACAAGCTGCGGCAGTTAATCGAGAACGGCACGCGCATCGACCTGGTGCTGGCGATCGGTCCCATCCCGATGATGAGGGCGGTGGCGGAGATGACGCGGAAAGAGCGCATTCGAACTATCGTCAGCCTGAATCCGATCATGATCGACGGAACCGGCATGTGCGGCGGCTGCCGCGTTCTGGTCGACGGAAAGAGCGAGTTCGCCTGCGTCGACGGCCCCGAATTCGACGCGCACCGCGTGGACTTCGCCGTGCTGGTTCAGCGTAATTCCATGTATCGCACGGCCGAACAGAAGTCGATGGAAGAATTTCAGTGCAAGACCAAGTCGCAGCTCGAGGCCGTCCCTGCGGGCGCATTCGCGGTCGAAGGAGGCAATCGATGACACCACCCACCAAGCAGCCCTCGTTGAATGTTCTGCCGCTGAAAGAGCGTATGAAGGTACCTCGGCAGCACATGCTGGAGCAACCTCCGTTGTTGCGAGCTACCAATTTCACGGAGGTGAACCTAGGCTATTCCGAGGAACTGGCGCGGCAGGAAGCGTTGCGCTGCCTGGAGTGCGCCAAGCCACAATGCACGAATGATTGTCCGGTAGGCGTCAAGGTGAAAGACTTCGTGCAGTTAATCGTGGCCGGTGATTTCATGGGCGCGGCCGCCAAAATCCGCGAGGACAACGTCCTCCCGGCCATCACTGGTCGCGTGTGTCCTCAGGAAGATCACTGCGAAGGCGGCTGTTTGATGGGCAAAAAAGTTCAGCCGCTGGGGATTGGATATCTCGAACGCTTCGTCGCCGACTACGAGCAACGCCATCTGGATATCAGCAACCTGCCCAAGGCTCCATCGACGGGGAAAAAGGTTGCCATCGTGGGCAGCGGTCCCTCGGGCCTGACTGCAGCGGGTGATCTCGTGCAAAAGGGACACCAGGTCCACGTATTCGAGGCGCTGCATACGCCGGGCGGAGTTCTGGTGTACGGCATCCCCGAGTTCCGACTGCCCAAGCAAATCATTCGCGAGCAGATCGACTACATGCGCGCCATGGGCGTGGAGTTTGAAACCGATGTAGTGGTCGGGAAGACCGTCACTCTCGACGAATTGCTCGAAGAAGAAGGTTACGACGCTGTATTCATCGGCACCGGCGCGGGCTTGCCTCAGTTCATGAATATCCCGGGAGAACACTTGAACGGCGTGTATTCGGCCAATGAGTTCTTGACGCGCATCAACTTGATGCACGCATATGAATTCCCGAAATATGACGAGCCTATGCTCGATTTGCACGGCAAAGATGTAGCAGTGATTGGCGGGGGGAACACGGCGCTGGATGCGATCCGCTCCGCCTTGCGCCTGGGCGCGAGAAAAGCATACGTCATCTATCGCCGCAGCGAGGCTGAGATGCCGGCGCGCAAGGAAGAAGTGAAGCATGCCCAGCAGGAAGGCATCGAGTTTCGCGTGCTGACTAATCCGATTGAGTTTCTGTCGGACGGCAAAGGCTGGCTGAATGCGGTGCGCTGCATGTGCATGGACCTTGGCGAAGCGGATGCATCCGGACGCAGACGTCCGGTTGCGGTCGAGGGCTCGGAGTTCGATATACCGTTGTCGGTTGCTGTCATTGCAATTGGCACGGGGGCGAATCCGTTGATCCAGAGCACGACGCCAGGGTTGAACACCAACAAACGGAATTACATTGAAGCTGACGTGATGACACAACGCACCTCGCGTAAAGGAGTTTTTGCGGGCGGCGACATTGTCACTGGAAGCGCGACGGTGATCTTGGCCATGGGTGCGGGACGGCGCGCCGCGAAATCGATCCACGAATATCTGAGCACAGGGCAATGGTAAAGCCCGATGTGATGCGGCTCACGATGACTGTTGCTTGATATCACCGCAACGGGGGCAGAGAAGCTTTCTAATCGCAACTGACCGGATGCGCGGCGGCCGCAAGACACGAATTTCGCGCCGGGAGTTCGTCATGAACGACCAGGATCTTCTCAGGTGTCCGTTACTCCAGGGACTCGACCGGATGCATCGGGCCGAACTTATTGGCCTGCTGAACGACAGCGGCGTGCGCGAAAAGCTGGAAAAGTGTTTAGCCGAACACGTCAGCGCCGCGGAAACCTCTGGGCAGCCATTAACAGCGTGCGGAAACGAAAAGCAGCCCGGGGACTTTGACAAGGAAGTTCATAGCTGGAACCCGCAACACTCCCCTTGGAACCGAAGTCCGAAGGAGTAAAGCAAGGGCGCGGAAGACACGGAAATAGTAAGCCTTCCCGGCGCTCGTGTGATCCATATCACAAACAGTTGTGCTGTCTGTCATAGCCGGAATAGCAGTCAAAAGTCGATGATGGCATTAGTCAAGGAGGGGCGGCGATGATGCTGGCATATCGACTTCTCCGATTGGTTGAGAACCACTCTGAGGCCCTGGCGGCAGGGCTCCTTGAAAAGACACAAAACTCCCCATTGCTTCCCGGCTATTGCAATGTCCCGCCCGGGGAACTCGAACAACGGGTCTACGAAATCTATCGTCACCTGGCGGACTGGCTTCTAGGCAAAAGCGAGTTGGAGGTCGAGAAGCGTTACACCGAGATTGGTGCCAAGCGCGCCTGGCAAAACGTGCCCCTACGTGAGCTTATCTGGGCAATTATCCTGACCAAGAAAAACCTTTGGGACTTCCTGAAACAAGAAGCAGTGCTGGACCGTCCGGCGGAGATCTCTGGAGAGCTCGCAGTGGAGGAACTGCTGGATCAATTCTTTGACCATGCCATCTATTACGCGGCGGTCGGTTATGAGCGAACCTGTGTGTCTGAGCCGCTGCGCAAGGTGAAGGCAGCTGGATAGGGGAAAACGAATGTCCTGGGAGCTGGAATACAAGATGAAGTTGCGGACGGCCGACGAGGCCTTGCGCTGTGTTCAATCGGGGATGCGGGTTTACATTCAGCCTGGGTGCGCTGAGCCTGAGACCTTAGTAGAGGCCCTGATGCGCCGCGCTCCTGAGGTGGAAGATGTGGAAATCGTTCACATGATGACCATGGGAGCGGCTCCGTATGTCGCTCCAGCGATGGCGGGACACTTCCGGCACAATGCGATGTTCATCGGCGGCAATGTGCGCGAGGCAATCAACGATGGCCGCGCCGACTATACGCCCATTTACCTGAGTGAGATTGAAGAGCTGTTCGAAACCGGCATCATGCCAATCGATGTCGCTTTGCTACAACTTTCCCCTCCCGATCCGCACGGCTTCTGCAGCTTCGGCGTGGGTGTGGATACGTCGCTCACCGCGGCCAAATGCGCCCGCTACGTGGTTGCGCAGATCAATGATCAGATGCCGCGAACTTACGGAGACAGCTTCATTCATGTGACAGATCTGGATGCCATTGTGGATTCCTGCCGGCCTCTGTGCGAAATGAAGCAACCGGTTATTACCGACATGCATAAGGCCATTGCCCGCAACGTCGCAGGCTTGATTGAGGACGGGGCGGTGCTGCAGACCGGCATCGGCGGAATTCCGGATGCGGTGCTGCCATTTCTCATGGATCGCAAGGATCTCGCAGTTCACAGCGAACTGGCTTCTAACGGCGTGATTCCTTTGATCGAAGCCGGCGTGATAACCGGTGCGCGTAAGAATTTCAAGCCGCGCAAGATCATCCTGGGGTTTGCCATCGGCACGAAACGGTTGTTTGATTTCCTGGATAACAATCCCATTTTCGAGTTCCATCCCACGGCCTATACCAACAACCCGGAATTAATCGCCCGCAACGACAACATGGTGGCGATCAACTCTGCACTGCAGATCGATCTCACTGGTCAAGTCTGCTCCGATTCGATCGGGAGCCAGTTCTACAGCGGCATCGGCGGACAAGTGGACTTCCTGCGTGGTGCTGCGCGTTCCAAAGGCGGCAAGTCGATCATCGCCATTTCTTCTACAGCAAAAGATGGTGCAATTTCGCGCATCGTGCCCATGCTGAGTCCCGGCGCCGGCGTGGTTACTTCACGGGGCCTGATCCGCTATGTCGTGACCGAATACGGCGTGGCGTATCTGCATGGCAAGACCATCCGTCAACGGGCGCAGGCGCTCATCGACATTGCACATCCCAAGTTTCGCGAAGAACTTTATCAATTCTGCGAGAAAACCAAATGGCTGCAGCGGCCCTTAGCTGCACAGACAGCGGCAACGAGGTGAACCATGGCAGGACAAGCGCGCGGTAAAGTCACGGTCGATGTCGAGGAATGCAAGGGGTGCGGACTCTGTGTGGAGTCCTGTCCGCCCAGGTGTCTGGAACTGGCAGCAGAGTTGAGCCCTTATGGGGTTCATCCGGCGCGCTACACCGGACACGACTGCACCGGATGTGGAATCTGTTTTTATTGCTGCCCAGAGCCGGGCGCTATTACCGTTTACCGCATAAAAGCAAAGGGCAAGGCATTCGCAGCGGCACAGGGAGGCGAATATGCGGCAGCTCTGTAAAGGAAATGTGGCTGTAGTAAAGGGCGCCATCCTCCTGCCGACTTTGCTGCGCCAGGAGTGCAGGTGTTCGCGATTCCTGCGGCGGAGATCGCCGATAAGCTCGGCTCGACCAAGGCCGCGCGCGGTTTATCCATGTTCGCACCCGAAGACGGAGCAACGTCAAAGGATGCAGGGTGTGGGCGGTGACGTCTGGCCGGATGTTCGGCCGGAGAATGCTCCATTATTACAGCCACTACCAGCAGAATCCCGATAGTGCCAAAAATGATCAGAGCGAGCAAAGCCATTATTAGGATTGGCATAACTCCACCTCGCTGCTGAGATTGTCTCTCCGGGTTGCATAGAGCGCGGTGACTCCAGTCACCTGTTGACGTGACCTGCGGATCGCAGCCGGGTTTCCTGAAGCAGCTCAATCTAATAGCAAAATCACGCTTAAGGGTGACCTGAATCACTGCGCCCGCACGCCCCAAACGTTGAAACTCTCCACTAGGCGGCGAAAGCGCTGCTGAGTTCTCTTACATCCAGTGGTTGAAGGAGTGGATCGGTGGTTACTTTCGCAGCATCCGCAGGACCGCGAAAAGAGCTGCTCATTCCGCCCAGTTGCAAAACTTACAAGGAGAAAACGAAATCATGAAGACCACGAAGCTGGTAATGCTGGTAATGACTATTGCCGTAGCCCTTTTTATTCTCATTCCCAATCTGTCCTGGGCCGCCGATGATGGAGCCACGATCTTCAAAGCAAAGTGCGCGATGTGCCATGGGGCGGACGCAACTGGCAAGCCTTCAGCCAAAATTCCAAGCTTGATCTCGGACGAGGCCAAGAAGGCGTCGGACGACGAATTGGCCAAGGACGTCACCGAAAAGGCGAAACACCCAGGCACAGTGAAGAGCCTCGCGCCCGACCAGGTGAAGTTGGTTGTGACCTACGTTCGTAGCCTCCAGAAGTAAAGATCGGCTGTTCCTCTAAGCGCACCGCCGCGCGACCATCGTCAGGCAGCGGTGAGAAGGCGCAGACGAGTATGAGGATGTCCGGCTTAATTCGATGGACCGAACAGAAAATCGGGCCATCTGTCGCGAACCGGAAATCTCCTCCCTGGTTCGCCTTCCAAGATGGAACAGCCCTCCCGGGTCCGGGTGCACACCTCCCCGGGCCCGGTTTATTCTTCGTAGTCGGTTTGCCGAAGGTGTTCTGTACGGTTTCCCACTCTGTTCCGTTACCGCGTTCGTTTATCTCCTTTATTCCACTGGAGCGGAGGTCGCGATTGGGCACGGCCCTTTCGGAGAAGGCAAAGGGACAAAGGGCAGCCCAGCAATCGTGGAAGAAGCCTTAAGTCAAAGGTGGCGGACAGGAGAGTCCGCCCTCCCACGTGCACGGTTTCGCCGGCCAAGCCGGGCGGCTGTCCGATCAGTCGGAAGCGCGGTCCTAGGAAACTTTGAAAACGGATTTGGGCGGCACGCAAATGGATTCAAACCAGCGGCTGATATAGACCTGCGAGTGGGCTTCGCCACAAAAATGCCGGGCGGTGGGACTATTGGCGGCCGTCAGATCCCACTTGATGACTGCAAGCTTCTGATCTCCGCACTCGATCACAAACCAACGAATCGGATTGTCACTGACAATCCCGCAAATCTCGCATTGGAATTCCTTCAGACTGGACATGCCTTCTCCGTTGAGCGGTAGCTCGGCAAAGCCAGTATAGCGGCAACTCGGCGTGGTGAACATCGTCGAGCCCTTCAGGTGACTTCTCTCATGCTGTCGGCAGGCTGATCTCGAAAGCCCTGGACGCTCGTCCGTAGCGCCCCTTAGGCAGAGTGAAGAGAATTATTACGGTGATAAGGGCCAGAACCGCGAGGATGAAGATGCTGCCTTCGGGGCCGGTGGTCCCGCCGCTGAGGATAGGCTTGCCTAAGGGGTGGTTGGCCAGAAGATGGTGCTGAACCATGAGTCCGCTGTCAGGGACGCCGTACAGAAACGATTGCCCCCAATCCCACGAGGTGTGGAGGCCAATTGCCCACCACAACGAACCAGTGCGCCAAAGGCTCAAACAGAAGACCATGGAGGCCAGGCCGGCGGAGAGCAACCCAATGGGGGACTCTCCAGGATTGCTTTTGTGCCCCATGCCGAAGAGCAAGGACAGGATGATGGCCGAGGTCCAGAAGCCCAACACTGCGCTGTGGCGAGTCCTGAAGGCCCACTGGTACAAACCTGCGAGCCCGCGGCTGAGCGTGTACAGGACATAGCCACGCGTCAAGTACTCCTCGAGCAGCCCGACCAGGAAAAACCCGAGCAGCCAGATGGCTCCGTAGCGGAGAATGTCGCCGCCAAACACCAGGCGACCGTCGAAGACAAGCAGTCCGCTCTTCCAGAGGATCAGGATGAGCAGCGAGAGACAGACAATTCCCCAGGCCATGCCGGCGAAGAAGTGCTGGAGCATGCGACTATCGCCGAAGCCATAGACAGAGTTGGGACGGCGCTCGATCTTGGACATGATCCAGGTCACGAGAACGGTAATAAGGAACGGAATCAGCTCGGCGATGTAGCCGAAGCTTGGGGATATCTCGGTTGGGGCGTTGGCAGCGGGCGGATGGAGCTTGTGCCCAATGCGGTTTGCGCAGAAGGCTATGGCCGCGAAGATAGCGATGAAGATCAGCAGGCTCCAGCCGGCGCGCAGTCCGTCTTTGCCGATGAATATCTTGT
>Ga0187871_10002551_pt1 | contig 14749 bp, 12 predicted proteins | sample June2016WEW_16_1_FD_132988 | JGI IMG/M metagenome (GOLD analysis project Ga0187871, IMG submission 132988) | Peatland microbial communities from SPRUCE experiment site at the Marcell Experimental Forest, Minnesota, USA - June2016WEW_16_10 | ecosystem: Environmental > Terrestrial > Soil >... | reverse complement strand
CGGGCGGCGGTGGCGTCGTCGGCGGTGACGGAGGGAAATTGGGGCAGGAGTTGGCGGGGGTGGACGAAGAAGGCTTCGAAGCTCTTTGCTCCAGCGTTAATGGCGGATTCTTGATCTTCGGGGGCACGGTCGAGGACAGCAGGTTCCTCCACTGCGCTTCCCTTTCCCTGCGGGAAAGCGAAGCTTCGGTCGGAATGACAAACTTCCCCTTGAGCTTCTATCTGTTCCTTATTGTTATTGTTCTCACTCCTCTTGTTGTTCTGAATCCTCTCAATTTCGTCGAGGGTGTGAGCCTGGGTGAGGTCGAATTCGGCTACGGCGGTGCGGCGGAGGGATTCGAGATGGGCTCCGGGGCCGAGGCGCTGGCCCATTTCGTGGGCGATGGAGCGCATGTAGGTTCCGGAGGAGACGCGGGCGCGGAAGTGGGCGCGGTCGCCGTCGACTGACAGGATGACGAATTCCTTGATCTCGACTTGCACCGGCTTGAGGATTACCTCTTGCTGTTTTCTTGCGAGTTTGTAGGCCGGGACGCCGTGGATTTTTTTGGCGGAGAACGGTGGTGGAGTTTGCTCGATCAGGCCGTGAAATGCGGCGGCGAGCTGCTGGATGGGATCGAGGTTGAGCGAGACTGGGCGAGGTTCGGTCGTGGGGTCGCCATCGGCATCGTAGGTGTTGGTGGCGAAGCCAAAGCGGATCACGCCTTCGTAGGTTTTCTCCGACGTGGTGTAGAACTGGGCGAGGCGGGTGAGGCTGCCGGTGACGAGCGGGAGCACGCCGGTGGCGAGCGGGTCGAGGGTGCCGAGATGGCCGACGGAACGCTGGCCGAGAATGCGGCGCATGCGGTTGACTACGTCGTGGGAGGTCCATCCGGCGGGCTTGTCGATGATGATGACGCCATTCATGGGGGGGATTTGGTAATTTGGTAATCGGGCAATTTGGTAATTTGAAAAGCCAGGCAGGTTCGCCGCGTTTCAATTGCTCAATACCTAAACTAACAGACTTCCTATGTTGCCTATTCGCGACGACCAGCCTCGGTATAGCACGCCGTGGGTGAATTATTTTCTGATTGGGCTGAACCTGGCGATTTTTTTCTTCGAGTTTACGCTGGACCCGCGGAGCCTGGAGATACTGGTTCGTCAGTTTGGCGTGGTGCCGTCTCATCTGGAGTTGTTTCTGTCGGGGTCGCCGAGGTACTCGCTGGTGGCGATCGTGCTTCCCTTCTTTACGTCGTTGTTCTTGCACGGGTCATGGATGCATGTGATCGGGAATATGTGGTTTTTATATATTTTTGGGGACAATGTGGAGGACTACTTAGGACACTTCAAGTATTTAGTGTTTTACCTACTGACGGGCGTGCTGGCGATGGGCACGCATATGGTGATGAATCTGCATTCGACGGCGCCGGCGCTGGGAGCAAGCGGGGCCGTTTTCGGAGTGCTTGGAGCGTATTTTGTCCTATACCCCAGGGCGCGCGTGTTGACCTGGATTTTCGAGGTCCTGTTCCTTGTGATTTGGATACCGGCGTGGGTTATCCTTATCTATTTTTTCGTCCTCAATTTCCTAAGCGGAACCCAATCGCTGTTTGCCATACACCGGCAGAACATGGGCGGAATCGCGTTCTGGGCGCACGTGGGCGGATTCGTCTCGGGAGCGCTGCTGGTGAAGGTTTTCGGCGAGCGGCAGCGGCGTCATCCGTATGCGTTCCAGTAGGGCTGGGCGAACAAATCAGAGTCTGGACTGGCCACGGCAAGAGCAAGAGCAACTGCAAAGTCGAAAGCGACGGGCCTTCGGCCCGGGGACAGCCGAGGGCGGCTGTCCCCACACATAGGCTCTCTGCAGTTCACATGAGCAGGGGGCTATCCATTCGGGAAGACGAGTTTGGGATGGAAGAGGGCGCCGGCGACGATCTTCAGGGGTGCGGTCAGGAACAGCAGGTTCCTCCACTGCGCTTCCCTTTCCCTGCGGGAAAGCGAAGCTTCGGTCGGAATGACAAAGGTTTACTTGAGCTGCTATCCGCTCCTTCTCGATCCAGCACAAAAAAGGTGCTAGCACCCCAATAGCAAAGGCGTCGGACAAGAGTGTCCGACCCACATGGTCAAACTCCGTTGGGGCGCTGGCGGATTAGCGAGAGGAACTCCGAGCGGGTTTCGTTCTCGTTGCGGAAGCAGCCCAGCATGGAGGACGTGACGGCGGCGGAATGCTGTTTTTCGACGCCGCGCATCATCATGCAGAGGTGGCGGGCCTCGATGACTACGCCGACGCCTTGGGGTTCGATCACGTTTTGAATGGTTTCGGCGATCTGGGTGGTGAGGCGCTCTTGAATCTGCAGGCGGCGGGAAAACAGTTCGACCAACCGAGGGACCTTGCTGAGGCCGATCACCTTGCCGTTGGGGATGTAGGCGACGTGAACCTTGCCGAAGAACGGCAGCATGTGGTGCTCGCAGAGGCTGAACATCTCGATGTCTTTGACAATAACCATTTCGTCGTAGGTGACGGTGAAGAGCGCGCCTTTGAGCAGAGCCTCGGGATCTTCGGTGTAGCCGCGGGTGAGGGTCTGCAGCGATTTGCGAACGCGTTCGGGAGTGCGTTGGAGGCCTTCGCGGTGCGGGTCTTCGCCGAGGCGGACGAGCATTTCCTGGACGAGATCTTCGAAGCTGGCGCTGGTGAGGGTGGAGGCTGGTTCGGTTGAGGGTTTCATGGTTGGGTCGATTTGGTAATTTTGTAATTTAGTAATTTTGTAATTTGAAAATCAAACACCTTTGCCTGCGTATTCGAACGAATTCATCATTGTTTCTTCCAGCCTTACTCTTTCAAGATGCGCGTGGGGGAAGCCGCGCTGCACTATTTCGTAGATCTGGATGCAGAGATTTTCGGTGGTGGGGACTGCCTGGGCGAATTCTGACAGCGTGTTCAGGTTTTCGTGGCCGAAGCGGGCGAGCACTTCCCTTTCGATAAAGCCATCGAGATCGACCAGGTTGCAAACCATGCCGGTCTGGTTGTCGACCGGGCCGCTGACGGTTACTTCGACGGTGTAGTTATGGCCGTGTCCGAAGGGATTGTTGCATTTGCCGTAGGTTGACTGGTTCTCTTCCTCCGACATGGCTTCGCTGTGCAGGCGGTGGGATGCGGAGAACAGATAGCGGCGGGAGAGGTGCGCTTTCATAATTTAGCTTCTAGCTTCTAGCTTCTAGCTCTTGCGTTTCTGACTCCTGGCATTCGAGTTTCAGTGTCCACTTACGCTTCACCGTAGAAATCGACGAACAGATCGGGGGTTTCGTAGACCCGGACGCGATGCAGTTGGGCTTTTTCGAGTTTACTGGCGAGACGCTGCCAGATGGCGATGGCTATGTTTTCCGTGGTCGGAATTTGATGCAGGAATTCCGGGACCTCTTTGTTGAGGAAGCGGTGATCCATGGCGTCGAGGACTTCGCGGTGCATGACTTCTTTGAGTTGCTTCAGGTCGACAACGAAACCGGAGCGGGGGTCGACTTCGCCTTTTACCGTGACTTCGAGCGTGTAGTTGTGGCCGTGGCCGTTGGGGTTGTTGCATTTGCCGAAGACACGGCGGTTCTCTTCCGGAGTGAAGTCCGGATTGTGGTAGTAGTGCGATGCGGAGAATTCGGCTTTGCGAGTGAGATAGATCATAAAACAGTTGCCAGTTGTCAGTGGCCAGTTGCCAGTAAATTCCCTTCCTCCGAATACTTGCGGCCTTTCCAGGGGACGCTGCCTTGGGCATGTGCCTTGGCCGATCTTAGTAATAGATAGGAGAACAGAGGGAGTCCGAAGAGAGCAAGGATATCGGCGTCCCAGGAAAAATGGGCACGGCGGATGCGTGTGAGAAAGACTGCATATAAGAGGATGGCAAGAATTCCGGCAAGGACGGCGGGGCGCTCGTGTCCGCGCATCGCGTTCGCGATGGCGATGGCGAGGCTGGCAACGATCAGCACAAATTCGAGTGCACGCAGTGCGGCAAGGCGCACGGGCGAGGGGAACAAGAGTGCGAGGTTCTTGGTCCAGCCTTCGCGGAGTTGGGCGAAGGTGCGATACATGCGGGTGCGAACGGCGTCGCCACCGTAGCGGAAGAATATCTTTCTGCCGGAGCGCTTGACGGCGCGAGCCAGTGCTACGTCTTCGAGAAGGCTGGCGGCGATGGCGGCGTGACCGCCGACGGCATCGTAGGCTTCGCGCGTGATCAGGAGGTACTGGCCGTTGGCGGCCGCGGCGGGCGATTTGGGGTCACTCACTTGGGAAGGGCGGAAGCTTGAGGCGAGTTCGGCGAAGATGACGGGCATGACGGATTTCTCCCAGAAGCTGTCGACTATTTGCTCCGGCGAATAGGAGAGCATGGCCGCGTTGTGACCTTTCGCTTCTTCGAGGCTGCGGGCGAGCGATCCGGGGAGGTGGATGGTGTCGGCGTCGGTGAAGAGCAGCCAATCGCCATGCGCGACTTTGGATCCGGCGGTGACCGCGTTGTTCTTACCGGTGCTGCCTGCGGGGAGCGGGCCGGCTTCGATGACGCGCACCTTCTCGCTGGAGAACGACGATGCGATGTCGCGGGTGCGATCGGTGGAGTGGTCGTCGACGACGATGATTTCGAAGGTTGCTCCGATCTGCGCGAGCAGGGACTGCAGACATGCGGCGAGGCAGGCTTCTTCGTTGCGCGCCGGGATGATTACCGACACGGCGGGGGGACGGGAGACTGTATCTGTCGCAGGCATACGCCGAATCTATTATTATAGCTGGGTGCGACGCATCCTTCGTTTTGCCCGTCCTGTCGTCCCTGAGAAGTCGTGCCGTCCCCTTCGACGCGCTTTGCTTGCTCAGGGCAGGCTCTACGGGACTCGCTCTACCTTGCCACTTCCACCCGGCACTTCCGTGCCGGGCTTTCACATGCCTCCCGTGTCGGCGCTGGAATGTGGCGATTCCGTTCCACCTATCTCCCGGAAGCCGGTGCTCACGCAGGGGCCGAAGAGTGCGCGTGAGAACTACTCTTTCGCCCCTCCGGGGCTTCTTTCTTTCCCAGTTCTTCCAACCCACGGCTTGCGCCGTGGGCTGCATTCTGGCGCCGCTTCGCGGCTAAAATCAAGGGCGGGACTTAACGGCACGAGTGGCTCTCGTGCCCTTTCAAAACTGTTTACCGAACATGCTTTAGCCGTTGGTTTACTTCTGCTTGCGCTGTCCGGCTGCTACAGCGGAACGCGGCCGCCACGGATTGGGTCGGCGGCTCCGGATTTCACGGTGCGCGACGCGGATCGCACGGTCACGCTGAGCCAGCTTAAGGGACAGGTGGTGGTGCTGAATTTCTGGGCGACGTGGTGTCCTCCGTGCATAGAAGAAATGCCGTCGCTGGTGCAGATGCAGCAGCAGATGAAGGCGAAGGGCGTGACTGTGCTGGCGGTCAGCGTCGACGTGGACGACAGCAATTACCGGCGCTGCCTGAAAGATCACAATGTGAATCTGCTCTCGGTGCGGGACGCGGACCAGAAGAGCAATGCGCTGTATGGGACATTTAAGTTCCCCGAGACATACATCATCGACCGCAACGGTGTGGTGCGGCGCAAGTTCATTGGGGCGGTGGATTGGACGGAGCCGGAGGTTATCGATTTCCTGGGGAAGCTGTAGGTGGTAAGTGCCTCAGGGGCTAAAGCCCGCATGCTTTTTCCTCGCTTTACGCGGCGCTGAAGCGCCGCTCTTCCACGGTGGTGCAGTCATGAATTATTCGGCTTCACGGCAACTGAAAAACAATCAAGGTCAAAAGCGTCGGACAGGAGTGTCCGACCCACACGGTCACAACTTCGCGTGGCGCAGGCGGAGGGCGTTGGTGATTACTGAGACCGAGCTGAAGCTCATGGCGGCGGCGGCGAAGATGGGGCTGAGCAGCAGGCCGAAGAAGGGATAGAGGACTCCGGCTGCGATGGGCACGCCGATGGCGTTGTAGACGAAGGCGAAGAATAAGTTTTGCCGGATGTTGCGCATAGTGGCGTGGCTTAGGTTGCGGGCGCGCAGGATGCCGGTGAGATCGCCTTTGACCAGCGTGATGCCACCGCTTTCCATGGCGACGTCGGTGCCGGTGCCCATGGCAATGCCGACGTTGGCTTGCGCTAAAGCGGGGGCGTCGTTGACGCCGTCGCCGGCCATGGCGACGACTCTTCCCTGCTCTTGCAGCTTGCGGATGATGGCCAACTTTCCTGCCGGCAAGACTTCGGCTTCGACCTCGTCGATACCGACTTTCCTGGCGATGGCGTTGGCGACGGAGCCACTGTCGCCGGTAAGCATGACGATGCGAAGACCCTGAGCTTTGAGGTCGCGGATGGCGTCGGGGGTGGAAGGCTTTAACTGATCGGCGACGACAAAGTTTCCGACATACTTGCCGTCGATGGCTATATAGAGAATCGTGCCGTCCGGCGGACTGTCTTCCGCTACGCGCTTCTCCTTTTCGAAGACTCCGAGATCGACCATGAAAGCGGTATTGCCCACAGCCACTTTGCGCTTATCGACGACACCGGAGATGCCTCTGCCGGTGGCGGAGCGGAATTCTTCCGCCGGGGAGAGAGACAAACCATATTTTGCGGCGGCTTCGACGATTGCCGATCCCAGAGGATGTTCGCTGGCGCGCTCGAGGCTGGCAGCGAGGCGAAAAAGCTCGGGATCGTCGCGCAGAGCTTGGGAGTAGCTTACGAGTTGCGGCTTGCCTTCGGTGAGCGTGCCGGTTTTGTCGACGACGAGGGTGTCGACTTTTTCCAGGATCTCCAAAGCCTCGGCGTTCTTGATGAGCACGCCAGCGCGTGCGCCGCGGCCTACGCCGACCATAATTGCCATTGGCGTGGCGAGGCCCAAGGCGCATGGACAGGCGATGATGAGGACCGCGACCGCATTCACCAGGGCGTGCGCGAAGCGCGGTTGCGGACCGAGGAAGAGCCACGCGAGGAAAGTGATAACCGCGGCTGCGACCACGGCGGGCACGAACCATTTCGCCACGCGGTCGGCGAGGCGCTGGATGGGAGCACGGCTGCGCTGGGCCTGGCCGACGAGTTGCACGATGCGCGCGAGCAAGGTTTCGCTGCCGACGCGCTCGGCTTGCATGACGAAGGAGCCGGTGCCGTTGATGGTGGCACCGATGACTTTGCTGTCAGGGGATTTTTCGACCGGCATGGACTCGCCGGTGATCATGGACTCGTCAATCGCACTGCCGCCTTCGAGCAGGACGCCATCGACGGGGACTTTTTCTCCGGGACGCACGCGCAGACGGTCGCCGGGCTTTACTTGCTCAAGCGGAACATCTTTCTCGGAACCATCGGGGTTGAGCAGGCGCGCGGTGCGGGGGCTGAGATCGAGGAGGGCGCGAATGGCGGCGCTGGTGCGGCTGCGGGCGCGCAATTCCATGACCTGGCCGAGCAGGACGAGAGTGGTGATGGCGGCGGCGGCTTCGAAGTAGACATCGGGATAGCCTCCCATGGTGCGCAGCGACTCGGGAAAAATCCGGGGCGCAAGGGTGGCGATGAGGCTGTATCCATAGGCCACGCCGGTGCCCATGCCGATCAGGGTGAACATGTTTGGGCTGCGATTGACGAGCGAAGTCCAGAAGCGCTGGAAGAACGGCAGGCCGCCCCAGAGGACGACGGGAGTGGCCAGGGCGAGTTCGAGCCAGGGCAGAATCGAGCTCCAAGGAGTGACCACGTACTTGTTGCCTCGAGTAACGTCGAGCCCTCCCATGAAGGCGTTCGGCCAAAGCATGGAAGCCATGGCGATCGCCATCAGCGGAGCGGTGAGCGCGAGGCTGATCCAGAAGCGGCGCGTCATGTCGCGGAGTTCGGGATTGTCTTCCCTTGCAGCGGTGACCGTGCGAAGTTCAAGCGCCATGCCGCAGATCGGACATGAGCCGGGGCCGGAGCGGACGATCTCGGGGTGCATGGGGCAGGTGTATTCGGTGCGGGTGGGGCCGACGGGGAGTTCCGGTTCGAGAGCCATCCCGCAGGAAGGGCAAGCACCCGGCTTGCTGGCGTGGACCTCGGGGCACATGGGGCAGACGTAGGCGGCCTGGACCTCAGACCTTGGACCTTGGACCTCGGGCTTCGGAAGAGCCTGAGATGTCGGGCTGATGCTGATTCCATGCATGGGGGCGGCTGAAGCGGGTTTCGCGGGCATTCCCAGCGTGACCAATGGAGACGATTTGGGAACTGGCGGGTTCAAATACCCCTGAGGACTCGCCTTGAACTTTTCTTTGCATCCCGCGCAGCAGAAGTAGTAGTTCTTGCCGCCGTGTCCGTAGACATGTTTGGCGGTTGCGGGATTCACATTCATGCCGCAGACGGGGTCGCGTTCGAGAGTGGGGGCTGGACTTGGAGGATTCGTGGACATGAAGTTGGGTTAGTCGGAAGATCTCTCAGGGGCTGAAGCGCGGGCTGATTGGTGGACGCCTTACGCGGCGCTGAAGCGCCGCTCTTCCACGTGACTGCCCGCATCCCCGAGTATTTTCTCAGCCTGCTAAAGCAAAACTGTACTCCTTCCGGCCGCGGCGAAAAATCGGGCCGACGTCTTTGCCGCGGTACTTCTTCGATGGACAATGCTTTATATTGGATTCAGCCGAGCTGAGAGCCTGGGCGTCTTCGTTATTATTTATAGGCAGAATCATTTATCGGCTGAGATGTTTCATCGGCTTAGATCTGAGGATATCGCATGACTTATCTGGACGTTGTTTATCGATACGGGGCGGCGCCTGGCGAGAAGGAATTGCGGGCGATCGACGGCATGCGTGAGGTTTACGGAGTGCGGCGGGTGAAGTTCAATGAGGCGGAGCGTACGGTGCGGGTGGAGTTTGACGCTTCGCGTTTGAAAGCGGACGCGGTGGCTCGACTCTTAAGGCAGGCTGGGGTGGACGTGCGGGAACGGTTGGCGCTGGCGTAGCGGCCAACGCAGACGAGGGTTGGGGGAGGGCTTGCGTGGACGCGGAACTTAATGCAAGGGGCGCCCAAGAGAACCTCTGGCCGAAGTCATTCCTGGAACGCCCCGTTGCGCGCCACTTCGTCTGGGCTTTACTAGAGCACATAGCGTGCCGTCCGTAAGCCCTTCAAAATACACGCTCCGCACTCCGCCGACTTTGTAGGAATTGCTCTGCGCCGGGAAAGATTTACTTCGGCGGGAACGCGGCGCAAGGCGAACATGGTCCCTGTTCCCAGCAGGCGGCGACTTCCGCTATAATTCCTGAGCGACTTCAGCGGTCAATCTGCAACCTGCGCGCGCCCTTAGCTCAGCTGGATAGAGCGTCTGGCTACGAACCAGAAGGTCGGGAGTTCGAATCTCTCAGGGCGCACCATCTCTTCTTTTCTCCGTTCTTCTTTAGCCTCGAAACTCACTTCCGTTCGCCTCGAAATCTCTTGGCGTCAAAATCTAAGGCGATACGCGGAAATTCACGTTGCTTTTCAGCACCTTGCCGGATTTCAGCGTGACTGAGACCTTGCCAGTGGTCGCACCGACTGGGACGACGGCGGTGAGAAAGGTGCTCGATCCCAGGGTGAACGAGGCGGACGTGCCGTTGAAGCTGACGGCAGTGGCGGTCGACAGGTTGTTCCCGAGAATTGTGATGGTCGCTCCGACCTTGCCGATCGCGGGCAGCAGTTTTACGAAGGGACCGAGGCCGTTGCTGAAGCTGAAGACTGTGCCCAGCTCCCCGGTGCCGCCGCCACTGGTTACGCCGAAGAAGGCGCCGCTGGTGTATTGCAGCAATCCGCCGAAAGGCCCGCCGCCGTCGCCCGCAAAGCCGGTGAAGTTATAGAGCGTGGTCAGGGTACCGCCGGAGGTGAGTTCGAAGATGGTGCCATCTTCGCTGGGGCTGCCGGTTCCGCCGCTGGTAGTGGTGCCGTAGAAGTTGCCGTCGGTGGCCTGGACGAGTCCGTCGTTGGGTTCGTATCCGTCGGTGAGGTCAAAGCTATGAAGCACGGACAGCGTGCCTGCGGAGGTAATCTGGAAGACTTCGCCATCGCCGTTGGCTCCGCCGCGAAGGGTTGTACCGTAGAAGCTTCCGTTCGTAGCTTGGATGAGTTGGCCCTCGGGTTCCCAGCCGTGGGTGTTGTCAAAGCTTTCCAGCGTGGTCAGGGTGCCTGACGAGGTCATCTTGAAGACGACGCCGAAGCCGCTAGCGCCGCCGGTGGCGGTGGTGCCGTAGAAGTTTCCGTCCGTTCCCTGGACCATTCCGCCGATCGGCTCGTAGCCATTGGAATCGGCGAAGCTGACCAGGCTGGTAAACGTGCCGCTTGGGCTGATCTTGAAGGCGGTGCCGTAAATGCCGGGCACGCCATATTCCGTGGTCCCGTAGAAGTTCTTGTCGGTGCCCTGCACGAGCGCGGATGCGGGGAAGGCGCCATCGGTTTCGTCGAAGCTGTGGAGCGTGGTGAACGTACCCGCGGAAGTGATTTTGTAAACGATGCCGAAGTCGCCGGTACCACCCTGGTTGGTGGTTCCGTAGAAATTTCCGTCGACGCCGAGCACGAGCCCGGACAAGGGAATCGCACCGTCCGTGCCGACGCCGGTGAAAGTGTGGAGCGTGGTGATCGTGCCGCCGGGGGTCATTTTGAAGATGATGCCGTCGTTACTGGAGCCGCCGTAGGTGGTGGTGCCATACAGATTTCCGTCTTTGCCCTGGACCAGGTTTTCCGTGAAGGGATCCTGGCCGTTGGTGCCGTCGAAGTTGACCAGGATGGTGACGGTCGCTGGCGGGGCGATGGGGCGGGCAGCTTCGGTCTGGGCAGCGGTCAGGGTTGCGCCCGCGAATACGAGCAAAACCATCGAAATCATCGCTGGCAGGTTGCTGGACGAGGCGAACTTATAGGATTTCATTTGTGGAGACTCTCCTGGGAGCACGTCGAAATACCCGATCGCGCCATGACTGCTCGCCCTTTCTATACAGAGAAGTAGTGCCGGGAAAGCGCTAAGCGTTACAAGACGATCCAGTTGCCGGGAAAGAATCCTATACGCTCAGGGCTGCCGCGGCAATATGAAGGTTATTGCAACTTCGCGACGAAAGTGGGCTCAGCTTAATTGTCTTATTTGCCTGACCACGGTGTGGTAACCAGGCTCGATCAATGCTGGCTAGATCAGTGCTGGCTAGATCAGTGCTGGTTGAAGAGCTCGGTGCGGTCGATGCGCTCGCCTTTGAAGACGACCATCGAGATGCGCTCGGTGGCGGTGATGTCGTCGAGAGGATTTCCGTCGACGACGAGGAGATCGGCGTCGTTGCCGGGATGGATGGAACCGGTGTGATTGTCGATCCGGAGCAGGCGAGCGGCGTTCGAGGTTGCGGCCTGCAAGGCCACGGCGGGCGGGATACCGGCCCGCACCCAGAGCTGAAGTTCATGTTGCACGGTGGGTCCGTGGACCACAAGAAAGTTGCCTGCATCGCTGCCTGTGACCAGTAAAACGTGGTGCTGGTGCGCGCGCTTCAGGTTGTCGATGGCGATCGGCATGTCGATGGGATACTGGGCCAACTCTTTGCGCATGGACTCGGTGTCGGCAGAGCCGAGAGCGTCTTCGGTGCCGCGCAGAAGCTCGGGCGGGCCCACTTGTTGCACCAGGGAGCGCTTGAGCAGATCGGTTTTGCCCGCGGCGAAGTCTTTGAAGGCTTCGCCGACGCTCAGAGTTGGATCGTAGAACGTTCCCTGCCGCGCCATTTGGTCGAAGAGCGCGTCTGGAATCTTTTCACGAAAAGATCCGTGCTCGATGGAGTTGGCTTGCGCTTGCACGGCGTCGGCCACGTCGCGGACATCTCCGGTATGAACCGAGAGGGGCAAGGAATCCGCATGAGCTTGCTGGGCAATCGCGTCAAATAATCCTGTATCGAGCCGGTTGTAGACTCGGCCTCCAGCGCCGGCTTCGAGAATAGCTTTGATGCAATCGACGCCGCGTTTTTTCAGGTCATCGACTTGCTGCCGGGCTTGGTCGGCGGAAGCGGGAATGCGGGTGAACTGTTTTTCCAGATTCGCGCGGACGGCTGGCGGAAGGTCCTTGAAGTATTCCGTTCCGTGTCCACCGGCGGCGGTAAACAGCGGGCCGCAGGTGGATAAGTCCGAGCCCAGAACCTCGCCGCTCGTCACCGAGGAACGCACTTTGAGAATGGCATCGAGGCCGTCGCCGACACTTCGCACCGTGGTGACGCCGCTGTACAGATAGGCCGCCAGATTACGTTGCATGCTTTTTTCGGCGTCATACTTGCTCGTGTCAGGATAGAAACCGCCAGGCGCTCCGAGATGAACGTGAACGTCGATGAGGCCGGGAAGAATGGTTTTGCCGGCGGCTTCCACGGTTTCGGCGTTCAGGGTTTTGGGATCGGGACCTTCTCCCTCATAGACTTCGGCGATCTTGCCGCCGCGCACTAATACGGAGCCGTTCTCGATCACGTTGCCGTCGCCGAGGAAGATGCGCGCGCCGCGAATCAGAAAAGTGTCGCTGCGGGCGAGTTGCCGGTTCAAGACTTTGGTTTTGGCGATGCCGGTGCGGGCGTGCATCTGCCAAAAACCCAGCAATAAGAATGGAGTGAGCACGGCCGCGAGCCACAGCTTGGCCGAGGCGCGAATCTTCTCTTCCTTTTCCCAGCGGAAGAGCTTGAAAGAGATCAAAAGTCCGACCAGCCCAGTCACCAGCAAAGCTAGCGTGGGCTGAATATTGGCCACGATGCCCTCGTGCCGCAGCAGCATGCCTTGTATGCCGGTCACCATGTAGGTGGCGGGGACGAACTGGGTGATCACCAGCAACCATGGCGGAAACATGGCCAGGGGAAAGGTGGCGCCACTCAGGAACAGCATGGGAAGGTAGATCAACTGGACGACGAGCTGGCTTTCCTGCATCGAGTTGACGATGGAGGCGATGATCAAGCCGATGGCGCGAAAGCCGACGATGGCCACGGTGATGAAAATCAGAATGGAAACCATCGACGGCGGCCACGGCATACCGTACAGAACGTGGGCGAGAGTGAAGATGAGAATCACGTTCGGCATGTAGAGAATCCAGCCGGTCACGACCGAGGCGATGAGCAGTGGAGCGGGTGTGATGGGCGTAACTTTGTAGCGGCGCAGGATATTGGCTTCGCGTTCTTGCACGGCGCGGATGCCGGCGCCGAACAGCCCGTTGCCGAGGATGCCGATGATGAGAACCATGGCGATGACCATGGTCATGGCGGCGCCGCGTTCGGCGTGCATGGCCTGGCCGAAGATGAAAAAGAAAACCAGCGGAAAGAGGTAGTTGAAGAAGATGACAGACCGGTTGCGCAGGGCCAGCTTCAGATCGAGCGTGATGAGTGCTTTGTAGGCTTTCATTTTATGCCGTCATCTTGGGCAATCATGTCAGGCGATCATTCGTTGGCAAATCGGTCTTACGAAGTCATTCTTGAAAATCGTTCTTAGCAAATCACTCGCGGAGGCTCTTTCCGGTGAGTTCGATAAACACATCTTCCAGGCTGGGCTGCTTGAGGCTGACGTCGGTCAGTTCGAGTCCGTGCTGATCGATCCATTTGACGAGATCGACGAGCGTGGCCGCGGGATGGCGCGAGTGTACGGTGAGGGTGCGGCCGCTGGGATCGATTGAGCTTTCGGTGGACTCGGCCCAGGCGGGACGGCCTTCGGGAAATGGCGTGGCGCAGGTCACCACAATGCTCGAGGCATTGCGGCTCTGCTGTTGCAGGCGGGCCGGGGTGTCGAGCGCGACGATGCGGCCTTCGTCGACGATCGCAACCCGGTCGCAGAGACGCTCCGCCTCTTCGATGTAGTGGGTGGTCATCAGAATGGTGCGATGTTCGCGCTTGAGTTCTTCGAGCAAGGAGTGAATTTCGACGCGGACCTGGGGATCAAGGCCGGTGGTGGGCTCGTCGAGGAAGACGAGTTGGGGATCGTTGACCAAGGCCAGGGCGAGCGCCAGGCGCTGCTTCTGGCCGCCGGAGAGCGTGCCGTAGAAAGCGTCCCGTTTTTCTTCCAGCTGCAGGCGTTGCAGCAGCTTATGCAAGTCGACGTTGCGAGTATAGAAAGAGGCGAAGACCTGCATGGCTTCGCGGACGCGGATCTTTTCCGGCAGGTTGGTCGCCTGCAGGCAAACGCCGATGCGATCCTTGAGTTGCTGGCGCTGCCGATCGGGATCGAAACCGAGCACGGTAACTTGACCTCCGGTGCGCGGACGCAAGCCCTCCAGAATCTCAACCGTGGTTGTCTTGCCCGCGCCGTTGGGCCCGAGCAAGCCAAAGACTTCTCCGGGCTGGATCTCAAAGTCGATTCCCTTGACGGCGTGGACTTCACCATAGGACTTCTTAAGACCTTGGACGGAGATCGCTGGCGCAGTGGAGTTCATCGCAGGAAAAAGCAAAGATGAGGCTACCGAAGAACGGGGCGCGAGTCAAAAGTTTGAGTTCTGAGCTGGTGTTGTCTTGGTTCAGCCTGAAATGGAGAAGCGAGGTTCTCCGCTAGTGAATATTCCGCCCTTCGGGCGGGGATTTTCAAGGCATGGGGGTCTTTCGATCCGATGGAGTCTGGGCGGCGCAAGAACGAGTCCTCACGCCCCCGTTCATCGTCTCGATGAGCCCACCGGGATATCCCTCGGCATGGTTGCGTCCCCGCAGTGCCCGCTTCCGTTTCGCCCGGCAAGATCATTTTAGCTCCGCAATGACCTGCCGTTTCTCAACATCCGGTTTGCCCCTGACTCCGCCAGAACAGGAGCGGCCCGGACCCGAATCGTGAGAGCCTTGTCTTCATCAGCTAAAGGCGTGACAGGTTCT
>Ga0187871_10002550_pt1 | contig 14751 bp, 14 predicted proteins | sample June2016WEW_16_1_FD_132988 | JGI IMG/M metagenome (GOLD analysis project Ga0187871, IMG submission 132988) | Peatland microbial communities from SPRUCE experiment site at the Marcell Experimental Forest, Minnesota, USA - June2016WEW_16_10 | ecosystem: Environmental > Terrestrial > Soil >... | reverse complement strand
ATCTTCGACCCGGCAGAGCAGCAGGGTTGATCCGTCTGCCAGCAGGGTCGCGCCTGCATTGAACACACTATTAAGGTAGTATGGCCAGTCCTTGGCGGTTAAAATTGGATTGGATGGGTGCCGAAGTAGGAGTGGCTCGTAGCGAGTTGTTGTAGCAATGCCCATATGTGTTCACTGAACGGCCTTGATCAAAGTTTAATTAGTGGAAGTCACAAATAACTCACCGCTCGTTCCCGGGCTATCAGATTCCGGCAGCGAGTTCATTTCCAGCAGTGCCATCAAGAACGAGAGCGTGGATTCGGCTCCCTGGTTCTCGTTGGCGCGGTCGGGATGCAGACCGTCCCGGCAGCCGCCGGTGATGGAGTCATAGAGCGGAAGTTGCAAATCGTTGTCGCCAAGAAACCAGTTGAAGGCCGACCATGCCTCGTTGCGCCAACGGCTATCCCCGGCTGTGCGATAGGCCTGCAAACAGGCAGAGACCGTGCCAGCCGCCTCGAGTGGCTGTTGATCGAAGCGAGCTTTTTCACCACCCTGGCGATAGAAGCCTTGTGACCCGATCGGGACAAAGTGGCCATTGGTTTCGCAATGCTGCGTTGTTAGCAGCCAATCCAGCGCTTCCAGACCAGCCGAGACCATGCGATCATCCGAGCAAGCGGAGCCCACGAGCAACATGGCTTGGGGCAATCTCGCGTTTCCGTAAGCCAGAACGTTCTCGAACCATTTCCAATCCGGACTTCGGATCGACTCATACATTTCGAGCAGACGTGTACCGAGGACGGACCTTATTTTCTGCGCGTCCCGGTCTCCAGAATATGAATCGAGATATTCCTGAATTCCGAGCAGGGCGTAGGCCCAGGCGCGAGGACTGCTGAATTCCATCACTGCGGGAAGGGAAAACTCGAACAAGCGTCCAGCCGCGGACCTCAGCCCCTGATCCCGGGACCGGCCTAAAACCGTTCCAAGTCCCCACAATGCGCGCCCGTGACAGTCTTCGGAGCCCTCAGCTTCATTCCAGCGGCGATCGTAGCCGAGAAAGTTTCTGAATCTACCGTTCCCTGGATTGAACGCATGCTCCAGGAATGCCAAATAGCGGAACGACGAATCTTGAGTAGACGAGTTGAATTCGTAACGACCCTTCCCCTGTTGCTCAAGCATCACCGTGAAAATGAGGGCGCGGGCGTTGTCGTCGGTGGTATATCCCTCGCCGGAGTTAGGGATCGTGAAGATCGCATGCTGCATGATTCCCGTGTCATTGGTCAGCCGGTTGAAGTGATTCAGTTTCAGCTCTGGCAACTGATTTAACGACTTCTGTATAGCGCGGGCGGAGAACTGTACTTTGGGACTCTCCATGCGGTCGCTGCGTACTCTTGCAAAACTCTTCATGTAGCCCTGGGCTACTCTTTTCCAGACCATCTCGCGCGCGAACAAATAAGCACGTTTGCGCATGGCGTGGCGTATCGCCGGAGTGTCCAAAAGCTCGACCGTCTTTTTTGCGATGGCATCCGGATCCTGGAAGGGGACCAGCGCGCCGCGGCGGTCGTCCAGCAATTCGATGGCATGCCAGTATGGGGTTGAGATAATCGCCTTACCCGCGCCCAGCGCATACGCAAGCGTCCCGGAAACCACTTGGGCTTCATGGCGATAAGGAGTGATGTAAATGTCCGCGGCGCCAATGAACTCAACCATCTCCTCCGGGCTGACGAACCGGTTGTGGAAGAAAACGTTCGACTCCACTCCCACCTCCTTCGCCAACGCCTGCAGGTGAAGTCTATATTGCTCACCCTCCCGGCGGAGGACGTGAGGGTGGGTCGCGCCCGCGACTATGTATGCGACATTCTTGTGCTTGGACAGAATCTGCGGAAGCGCTTGAATAACGTTTTCGATTCCCTTGTTCGGCGAGAGCAGGCCGAAGGTAAGTAATACCGCTTTTCCTTCCACGCCGAAGCGGTCCTTGTAGAAATTGGGGTCGAGAAATGGCAGGTCCGGAACGCCGTGAGGGACCATGTCGATCTTGCTGCCGGGCACTTTGAAGATTTCCTGCAAAAATTGGGATGAGAGCTGGCTCATGACGATGAGGCGATCCGAAAGCTCGGCAATCTCTTCCATCACCCTGAGCTGGTCAGGATCCGGCTCCCGAAGAACGGTGTGAAGCGTGGTCACCACGGGCATCTTCAGGCCGCGCAACAGCTGCAAGATGTGGCTGCCAGCGGGTCCGCCGAAAATTCCGTACTCGTGCTGCAGGCAGACCATGTCGATATTGTTGAAGTTCAAGAACTCAGCGGCCTCTCGATACGATTTCAACTCGTCCTGAGCGAGCGACCATCTGACGCGCGCAGGATAGTCATATCCTTCTTCCGTGTCGTTTACAGGGAGCGCCAGCAATCGAGCGGTACCGTACTCGGCGGATATGGCTGCGCAAAGGTCAGTGGTAAACGTCGCAATTCCACACTGTCGGGGCAGATAGTTGCCGATGACCGCGATCCGGCTAGGTAACGATGGCTTCGACTGCGATCGGGGTCGAGCCGCCGAAACTTCCTCCCGCGCCAGGGGGCGCAGGCTAACGACTTCTAGCATCTCCTTGGAGAGCACTATGTTGGGTAGCGCCATTCGCTCCTGGCTTGCCGAAAACGGCTGCTGATACAGGTTAGAGTTCCGATAAGCCCGACGCGTCATCCGACTCGGTCGGAGGGTATCGGTTATCGGTGCGGGGTTTCGTCCGTGAGTTTGCCTCTTTCAGTATCCAACGTAAGGGAGGTTGCAAACTGGTCAAAATTGACCACATATGCCTCGGGTTGGCAGGATACAAACACTTTGGCGATCCACGATGACCATTGGTTCAAGAAAAAGATTACCGCCGTAACCATGCTGGTATTGTGTCGAACACTCTCTATTAACGACGAAACCCTAAACTAGAGTCGGGTGTGTTCCGGCATACCAAGAAATCTGCGATCCTAATGGAAACTCGATGGGGTAGGCGTTTCGGACGATACGAGGTCATCGCGGAGGTTGGCCGCGGCGCTATGGGCGTCGTGTACAAGGCTCGTGATCCCAAGATCGACCGGTTTGTCGCTGTCAAAACGATCTCGCTCTCTGGCCAGAATCCAGAGGAGGAGCGCGAATACCGCGAGCGGTTCTTTCACGAAGCTCAGGCAGCCGGTCGTTTGTTACATCCCGGCATTGTCACTATTTTCGACACCGGCGAGGATCCAGAAAGCCACATCGCCTTCATTGTTATGGAGTTCATTGCGGGCCAGTCGCTGGACCGACTCCTTTTAGAAAATCCCAAGAAGCTACCGCTCGACACAGCTCTTCGCCTGTCGGAGGAACTCGCAGAGGCGCTGGATCACGCTCACGGACAAGGCGTAATCCATCGTGACATGAAACCTGCTAACGTCCTGGTCACGCCGGAAGGCCATGCCAAGATCGCAGATTTCGGTATTGCGAAAGTGAACCTGGCGAACCTCACCATTCCTGGCCGGGCGCTGGGCACACCGGCCTACATGTCGCCCGAACAGTTGGAGGGTGAAACGGTCGACAAACGCTCCGATCTATTTTCGTTAGGTGCGATTCTCTACCACATGGTTACGGGCTTCGGCCCTTTTCAAGGTAACAGTGCTACCACGGTTTGCTTCAAGGTCGCCAACCGCGATCCCCTGCGGGCAACCGCGTTTGACCCCGAGCTTCCGCCTGAACTGGATTCCGTCATCGCCCGTGCCATGGCCAAAGATCCCGCGCAACGCTACCAGCGTGGATTGGAGTTCGCTCTCGATCTGCGTGAGCTTCGAGAGCGCGGCCAGACAATCTCAAGAGGCGCCGGTGCGTCTCGGTTCGCAGGAGGGGGAGAAGTTGCCGCTCGGTCGCTTGGCGACGTCCCGACTCGGGCCGCTTCAGCAAACCTTGCGCTGGTTTGTTTCTTAAGAACGTTAGGGCACGAGGCGAGACAATCATCCACCTTCATTCGGTTGCGGGTCTTGTCCTGTTGGCGGCGGCCGGCGATTCGCATCGGGCTCGTGCTTTCCGTTGCTACGATCGCTTTCAGCTTCCTTGCGTATCACAAAAGTCTGCCGTCACAAAATTCAAGTCAGACCAGTCCATCAGCAAGCGTCGGTGCAAGTGGGGCACCGGCCCCGGTGGTGAGCGAACCAGTTGCCATCGAGCACAGCGCAGAAAAGGTTTCCAATTCCAAGGAACCCTCTAAAGCCGTTGCAGACTCCACGCTCAATATACGCATTGAACATCGTTTCTCAGCGCCCGAGCTTTCGCTGTGGATCGATGACAAGCTAGCTTACGATCGTCCTTTGCGCGGTCAGATCAAGAAGCATTGGAATCCATTTCGAACGGATGTCCGGGAGACTGAATCCGTAAGGCTTCCAGCAGGCAAACACCGCATCCTTGTTCGCGTACGTTCCACGCCCGACAAGTACGAACAATCAGCATCTATCTTGGGGAGTTTCACCAAAGACCATCCGGCGATCTTGCAGATCAACTTTGAGCGTCAGGGAGAAGCAATGCGCCTGGCATTGCGATGATCGCGGGAACCTGGACTTAGACGTAAACGCCGCTATCGTGAACGCAAGAAGAACGGCTCGCAGCATGTGCTACGAGCCGTCTCGTGGAAACTAGCGGGGTTACTGCTGTTCTCGCCGTTCTTCGGGGGCGGCCTCTTTTTCTGGCTTAGTGGCTGGACGGGCTTCAGCCCGGGGAGCAGCCTCTGGATGAGCTTCAGGCTTGGCCGCAGCTTCTGGATGAGGCGTGTTCTCCGGACGGGGTGCCGCTTCCCGAGGTGCGGCCTTCGCAGGCGCTTCCTCAGGTTTTGGTGGGGTCGCCTTGGCGACCTCCGGACGCGGCGTGTTTTCAGGTTTCGCCGCGCTCGCGGCCGGACGCGGTGTGGTCTCCGGCTTTGCCGCCGTAGCCTTCTCCGGTGTGCTCGGTGGACGAGGCACCTCGTTACGCGCGGCTGGAGTGCTAGGCGCCGGAGTGCCCGGTCGAGGAACGTTGTTCTCCGGGCGCGCAGCTGGCGTCTTGGCCGGTGGCTGAGCTGCTGCAGCTTTGACTTCAGGCTTATAAGGTGCTCCCGCTTCTTTAGCCGGTATCCCACCGCTGAATGATCCCGGCTTAGGAGTAGCTGCGATGGCCGGCTTGCCATGGTTCACCGAAGCTCGTTGCTGTGGGTTCGCGCGGGCAGTCGCCAGTTGTTGGGTTTGAGCGGCCACAGGGGCGATGTGTTTCTCGTGCGCATAGGTCTGATCTTGAGCCGTGGGAGCCGCGGTGATCCCGCCGCTGCCGCCGTTGTAACTGACGCGGTTTACCGTCGTATTGTTGATCACTGTGGTGTTGTAGGTGTTGTGAATATTGGTGACGTTCACGTTATTCACTGCAGTGTTGTATTCGAACTGTCCGTTATTCCAACGGCCGCCCTCATAACCCTGACCGCCGTAACCGAAGCCATAATTGATCCCGCCATAGAAGCCTACGTGCGGTCCCCAGTAGCCTTCATTGAAGGCAAAGGCGCCGCCGTTCCAACCCCAGTAACCGGGGGTCCAGAGGTAGCCGGGTTGCGGAGCCATTACCCACGTGCCAGGCACGAAGAAGTAACCGTCCGGGCCGTAAGCCCAGTAGCCAGGCGCCCAGAGATAGCCTTGAGCGGGTACGGGCGGCTGCTCATATACGGGCAGCGCTGGCGGGCCGACAGTAATGGATATGCCAAATTGCGCGAACGCTGCAGCCGACATGGCCAGCATTACGAGCGCGAACAACATCGAGCGAATAGAAGGGATGAAACGCATTGTATTTCCTTTGGCCTGATCATCCTGGGCTTGCCCGGTGATGCTCTGCTGCTGCGGGTTGCGTGGATGAAAGGCGCGATTCCGGCGAAACGCACTGACGAGTTGGTCCCGCTCGTAAAGAGTTCCGTAATGCACCTTCTCACGTCGAAGCATTCAAGTCTGGTCAATAACGCTCACAACGATTCAACCGACCGGACAAAGTGAAACGCGAAAGAATCGCGGGCCTGAAATGAATGAACTGATCAAAATTGACCAGCTTGTTGCCGAGCGACGCAGCATTATGTAGCCATGACAGCCAAAGGGAAACAAGCTCTGGAGGTTCGTTGTCCTACTTGCGGAGCCAAGCCAGGAGAAAAGTGCGAACTTAGCACTGGCCAGCCCCGAACTGATCCGCATAGAGATCGGCGCCTGGCGAGTGTTGAAAAGTAACTGGCCCGCTCGTTATAGCTGCTCAATCAAGTAGCGGGTCACTCTCTAAGAGTCTCGCTACGTTTTAAGAAAACGCGGGAGCGCAGAACAAGATCAACCCCTGATCTGTTCGCAATCATGCTGGGAAGCCCGCCGTTCGTCGGAGCCTTCGAGATAGCAACTCTGTTGGATATGGCGCGAATGCGCCGAAACGACGGTGTAGGGAATGCCCAGAAATCGCTTGGCAACGATTCCAGTCACCTCAAGGCAATTGAAATTCATCGGCTTTATTTTTCTTAACATTCGCTTCATTGCATTCTGGATGTTCTTCGCCCCGATTCCACCGAAGAACGTTACCTTCACCTGTGCAGCCATGAAGAAAAAGCTCCATCCCGCAGCATGGGTCTTGCGATCAAGAGCCAAGGCGTCCAGCGCTTTGACCAATCCCCATGTGGCTGAGTAAGGTTCGCTTTGGAACCCGATGGCCTGCGCCGCAGCCGGATTTTCCCTAATCAGAATCGTGCCGATTTGCACTTCCTGCGTCATGGAATCCTCCTCTCGCCGGAAGCCTTCAGAATCGTGCATCTGTTCGCGAAATACTGAGCAAAATGGATCACTTTGGAACTTCAGAGCAAAAGAAATTCGCGTCTGGCTTTTAGTCACGATTTATGCCAATTAAGCACTTCGATGCACTAGAATTATGGCTGATGAGTTCTCCTAAAGCACCGAACGGCAAGAAGCAGCGCGAGTTCGATCCCACCACTTTCCTCGCCACCATTGGCGAGGGCAGGAAAAATGTGGCTGTCGAAAAGAAGCAAACCATCTTCGCGCAGGGCGACGGTGCAGACGCAGTCTTTTATATCCAGACCGGCAAGGTGAAGCTCACTGTCGTATCCAAGACTGGCAGAGAAGCGACCATAGGCATGTTAGGGGAGGGAAACTTCTTTGGGGAAGGCGCGCTGGCAGGCCAGTCGCTTCGCATGGGATCTGCAGCCGCGATGACGGATTGCGCGCTTCTGCGCATCGACAAAAAGGCGATGATGGAAGCGCTTCATCGTGAACATGCGTTTTCAGATCTGTTCGTGGCGTATTTGCTGGCGCGGAATATCCGCTATGAAGAGGACCTGGTCGATCAGTTGTTTAACTCCAGCGAAAAGCGGCTGGCCCGCGTCCTTCTCTTGCTGGCTCATTTTGGCAAAGAAGGTGTACCCGAAACCGTCGTCCCGAAGATAAGTCAGGAAACGCTGGCAGATATGGTTGGCACCACCCGTTCACGAGTGAGCTTTTTCATGAACCGGTTCAGAAAACTCGGTTTCATTCAATACGCCGGCGGGATTGAAGGCGGATTGCAAGTCCACAGTTCGCTGCTCAACGTCGTTCTCCACGATTGAGCACAGACACGAAGCGGACCCTACTTTTGCGACTCTTGCGCGCCTGCTATTCTGCTGCTCCGTTAGCCTTGGGCGCATCAGCGCGCCAAATGTACAGGAATTTTTCGTCGCTTGATGTCTCCACGGGGATGTTTCTCTCTCGGGTTACGCGGTTCAAAGCAGAGCGAAGATTCTGCATCTTTTCGCCGTTCAGACTACTCAGCGGAACCTTAACAGCTTGCTTAGTGCTCAGCTTTGAAAGGTCGCCTAGAATGTCCGCAACCGCCTTCCGATGTTTTCCCTTGCGGCCCTGAGGAACATCAGATCGATTCAACGACGCGTAGTGAGTGTTTTTACCGTTGCCGTTACGTCCCATCTGTGTGCCTCCCTTTTTCGGGTATCGTATCGGTATGCGCAAAATCGTACGGCAAAAAATCGTATCCTGCAACTAAAAATCTACGCGAATCCTGACCACGGCAACGATCCGCTGAGGCACGCGTACATTAAGATGCGCTTTATCAATGAGTTCTCCGGCTTGCGTTGCACTAAGACCTGCTAAGAGTTCACCCATACGATTTAAGCCGCGCTAGCATAATTCACGGTGTGGGTGCGCCGAGACGCTCTGGAGGAAACCGATGCTGTGGCGGTTGGTCCTTGGGCTTTTCTTGAGGGGGGCACCCTACCGCGACTCGCCTTGCACTGACAAACATGAAGCGCGAATTCGACCCTAATACCTTTCTAGCGACAATTGGCGAAGGTAGGAGGATTCTGGCCGTTCAAAAAAAACAAACCATTTTCACGCAAGGAGACGGGGCGGACGCGGTCTTCTATATTCAAGCCGGTAGAGTGAGACTCACCGTCGTATCCAAAGAAGGCAAGGAAGCGACCATCGGCATTCTGAAAGAAGGGGATTTCTTTGGCGAGGGCGCGCTGGCGGGTCAGAAGGTTCGCATGGGATCCGCTGCTGCGATGACCGATTGTGAACTGCTGCGGGTGAACAAGAAGGCGATGATGGAGGCGCTTCACGGCGAACATGCGTTTTCGGACATGTTCGTGGCCTATTTGCTCGCGCGGAATATCCGCTACGAGGAAGAGTTAGTCGACCAGTTGTTTAATTCCAGTGAAAAGCGACTGGCCCGCGTGCTCTTGTTGCTGGCTCATTTTGGTAAGGAAGGTGTGCCCGAGACCGTGATTCCCAAGATCAGTCAGGAAACTCTTGCCGAGATGATTGGCACGACTCGCTCGCGGGTCAGTTTTTTCATGAACCGGTTCAGGAAACTGGGTTTCATCCATTACAACGGCGGATTGCAGGTCCACAGTTCGCTGCTCAATGTCGTCCTCCACGATTAAGATTCCCGCGCACTGACTCCGCCACCCTGGCTCAACGAATACCGGAATAAATTCCTTCACAAATGCTGGAATGCCGCGCCAATCGGGGCGTGTGAGCAATTCTGCTCAGACGCGTGACTGCGGACTTGGTAAGTTGCTCTTTAAGTGTGAGGAGGGCGTATGGGTGCATTTCGCATTTTGGTGGCTGACGATCATCCGATAATCCGATTCGGTCTGAGCTCGCTGCTGGGGTCTCACGAAGGATGGGAAGTCTGCGGAGAGGCCGCTGACGGACGGGACACGGTAGAGAAGTGCAAGCGTTTGAAACCGGATCTTCTTGTGTTGGACATCAGCATGCCAGAACTGAATGGCGTGGACGCGGCTCGACAGATCCTGAAGCACAATCCCGACCAGGTAATCCTGGTCCTTACCGCCGTGGACTCCGAGCAGGTGGTCCGGGACTGTCTCGAGGCAGGCATTCGAGGGTGGGTTTTTAAGTCCGACGGAACCGACGACCTGATCACGGCAGTGGAGGCACTGCAACGGCGCAACACCGTTTTCAGCTCGCGGGTGTCTGACCTGATTTTGGAGGGTTACAAACAGCATCGCGTTGCCCCAGCCGCGGCCGACATACCCAAATTGTCGCCACGGGAGCGCGAGGTCTTACAGCTCGTGAGTGAGGGCAAGGCCTCGAAGGAAATCGCGTTGATCCTGAACATCTCACTGGCAACGGCGGAAACCCATCGAAGCAATATCCTGCGCAAGCTCGGCCTTCATTCCATAGCCGAGTTGGTGCTGTATGCGGTGAGGAACGGGATTATCCACGTGCAATGTCCACCCGAATTGCGCATCCCCAACCCGAAAGCGGAACGTAACCGTCCAGCTGCACCCCGTGGCTACGCTGACTTTCCCAAACCCGGCAACGGCCAGGCACGCATTGGGCCTCAGGAGGTCAACTGAGAGTGGCCGGCAACGTAAAAAAGGCCAGACCCCGGGGGAGGTCTGGCCCGAAACGTGCGCTTTTCGGTACAGAAAGTAGAGCAGTCGTGAGGGTCGGAACGTCGACACTGTCAATCGACACTAACCCATGACCACCCTGTCGAACAGGTCGGATAATACATTTCCCAGAACGGGACGTCTGATCAAAATTGCACAGTTTTACTAATGACAAAGTCTAAACTGTCACTATCCGTGACTACAGGCGGTGCTTTATGACTCCCACCGAAACAGGCGCTGTTCACAGAGTTTTGCTGGTGGATGACGATAGCGCGGTGCTCGCCATGATGATGCAAGGGCTTGAACGCAAAAGATTTGAGGTGGTTGCAGCGTCCAGCGTGACAGAAGCTCTGAGGCGAATCGCGACTGAGAGCTTTGACGTGCTCATCACGGATCTGCACATGCCTGACCCGGGCGACGGTTTCACAGTAGTCTCAGCCATGCGTCATTCCCAACCGAACGCCTTGACGCTGCTGGTCAGCGGCTACCCCGACGTGCAGGGCGCCATGGCTGCCATCCTGCTGGAAGCGGATGAAATTGTGGTGAAACCATTCGAGATTGGTCGCTTCACCGAACTCGTCCGAGAAAGAGTAGTCAATCGCAAACCTAACAAGCGGACGGACAAGGAGAGCGTGGGCGCGATCCTGCTGCGGTGCAGTACCAGCATCGTGGAGGCTTGGTTGGCGCGGGCAAAACGAAGCAGTGAACTAAACTTCATAACGCTTAGCGATCAAGAGCGCACCGGGCATCTTCCCAGGCTCGTGGAAGACCTGGCTCGCCGCCTGAGCAAGCCTGCCGCGACTGGCAAGGATAGCGATGCCGTCTTTTCCGCCGCTGCCGTCGCCCACGGCAAACTGCGATTTCAGCAGGGCTACTCTCCCGCAATGCTGGTGCACGAATCGCGAATATTGCAGGTAACCATTTTTGGCACGTTACAGATCAATCTGGAATCTCTGGATTTCAGTCTGCTGTTGCCTGACGTCATGACGATCGCGGACGAAGTCGATGCGCAATTGACGCAGTCGATGGACAGCTACATGAAAGCCCTGGGGAAGTTAGCCGCCGCGTAGCTACTCTTATACTCGAGTTGTGATTTCAAAGGACTCGAGGAAATCGAGCCATTGTTTTCGAGCCTGTTTTCGCACCCTGTGATAGAGCCATTTATGAAAATCCTACTATTTGCCGGCCTGCTCGTAGTAGTGCTCGGCATCGCATCCCTGATCGTGCCGGTTCCCCGCACCGAGACGCACGGCATTAAAGCTGGCAATATGAACATTGGCGTGCAAACCAGCGACAGTGAGCGGGTATCACCGATCGTCAGTGTGGTGCTGATTGCCGGCGGGATCGCACTCACCATTGCCGGCGCACGCGGAGGAACGTCGAGAAGCTGACGCGAGGCCGGACCAGCATCATTTCTCCCGAGGGAAGCAGTGGCCGGATTAGCCACCGCTCCTCAACGGCATCCTCAACTGACAATCGACGAAGGCACTAGTCAATCGCCTTAGTTCTCAGAGGAAGCCATATCGTTGCTATCTGTGGCGTCGCTGGTAACACACTGTGGACCGTCGACCGTTTCCTGGGCAGAAATCGCAATCGTGCCGCTGCGGGCAAGAGCCTTGCCACGAAGGGTTCCGCCGTCCAGCGTAACGCTGGTAAGCGCCATGATCTTCCCCACAAAAATGCTGTCCTTGCCGACTGTCGCCGAGGAACCGACCTGCCAGTACACATTACATCCTCTTCCGCCCTTGCCGGTGAGATTCACAACGACCTTGGAATTCGGGGCGGTAGTCAGAGTTGTGCCCATTTGAAAGATCCATTGGGCGTTGGAATTTCCTTGAGCGTCCAGCTTCAGGGTGCCGGTCAATTGTGCCGCTGAGGCAAAGCAGTAAACTCCAGGAATAAGCTTCATTCCGCCCAGATTCACGCCGGTGAGGGTGGTGCCGCAATGGGCGCCCGCAGCTTGATTGTATGCTGTTGTCAGACCCTTCTGAGCCGCAGCTGTCACTGGGCTCGATTTGATGTACAGGATGCCCTTCACCTGGGCCGGCTTAAGTCCCTTCACCGTGGGCGTCGGAGAACTGCCAACGTCACCGATGATGAATGTGTGGGCGCTGACGTTGGTCACGCCGGAGCCGCCCAGCGAGGCAAATTTGTCCGCTGTTCCAAGGTTGATTTTTATAGCGTCGGTATCAGTTTGGGCATAAGCGCCAAGCCCTGACAACGACAGTGCCAGCAAAGAAATCGTAAGCAGTTTCATATATGTTCCCTTCTTGGTTTCAATTCCTGATTGCGAACTTTCACTCGGCACTCTATACAAGCGCACGGAGCACCGTCTGCGCAGTATTGATCACATTTACTAATTCAGGATTACCGCTTGTCAGCAGGTAGGTGGGTGATGGGACCAAGACAAGAAAAAAAGCCGAACTTTGTGAGTTCGCCTCCATTCTAAAGAAGGGACACCAGACGCAGTCGTGGCACAGTCTGCGCGCACAACTGTCCGCGACTTGCTATGAGCAGCGCGCTCTTACACCGCCCGGCGGCCGCTCACTAAGTTAATGACTAACACCACCAGCGCTACCACGAGCAGCAAGTGGATCAGACTGCCGGCCACATGGAGGCTGAAACCCAGAAGCCACAGAATCAGAAGCACAACGAAAATCGTCCAAAGCATGTTTATCTCCTCCGCTCATTTGTCGAATCGCTTGTCATCCCTGCCTCGCATCTTTCTGCCCCAGTTGAACTCCTCGGAACGACTTCCCGCACTCCAAACAAAATGGCTTCGATCGCGGAGTGATGAGCCCACAGAACGGGCACATCCTTGGTGATCCGAAATCGGTGTGGGCGGTCTTCGTTGCAAAGAGCTTCCCTAGAGAGTCAGCCAGGAAGGTGCGCAAATTACGAAGATGGACAAGAAAAGGATGCAAGACGGAGCCCACTCTTTCGCGTTTCGACAGGTTCACAATGACACATTGGCGGCAGCGATTCTGAGCAAGATTGCTCAAACTACACCAGATCAGTCAGTTCGCATCCTGATAGTCACCCGATATAGGTCTGGCCGCGAACTCAAAGTGAGCAATTCAGATCAGCTATTCCCGTGCGCCTGGGCGATGATGATGTCAGAGACGAGCCCTTCTTCTCTCTCTTTCAGGTCCTCTGAGCTAAGTCAGCCCATCTGAAGTTCTTTCCACTTAGTTCAGTGGCTCCCAAAGGAATAAATTCATGAAGAAGACAATTTCACTGCTGTTGATGAGCTTGATGGGTTTGGTTGGAACCTACGCGTGGGCAGGCTCGGCTCGCGAAGACACGGTTGACCGCCTGCAGAAGTCGGTTGACGTTCTGCACGCGATTATGTCAACGCCGGACAAAGGCATTCCCGAAGAAGTGTTGAGCGGCGCAAAGTGCATTCTGGTGGTGCCCGACCTGATCAAGGGTGGATTCATTTTTGGTGGCAAGCACGGCCGTGGCGTTGCGTCGTGTCGTACTTCCGACGGCTGGAGCGCACCTGCCTTCGTGTCGGTTGGCGGTGGTAGCTGGGGATTGCAGATCGGAATCGAAGGTGTGGATCTGGTCATGCTCGTAATGAATGAGCAGGGTTTCCAGCATCTGTTGTCGAGCAAGTTCGAATTGACTGGTGAAGGATCAGTTGCGGCCGGACCAGTCGGCCGTCATGCTTCCGCTGGAACTGACTGGAAGATGAATACGGAAATGTTGACCTACTCGCGTTCAAAAGGTGTATTCGCCGGCTTGACGCTCGAAGGCGCGGTCGTGGAGCAGGATAACGATTCCACTCATGCCATTTACGGCAAGCACATGACGTTCCGCGACATCCTTTCCGGCAAAGTGTCTACTCCGGCAAGTGCGGACGCATTCCTGAGAGCCGTATCTGAGGCAGGCCAACAGGCGAAGGTCGCAGAGGCTAGAGAAGACAAGAAGTAATTGGGCCGGGAGCTTATGGGCAAAGACAGATTGCGGCTGACCGGGTGTCGGATGTGGCTCGGTCAGCTTGCACTGCCCTTTGAAAGGTGGAGTCATATGTCAGTCAATCTACGCGGACGTCCTGGCGCGCAACTCGGGGTGCAACTCGCTTGCCTGATTCTCTGGCCGATTCTTTCATTAGCGCAGTCGTCTGATCTCGAGCAAAACCTGGCGGCCTGCAAGTCTGGGCATGAGATTTGCGATCAGTCGAAGTTGAGCCCATCACAAACCGCTGAACTGGACGCCACCAATCGCGAGCGCAACGTTTCCGATTGCAGAAACGGCTTCGATTCCTGTGATCATTCGAAACTCACCCAACCGCAAGTGATTGCATTGGCCGTGGCCGATCACCAGCGCAACCTCACCGACTGCAAGGACGGCATGGCCTCTTGCGACCCTTCACGATTAACTCCGTCCGAGGCTCGTGAATCGTCGGTCGCGGCTCACCAGCGCAACTTGGCCAACTGTACGGACGGGATAAGTGATTGCGATCGCTCCGACCTGAGTCCGTCGGAAGCGAGCGCCGTGGACGCGACCGCACGCCAGCTGAATGTCTCCGACTGCAGGGATGGGGAGGGGGTCTGCGATCGTTCCAAGCTTACGGTTTCGGAAACAGCTGAAGTGGCGGGCGCGGAACACCGGCGCAATGCGCAAAATTGTGAGAATGGCTGGACCGAATGCGACCATTCCACGCTCACGCCGGCGGAAGCCGGTCAAACCGCCATCGCCGAACGCCGGCGCAACATCTCTGAGTGTAAGAGCGGCGGGGAAACCTGCGATTACTCAAAACTGACTGCGCCCGAAGCTAAGATGCTGGCCGACGCCGAGCAACAACGTAACTACACGGCCTGTTTGAAGGGTTACGGCTATTGCGATCGCTCTCGCCT
>Ga0187871_10002547_pt1 | contig 14755 bp, 16 predicted proteins | sample June2016WEW_16_1_FD_132988 | JGI IMG/M metagenome (GOLD analysis project Ga0187871, IMG submission 132988) | Peatland microbial communities from SPRUCE experiment site at the Marcell Experimental Forest, Minnesota, USA - June2016WEW_16_10 | ecosystem: Environmental > Terrestrial > Soil >... | reverse complement strand
GTGGAGTTTGCTGCCCACCGAGATGGCCTGTTGCCGAGTCTCGTTGGCGTTGCTGGCGACTGTCTCGTTCCTCCCGCGTCACTGAATGGCTGCGCGGCTGTTCCGTATCTGAAGATGCTGGCCGCGCACGTTGCAGGTGGTTCGCCGTTGGAAAACTCTCGAATCCGAGTGCTCGCGACGCTGAACCCGCTCCGCCGTTCGCATTGTGATGCCCATGTGGTGAGAAATCTCCTTGCGTTCTACCTTGCGCACGTCATCGCAGCAACCGAGGATTTCATCCGCACGCGCTCTCCTTGGCGTGATTTCAATTTCACGCCGGGCAACGAAAACGACTTTCTTATTTTCCAGTTGGCTGTTCCGACGGGGTTGCTGACTGACAACGGCGCGACCGAGAAATTATTTCAGGAAGCGTTTATCGCGGCCTATGAACTTCGTCGCGAGGTCAGCGCAGATATGTCCGACCAAAAGTCTCATTCCCGATGGAGCGAGCAAGTCGCGAACGTCTTGGCCTGCGAGCAATCGGTTTTGAATGAGCGTTTCAAATGGCAGTGCCTTCTTTATCCCGAAGTGGCAGCCGCAGTTCAAACTGTGTTTCGCTCGCCCAATGCCCGTGACGGTCTTTACATCACCATGGATGTGGGTGCTGGCACGGTTGACTTGAATGCGTTCTTGCGTTTTACAGGACATCACACCGAACACCGGCCTGTCGCAAATGCGGTTCGGCGTTTGGACTACTACGCGGCGATTGTTCGCCCGTTGGGCGTGCAGAACTTGAATGACCCGCATCAAGCGGTGGAACACATGAACGAAGGGCAACTCATGCACGAACTGCGGACGAATCTGCAAACCCTTTACCTTCATGCAAAACACTACCAACCGAATCAAGGCTTTGAGCCTGGTCACCGCACTTGGGATCGCGCGACCTTGTTCATCTTCGGTGGTGGTTCTCAGCATCATGGTTACAGAGAAAACTTTGCGGCGGGGATGGAGCGCGCTGGAATTTATTCACCTCAAATCCAAAACCTTCCTGCCGCTCAAGACCTCGTTCGGGCCAACGGCGTAGATTTCGGACGGTTTGCTGTTGCCTATGGATTGTCATTCTTTCGCCCAAGCCTTGACCACGTTCGTCTGCCGAACGAATTGACGCCTTTTCACGTTCTTTATCCTACTGCCAACGAACAACCGCCGCGCCAGTATGGTTTCAATTGGGATGATTAAATCAAAAATCATGGATACCACAACGGCTTGCCACTGCGCGAAATTATTCGCCCTCACTTTGCACTATGATTGATTGGATTCGCTCTTGAATCCGCCGGAGCAGCCGCGCCTGATTCTTCTTTGGAAGTTCGTGCTCCCAGATTCGCAACACTCGCCAGCCTGCCCGGCGCAGGGTTTGGTTCACCGTATCCGTCTGACGGAGCACGTTTGGTCTATGCTGCGGTTGAACGCTAGTTTGACTTGCTCACCACGATCACTTCCAGTGATTTTTTAACCGGCACCAGGTCAAGTCCCATTTTTTTTACAGCGACGATCATGCCCGCAACATTTGGATGCGCGTAATCTTTCTGTTCCCATTTGATGTCAAAGTCGTAAAGGTTCGTCAGGCCGGTTTCGTCCAGGACGGGCTCCGAACTTGAAATTTCCAGTTCTTCGGCCAGGGCGCTGGGCGGTTGATTGGTTGCCGCCGCCTCGTTCCAAAACGCGGAATATTTTCCGTCAGGATTAATGCTTTTGGACAGCGCATTCAGACTCGTGGGATTCGTTCTTAACACCAGGGCATCAATGTCCCGGGTCTCCCGTTTCACACTCAGGCCAAAAGTCGCCGCGACCGCCTGGGCGAACACGGCTTCGAAGGCGGCCTGGGTTTGGGGATGCCCGTTGACTGGCGGCAAGGTGATGTAGAAATCATACTTTTCCTTTGGCAGTTTGGTTTCGGTGACAATGCGGGTCGTCTTGACGTCGAAAGCCACCTCAATCGCCCGGTTCAACCGGTCATTTTGAAGGGTTAAGGCCTGGCCATGGATCCAAGTTTCAACCGGAGGGTTATACATCATGTCATAAACCATGGGATTCATATTTCTTCGTGGCGGCAAGGATGTCGAATTTGTTGGTGTAGGACGGATCATTACTTGGAACAGCGGTTTTATCCCCATTTTATACTGATCTGGAATCAAGCCGGGAATCTGTCCGCCACCGGATTCAGAATGTTCTTCCACCCCACGCACCTTGTTCGTTGCCAACCATTGATCTCCCGCCGGCGTGCCCAATAAACCGTTGAGGCAGCACTGGATCATCGCGGCGGACAGCATAAATGGATCCGTGATGGCGGCAATACGGCCGTGAGCGTCAATAATCACGGTGTGTGGAATCGCCCAAACCCGGTAAGGTGTATTCTCGCCAAATCCGGCTTCGGCACCCAGGCCGAGCCAGGCATTTATGGGTGTTTTTTCCAGGAATCGTCTGACCACACTTTCCTTGTCATCTGTGACGGCGATGAACTGCACCGGTTTGTCTTTGAACTTATCTGCCAATTCATTCAGGTCAGGAATATATGCCACGCACGGGCCGCAGCCGGTTGACCAAAACTCCAGCACCACGACCTTGCCGGTTGGCCAGCCCAGTGCGGCCTCGGGTGGCGCCTGCAACCAGGTGGAGAGATTGAGCGCGGGAGCCAACTGCCCGACCTCGGGACCATCGGGGAGGCTAACGGCTCTAGCATTGAGTAGGCCTCCAGCAATGAGCAACAGAATCAGGGTTTTCATGGGACCGGAATATCTGGAATTTCGATAATGATAAAGCACCAGACTGTTAAACTCCATCAGGAGAACAAAGTTTCGTCTGACTGAAAAAACCACGCTACCTACCCAGCACCGAAGTTTTAACGAGCGGTTAAGTTTAAACGGCTGCCAAATTGCTCAAGATGCCGATCCAACCGTTTTCTTCCTCACCTTGGCCCACGCCGATGGTGTGAACTGCTTGATCTCAGTGATCAAGGCTGCTGGCAAGCGCGTGAATAAATCTTTCAGGTAATCGAATGGATTGATTCCGTGCCGCCGACAACTGCCCAAAAGCGTGTAAATGACCGCGCTGCGTTCGCCGGCTTCAGGATGTCCGATGAACATCCAATTTTTCTTTCCAAGTGCGCTGGGCCGAATCGCATTCTCGATTAAATTGTTATCAATCTCCAAAGTCCCGTCGACAATGAACTGCGAAAGTGCTTCCCAGCGTTTCAGTGTGTAATCAATCGCCTGTCCGAGCAACCCTTGAGGCAAGCATTTTCTCCGTATCAACTCCATGGCCCGGTGCAGCCGAGCCAATACTGGTTGCGATTGCCATGCTCGTATTGCCTGCCGCCGTGCCGGCCCATCTTTTTGTTCGCGCAATTTCTTTTCCACCGCATAAAGTTGTCCTATCTGCCGCACGAACCATGCCGCCACTTTGGTCTCTGCCAACGCTTCGTGAAAACCGCGACGCGCATGAGCCCAGCATCCAACCAAAGTCAGATCACCACGCGCTTTGGCCAGCGATTCATACGCGGCGTAGCCATCTGTCTGTAATTTACCCCGGAAGTTTTTCAGAAATTCCTCTGGTCCTGCCCGTGACCGGCTCACCCGCCATTCAAACAGCACGTCGCCCTTGGGCCGACTGTAAACCCAAAGATAACCTTGCTGGCTTTTGCCCTTCACATCCGGGTCTAAATAACGGATTGGAGTCTCATCAGCTTGCAGGTAATTGCCCCGCAGCAAATCTTCCCTGATTGATCGATACACCGGTTTCAATAACTCAGCGGCTTGTTCCACCCAGCACCCCATCGTCTTTCGGCTCAGATCCACCCCAAACTGTTGCCGGAACATTTTCTCCTGCCGATAGAGCGGTTGATGATATTCATATTTGCTGACCAAAATTTGCGCCAGCAAGCCCGGCCCCACCATGCCTTGTTCAATCGGTTGGGGCGGCAGTGGGGCCAAGGCAAACCTTTCCTGCTTTACGTAACGCGGACGTATGAAGACTCGCTTGATGATTTTGGGCGCGACCCAGTCCAGTTGGCTGGTGCGTTCCTCGCTGATCTTTTTCCAGCCTTCGGGTTGGGCCTGAACTTCCGCCGGCTCGATCACGATCTCCTGCGTCTCCAATTTATCTTCGACCAGCATCCGTCGCACCGGATGTGCCACACCATTGCTTGTAGCAGTCGTGGTCTTGGTCTCTGGCGTCGGCAACGTGATGACGTTGGGCAAGCCTTGCAACAATAGTTCGAGTTGGTGTTTATCAAAGCCTTCGTTGCGCTGGCCTCCGAAGTAATGACGGATGTATTGGTCGAGCTTCTGGCGGAGCAGCCGGTTCTCCAACTCCAACGCTACGACACGCGCACTCATCTCTTCAAACTTTTCGAGTGGCGTGGTGACGGTCACGCTACTCTGACGCGAACAAAAAGTATTTGTTCAATCGTGAAGAGATTTTTTTCAGCGCCGATACCAGTCCTTTCTCGACCGCACTTCCAGCCCGTGAATCAATGCGCTAAACTCCTCGCCACGCAAATCTATCTGGCCACTTTCGCTTACTGGCCACGTGAATCGTCCTTGTTCCAATCGTTTGGCACAAACCCATAGACCAGACCCGTCCCAGTAAAGCACCTTGATCCGGTTCCGTCGTCCATTGGTGAATACGAACAGGTGCCCGGACAGCGGATCGCCTTTGAGTTGCTCCACAACCAGACTATAAAGCCGGTTGAAGCTTCCACGCAAATCTACCGGTGTGGTGGCGACCAGCACCCGCGTAGCACCAGTGACACTCAGCATGGTAGCGTCCGTAACAGTTCAGGCAACTTCTGCACATCCGAACCATTTTGCAGCCGCACAATCCAACCTTGCGGACTGACGACTTCAACTGGCCAGCGCGAGGTTGGGGCGGGCAATCGCACTTCTTGAAACTTTACCTCCGCGGGCACGGCGTCACGTTCCAGCCGCAACCATTTGCTCAAAGTGGACAACCCGACGCCATGCTGGGTGGCAAAATCGTGTTGGGTCAATTGACTCTCATGGAAACTTGCCAGCAATCGTAGCCGCTGCTTACGAGTCCACCGCCGCCGACCAGAACCAGTTTTTGATGTATCCATCCCGACATGGTCTCACAGTCTATCGCCGGAAACTAGACGTAGCCCGTCAGCCGCATACGGTTCACCAGCCGGTCGCGGGCTTTATTACGGGCGAATTTCCTTTTCCAAAACGAACGGTTGCCGACGGGTTGGGCGCCGTGCTTGGGACATCCATGCCAGAAACAACCATCCACAAACACCGCCAGCTTGAGTTTGGAAAAAAAGAAATCCGGCTTGCCGAATATCGGTTGGTTGCGCCGCCAGCCGGTAATGCGATTGCGCCGCAGCAATTTTGCCAGTGCAATTTCCGTGTTTTTATTTCCGCGACTACGAACACGCGACATCAGCGCGGAGCGCGTTAATCCTCCGAACGTCGTTTTTGCGTGCCTACCGCGTTTTGGCCAGCGACTCATGGCGCTCCTTCAACTCCTCTTGGATGCACTTACCAGCCACGAACGCGAATTTTGGAGGCACGGCATTACCAATCATATCGCACACCGCTTCCATGCAATCCGTGTCAAACTTGTAACCGCGCGGAAAAGTTTGGATGAGGGCGGCCTCACGAACAGAAATTGTCGTTCGGTTTTTATTCGGATGACCGAAGCGTCCCTTGCAGGCCGTGGTGCATCCACCAGTCATCGTTACCGGCGTCTGCTGCCATGACATACGCCCATAGACGTTGGTAAAACCATTATAGTCACCACGATGACATTTTGGACGAACGGATTTTTTCAACGACAACCATGTCTTTCCAGGGATTGCGGCGTTGAGGCGCACAGCGACTTGCGGTTGAAGATCACGAACAACGTGCCACTTGTGTTTTCTCGGCCCGCCCTTTTTGTGAGCCTTGCTCAACGTGATTGGTTTTGTTTGTTCGGCAATCACGTCGCGGAGCGTGAGCCATTTTTTCAGTTTTGATTCTGGCTCTGGATTTTTGGCGTGGGTGGCTTCGGGAAATGGAATGGCGAAACCACGTCCAGCAAAGAGCACCAGACGCCTGCGCGATTGCGGCACGCCATAATCCGCCATCTGAATGACTTGCCATCGCGGCCAGTAACCCGCCGCGCGCAACTGCGCCAAAAATTTCTTAAAGATTCGTTTACCTCGTTTCTCCAGTCCCGGAACGTTTTCCATCATGACGACGGTGGGCTTGAGTTCCCTGATGAGCGTCGCCATTTGCAGCACCAACTTGTTGCGCGGGTCTGCCCGTTTGTTTTTTGCCGTGAGCGAACAAAATCCCTGGCACGGCGCGCATCCCGCCAGCAAGGTTATTTTTTTTCCGCCGCACAACTTTCGCAACTCACTCGCGGAAACTTCGCAAATGTCACGTTCAATCAAATTCGTCTGCGGATGATTCTTGCGGTAGGACTTCGCCGCCGCCGCGTCTATCTCAACGGCAGCGCGGACATCGAAGCCAGCTTTCATCAAGCCTTTTGACAGGCCGCCGCAACCGGCGAACAAATCAATTGCAACGAGTGGTTTCATTAAGATGTTCCACCTGACATTTTTCTTTGTCTCTTTGCCTCGTTAAGGAATTCCTGATGTGCCTGCACAGTTCGGAGGAGGAAGGTTTTCCAATTTATGTGTGTCAAAGCATTTGTGGCTTTGTAGCCGTCGAAGGCCGCGCGCGCAGACCCTGTAAGTCCAATATGGTCGCAAACGAGAGTGATATGATAATGTGGAAATTTTTTTACAAAATCTTGATTGCCTTCTTCCTTCAAAAACTCCTTCATCAAGTCGTAGTAACGCACGATTCTGTCCATCTCCGCATTGATCAATTTGTGATGTGGACGCTTGATTTCAATGATTTGAATCGTGTCGTCCTGACTTGATAGAACAAAATCGGCGCGTTTTTTGGAGTCGGCAAAATCGTGCAATACCAAATCCTTTTTCGTCCGCGCCTTGTAAAATTTTACAAATTCGCTTCTGAGTGATTCAAAAGACTGGTTGGCGGTAATCGGCGACCATGCCGGGTTAATTAACCACGGAGCTTCGGTGAGTAATTTTTGTAGTTCTGCTTCCTGAGTGGTTTTGTCGTCTTTGAGTGTTTCTATCGTTTCAATAACCCGCACCCGATCATCCACGATTCGACCAAACGATGCTAATTCTGCGATGCGTGCTGTCTTCAATACTTCAGACACCACAGCCATTGGTCGGTCTTTCGAGCCTGCCGCTTGCTTAAGTTTTCGATCCAAGGTTATGTGTGGACCGAGCAGGAGGCTAAGTTGCACGAAACACTCGATTGTCTCCGGGTCTTCTAGTTCGTCTTTACGGGCGGCTTTGGCTATTGTCTCTGCCATTTCCATGGTCTGCTCGCGAATTTCTTTGTTGTCTTTGCCAGGAAATGCCGCTTCAACTTTTCGTTCGATTTTGGATTCCTCTTGGAATTTTTCCCATGCCGACACCCTCATCGGTTCACGGGTAATTTTACCGAGTAATTTCACCAGTGACTGTCCCCACTTCTCAAAGCTTTGCCCCAAATCGTGTGACCACAAAATATCTTGGCGGTCTGTGCGAATGAGATCTTCCGATTCGTCGAGCCAGCCCGTGTGTAGTTCCCCAATGAGATAGGAGCGCACATCATGTTCTCCAGTAAATCCTGCCGTTAGGTCGAAAAGTTTTGTCTGTGCGGCGATTTTACCACGGCAATATATGCGAATACCGGCCATCAATTCATCTTTGTATGGCTTTGGCGCGTAACCGACCCATCCGGTAATAGGGTAAAAGCGGCCTTCATATTCAAAGCCGGGAAGCAATCCGCCTAAATCAATTTTCGGAGGGCCAGTTACAGTGTAGTCGGCGAGTCTGCGGGAATCCTCATCGGCTTTTGCCTTTCGTGAAAATGTAATTTTTGTGGCGTTGTTTGCTTCAATTTGAAACTCGCCTACCGAACACTCGTAACCTGCTTGGTTTGATTTTTTGTTAGTGTCTTGGAGCGCAATTCTCCATTTCGCCGACCGTAATCCAAACCGCTGCGCCATTTGGCGTTCAAAGTCCACAATGGCAGGAACGTGACGGTAATCGAAAATCGTCATCCGAATAATCGTTCCGGCCTTGGGGCGGTAAGTGCCATCGAGCGAGCCAACCGGCGGATAATATGGCTCATCTGTTTCGCTCAAAATCGCACGGCGTTCAAGAATAAGATGGCACGTCAAATAGCCAGTTTTTTTGCTCCCTTTAGCGTCAGTGTATTTGCATGGCTTGCCTCCCGCCGTGATGACCTCAATCTTTTCACATACACCAAATGGAGCTAGTTTGCCGACACCCTTTCGCCCCATCACGCGACGATTGTATATTTTGGATAAGTCGCCACGCTTGGGATCGTTGCGCCGTTCCTTTCCCACTTTGAGGTAAAATTCATTTACCTCCTCGGCGGTCATTCCAGCGCCGTTATCTTCAACTTCGATAACATAACCGCGATCGGTGATAACACCTTTGCTTTTCGTAGCCAGCAATTCCCCCATGGGTGCGCGGACGGTGACTTCAGTTGCGTCAGCGTCGTAGCTGTTTGCGATGATTTCAGCGATAACAGCAGAAACGCGGTCGTAAAGTTTTACACCCAGCTTATCAACCGTAAGCCGGGAAATCGTCATTTTGTATTTCTCATTCATAATGAACCATGACCCGCTATTAACTTTTCACGCGAACGAACGGGAATGCAGGTTCAGAGTCGTTTCGGAAATTATTCTCTGAAAAAGTGCCTCGCCAATTTTTTCTCCCAGCAGCACCGGGACGGCATTCCCGATTTGCCGCATGGCTTCAGTCCACGCCCCCGTTATCTGGTAATCATCAGGAAAGGTCTGGATGCGTTTGCCCTCAAACACGGTGAAATAACGAACCGAGCCATCGTGAAAACGAATCATATTTTCCCCGCCCGGCACGCCATGACCACCAGCTTTCAAGGTCTTTGCCGGAGAATCGTAATCGCTGCCCGTGTGGCCGGGATACGTTCTTGCAAGGTCACGAAAGATATGGTCGGCGATGCCATGTTTGGTGCGCGGGTCGGGAACGCCTTTCAGCGCGTCACGGACTGTGCGCCAAGGTTTTAGTTGCGGCTCAAAAAATTCAAATGTGTCCCGCAAGTTTTTCACCCGCGCCAGCAATCCATTAAAGCAGGTTTCACGTTGGGTCTTCGGAACTTTGTGGCCGTCCCAATACGCCCCGGTGACGAATTTATCCCACAACAATCTTTCTTCGCTGTGGGTCGCCGACGGAAATTCCCAAGTCGCATCCAAGTCAGACCGGATGCCGACAATCACAACGCGCTCGCGACATTGCGGGACGCCGTAATCGGCGGCGTTCACCAAAGTGTGCTTTACCAGGTATTTGATGCCGTCGTAACGGTCGTAATTTATTTTTTGCAAGGACTTGAAATGCTCCTGCCACGTCGCCTTCAAACTTGGATGTGCGTCAGGAAACGTAAGCCGGAGAATAATATAGCGGAAATAATCGGAGAATGTTTCTCGCAACAGTCCTTTGACGTTTTCAAAAACAAACGCCTTGGGCGATAAAATTTCAATCGCGTTAATCGCGTAGGGAAACATATCACGGCTGTCTTTGTTCGCACCGTGTTTGCCGCCCAAAGAAAACGGCTGGCACGGCGGCCCACCGGCAACAACATCAATTTCTGAAAGCTGATGGAAATCGAAATCCTGAATGTTGCCTTCAAAGATTTTTTCAGGGTCAAAGTTCCGCCGCAGCGACGAACAGGCGTCTTCGTTGAACTCAACGAACGCGCTGTGCTCGAACCCGGCGAGTTCAAGCCCTTTCGCCAAGCCACCCGCACCCGAAAATAGCTCAAGCGATTTCATTTTAATTTACCAAGCGTGGCCAGATGGCTTTTGATCTTCGCCAAAATTACGGTTTTGGTTTTGGGGACGCCGTTGCATTTGTCAGCCCATTTTCTTCCGGGATGAATCACGTCCCAATCAGAGCGTGCCTGTTCGTAACGGCCTTTGCCGGGGTCATGATTGCCAAAACCATCAACGGCGGTATTCCAAAGCGGGCGGTTGAGTTTTATTAGAGCGGCCTCGACGGTGCTAATCATGTCCGAGCCGGTGTGTTCAAAAATCACAAACCGGCACATGAAATCGTCCGCGTTGAGATTCGGCGCGAGCTTCATGCTGTTGTGATGCTGGCGCATTCGGCTGAAAAGCTCGCTGGATTGATTTTCCGCGTTGTCGGAAGCGCGAGATTGCCGCCAGCCTTTCGGCACGGCTTTGCCAACGTAAATAGGGAACTCATAGGCCGTGCGGTTCAGTTCGGCGTATCGAGCGTATAGCGGATTCGAGCCGGTATAATAAATCGCATAAACGCCCCGCCCAAGAAAAGAAACTGGCGGCGGCAAAGGCAGAACCGGCGTGCCGTTGAAAAACCGAACGGCATCTTTGACCAGCTCTGCGAACGCATCGTTCCGATAAACGTGCTCCGCCCTATCAAATGGCCTCTGTTTCATTACAAGTATGGTGACATTGCCGTGGTAATTGTGCGCGGGAAATTTGGCAGCGTCAATTGGCGTTTGGAATGGAGCATGGCTGTCGCCTGTTGTTTGCGGAATTTATCCCACGCGGACGAGTTCATTCTCCGTGCGCAGGTAGCGGGTGAACGGCGTGTTGCTGTCCAAATCAATCAAATCCACCGAACGGCCAATCAAATCACTGACGCGTGCGCCCATGCGATAGAAAACCGACGGCGGCAGGCCGGAAACCGCCAGATCGAGATCGGAAGCGGCATTACCCGTCCCATGCGCAGCAGAGCCGAAGACGTAAATTTCCCGTGCGCCGGCGGTTTTGAGTTCGGCAGCGGCACGCTTGATTAAAATGTCTGTCTCGGTGCTCACGGTTACAGTTGATTGTGTGTCTTTCGAGTCTGAAAGTCAAAATTTTGAGAATTGAGCCTTCAATTCCAAATAATTGGTCTGGCGTGAGAATTTCCTCGTGCGCGAAATCCTAAAGGCAAAACTCCCGGAGCCGGGCGGCGGGTCAACGGTGGAACTCGCAGCGCAGCGGAGAGTCTTACCTTGACGCGACGACCGGCGACACACAATCGAATTTTGGATTCGCGCACACAGCCCATGCCATGAATTTTCATAGGGCACGCTTTACTCCTTAACCGGATAAGGTTTTTGAGTCCGCCGAAAATCCGGCGGATGTCCATTGAAATGTCTCGGCAACAACCAAGAACAGTCCACAGTCAGGCACCAACCATGGACAGTCCCCGGCCACGAACAGTTCACGATGATGCCACGCGAGATGCCAACCGGGATGCGAAGTCAGCCACGGCGGCAATTGCCTACGTTCACGCCAACCATGAAACGGCGTTGAATTGAACCATCGTGAAAGTGTTTTTTGGACAGACACCATCCCCTAACGAAATCGTTCGGAAAAAACTCGACTCGAAACCGAGCGACAAAAGGTGGCAATGAATTTGTCGCAATTTGTCGCTTTAACTTGCCGCCAGTTGTCGCCTTTTGCCGCCCGCAGTGATGCACACAGCGGCAGTGACGAAGGAAATGAGGCAGTTTTCTGTCAGACATCTTCCCTTAACATAGCTTGAGGCCATGACCGCAGACGCGAATGTTGCGCGAAATTTGCGCAACTGTTGCGTAACAAGTTCAACGCAATTAAACATCATTCAACACGGCTCGACATCAGCCGTTCATTGCGCTGGAATCGTCCGGCCAAATCACACCCAGGACAAACGCAAGGGAGCGGCGAAAAATGGAAATTAGTCATGGCACGCGTTACCCCGTAGTTTCACACGGTTTTTACGGCTCGCCAAAATCTCGCCGAATGTTGCGCGAAATGCTTCGTTTGTGCAACCGCATGGTTGCGTCAGTTGCTAACCCTGCTATTTCACCGTGTTGCCAACCGCGTTGCGAACTTTGTTGCTTCGGATGTTGCCTCGCGTGATTACCACCATGTTGCCTTGCTGTTGCGAAGCCGCTGCTAACCGTGCTGCCAACCGAAAAAACTTGCTTCTATGGTGGCGTTACTGGCTTGTGGGGGCGGCGTCCGAACCTTTGCGGGTGCGTGTGGCTGGCGGGCGTCGCTGGCCTGCTTATTAGGCGCTCTGGCTGCCGCGCCGGGCAGCGTGGCGATGCTGGCGCATCGCCTGATTGCTTTCCGGGCTGCTTTAGCTCGCTGGCGGTTTCGGTTTCAGGCTGTCATTGAATTCCTTGGCTTCCTCTGCACCCATCATTCTCACGTTGGCGATGCGCGGTCCGCGTGAATGGTATGGAGAATATTCTTTTGGCGGTGGCGGGACTTTGCCAGCCAGCGCAGGGGTCGGCACTGGCGTGGCCGGCGTGGGTTTTGCGGCCACGACCGGCGCAATTTGAGGCGTGACCGGAGTATTGGCGGCGGGCATGGTGCGAGCGCGTTTGCGCCGTTTGCGCGATTTCCCGCCTTCCAGGACGATGCGGCCGTATTCGGCCACACGCGCCCGGCTGGTCTTGACACCATTTTGTTGCAGGATTTCCGCAATTAGGAAATAGGACGCATTTTTGCCGCGCAATTCCACGATGGAATCATGGACTGGCTTCAAATCGTTGAACGGGACGCGACGCGGATTAGGCCGGAATTCCTGAACCGCCTTGCGGAGCGATTCAAGATCGGGCGTTGGTATGGTTGGTGTGTTCATAATTTTTGGATGTCATGGTTAAAAGCCGCCGTCGGAATTCCCACGAGCCGCTTGCGAGATGTTGCATTGGCCGTTGCGCGGACTGCGGCACGGCTGTTGCGTGGACATATTGCGAGTTGTCTCGCAAGTTTCCGGCGCGGACATTGCGGGACAAGTCCGGCGCAAGGCAGGTTGTCTTGCGAGCCGTCTTGACGGACGTTCGGCAGCATTGCGTTTGCCCACTGTCCGGCCATCGCCGGGACGTTGCACGGATATGCCGCGAGATATTTCGCCAGATTTCTTGCCGGATGTTTCGCGGCCATCGCGTGACCGTCTCGCGGGACTCCGCGCAAGTTTCGGCGAGCTTTTGGCGAGCCGTAAAAACCTTGTCCAGACAAGGGGTAAGGCTTGCCTATGTCTAAAATTACAAAACAGTGACGTGCGACTGCACCGAGATTTGAAAATTATTGCATCGGACTTTTCGCGCTTTGTGAATGCAACTGTGCAAATTGATGGTGCAATTTGTGACGCGAAATTGAACGTGTCTGCGTTCTCGTTTTTGCGAGTTCGCCTGGCATCGCCTGATTGCCGTGAATGAAAAATCGTCATGGTTCGTCAGTTGTTTCGTCGTCACCGTTCCACGTCTGGTCAACCTCGATGCCGATGATTGGCGGTGGCGGTTGTATCGGCGGTTGCATCGTGAAGATGATTCCGGGAATGACCGTGGTTGAATTTCCTTTCATCCGTTTCCGTAAGCCGCCGCTGAAAATCCAAGCGATGACCAGTAGTGCCAACCAGACAAACACCAGGTAAAGATAAACACCGTCGTTTTCAATCAGGCTGTCCAGAGCGTTGAAAATGGGATTCAGCAATTCAGCGGGATTTAAGTTCATCGTTCGTCCTCCGTTTTCAGTTTGTCAGTCTCATGCCCAAATCGCAGCCGTGGCGGTTGCCAGCCTTGCCAGCACGTTTTTCCAAAGCGGCGATCTTCCGAATGCAGCCAGCCCAAATCTCCGGCCTGCAAGCGCGTTAAATTCGATTTCGCCGCGCTCGTGTTCCATGTCAGGTTAAAATTCATGGTGGAATGTTCGTTGAAAGAATCACTCCGCCGTCTTGACGATGGCGAGGATTGCGGCCTTGAGTGAGGCAGGAAGTTTTTCCCAAGCGGTGACTACTTGGGACAAGTCGGGGCTTAACGGGACTGAAGTTTGTGAGTCCCTTTGTGAGTCACCATCAGAATTACCTTGTAAAGTATGGCGGAGAGAGGGGGATTCGAACCCCCGATACGGTTTAACCCGTATAACGGTTTAGCAAACCGTCGCCTTCAGCCACTCGGCCATCTCTCCATCCCAAGCCCGTCAGCCTGCGGAATCTTGTTGACTTGCACCAGTCTGGCAATTGCCTTAGCGGAGTCAAGAACGGAGCCAAATATATCCCAAATTTCAAGAAAAGTTGGGTTTTGATCGAGGAACGCTATTGCAGCAGTGCCCGGTTGTGGATAGAATAACCGACCAGATTTGGGAAATCCAAACGGCGGCGGACTCATTGAACAAGATTGAAATGAAAGTGTGATATGAAAAAAAAACGACTCATCGAGAAAGATCCCCAGCTGCAAAAAAACGATTTGATTGTCATCACCGGCGCCGGTGGCTTCATCGGCGGCAACCTAGCCCTGCATTTCAAGAACAAGGGTTTTACACGTATCCGGGCCGTGGACAAGAAACCGCTTTACGAGTGGTATCTCAAGGTGCCGGGTGTGGAATCGCTTTGTCTCGATGTCAGCAACGAGGAAAACTGCAAACGCACCTGCGAAAGCGCGGTTGAGGTTTATCAACTTGCCGCCGATATGGGCGGCATGGGCTTCATCGAGCGGTTCCGCGTCGAATGCCTGCGCAGCATTCTCATCAATACGCACATGATTGAAGCGGCCTATTGTGCCGGGGTCCGCAATTACTTTTATTCCTCGTCGGCCTGCGCCTATAACGTCCTGCTGCAACAGGACCCGAAAGTCCGCGCGTTGAAGGAATCCGACGCCTACCCGGC
>Ga0187871_10002545_pt1 | contig 14764 bp, 18 predicted proteins | sample June2016WEW_16_1_FD_132988 | JGI IMG/M metagenome (GOLD analysis project Ga0187871, IMG submission 132988) | Peatland microbial communities from SPRUCE experiment site at the Marcell Experimental Forest, Minnesota, USA - June2016WEW_16_10 | ecosystem: Environmental > Terrestrial > Soil >... | reverse complement strand
TTGGCCATGGTTTCACCCAGGCCAACCTCGACCAGGACTTCGCCTGTTACAGCTTCGTACCTGAGTCCGATATACCGATCAAATTTATTGTGCTGGACGACACGGTAAAGGGGCCGGACCAGGCCGACTACGCCGCTGGCGCTCTCGACGACCAGCGATTCCAGTGGCTGGTCGGCGAACTGCACGCCGGACAGCTCGCCAATCAGCTCATGGTCATCTGCGCGCATGTGCCCATCCTGCCGCAAAACAGCTTGACTGACACCACCCCGTTTCCCATGTGGCCCGGTCCGGAATATACCGACGATTACGTGCTCAACACCCTCCACCAGTATCCCAATCTCATCTTGTGGATGGCAGGACACCGGCATGTGAATGTTGTGACGCCGCAACCCGATCCGCACGGCGACCCGACGCTCGCCTTCTGGGAGGTGGAGACTTGCTCGCTGCGCGACCATCCGCAGCAGTTCCGTACGTTCGACATTCGCCGCAACAGCGACAACACCGTTTCCATCATCATCACCAACGTCGATCCGGCGGTACAGGCCAACTCGCCGGCGTACAAATCGCGCGGCTACGCTCTGGGAGCGTTCCGGATCTTCGGCGCGACTCCGGCCATCATCGCCGACACCACCTGGCACTCCTACAACGCCGAGCTGGTCGTACAACTGACGCCCGTGATGCAGGCAGTGATTTCGCAAGCAGGATCGCCACTAAGCTAGCGGCCGGGCTGGATAAGGAGGAACGAGTCACCACGACGCTAGCTCGCTCAGTGCTCGTTCCGGGAGACGGAATCATGACCATTTGGCGGAAATCGCTGGCTGTCGCGCTGTTGACCCTGACCAGTCTTGGATTGATGGTGCTGGCCGGATGCGGCGGTTCGTCGCAACCAGCTCCCATCCCGCCTGCGCCCGCACCATCTCCGCTGAGCGCCGACGATCTCAACCTCATTTTCGTCGCCACGGAAGACTTGTCGTACCAGGATTATGGCGACGTGAATCGTAAGACCGGGAACCTTACCAACCGCGGTCTGCAACGCGCGCTGATGATGGGCACGTTTCTGCAGCAGAGCGTACTGGGCGGCAGCAATGTGAACGGGATCTATGTACTGGTGCCGATGACGCACCTGCAAACTGCGCAGAAGTATCCCGACATGGCGGGACTGGAGACCATGGAGCAGTTCGCCGTGCTGAATCTCACCACGATGTCCATCCCGGGGGCGGCGCCGGTTACGGCCAACAGCTATCCCGTGAACGCGTCGTATTCGTCCGCGCCGCTACCGGACGGCGTTCACGCCCCGTTGACGAGTTGTCCGGCGATCGGATCTTCCGGCGTCTATCGTTGCCAGGGTCTGGACTTTCGCGACTTGAACAGCGACAACGAAGCTCTGGCGGGCGCTCTCATTCAATCCAACACGCCCGGCTTCTATGTGTTCGCTGCGCCGTGGGAGACCATCAGCTCCCTGATGGCGAACATCAATCGGCTGCAAGGCTACAACCTGACGCTGCCCGCACGATACGTGAGTCCTAACTACATTTACGCCATCGCGATCACTCCCGCGGGAGGCGCCAGCTTCGTCCGCTACGACAGCAATATCAATCCGCCTTCCACTTATCCGAAACTTCCGCCGGGAGGGATTGTTCCCGCAGCGTGCCAGCCGGTCGAGACGAACACAACCTTCCAGGTCACGGTGACGGGCGGCGTGGGCACCGCGGTGGTTCCGGCGGGAATCAATACGAACGAGACCATCTATTTTGTTCGCCACGGCGAGGCGCATCCTACGTCGTGGTGGGAGGACGGCAACTACTATGGCAAAGGGCAATGGCGGGCGCTCGATCTTCCCAATGCCTTGCGCGGCAAGATCCATCCCAACCTTGTGTACTCCATCGATCCCGCCCAGGTGACGCCCGGCGCCGAGAGCGCGAATGACGCGTTCTATTCTTATGTGCGGACCAATACGACGGTGCTGCCGTATGCCATCGCCAACAACTTGCCCTACAACCTGGCGGCAAGCTTTGAGATGCTGGCGCAGAATCCGCCCGAGCTAGCTACCGGTGCCAGCAACTTTTTCTTTTTCGACGGTCAGTTCACCAACCAGAGTCTGCTGGTGGGCTGGGAGCACGACCACATCGCGCCAACAGTAAACGCGCTGCTTGCGGCCTATCACGGTGGACAGAGCGTACCTGCGTGGCCGAACGACGACTACGACACCGTGTGGACCGTACATCTCGATGCGCAGGGGAACGTGAGCGTCGACAATTTGACCTGCGAAGGCATCAGCTCCAAGGCGCTGCCGGACGCGCCGCCGCAATTCTGACCATCCTTCAGGCATTGTGCGTCAACCGTGTTCCGCGACTGACACTGCAGCCGATGCCTGGCCACGAAACGCGCCACCCAGCGGGACATGACGACCCGTCACATCGGATTGACACTGCAATGGATGGCGGCCTTGCTGGCCCGCCGGCATCGCGGTGTTTACAACCTGCCGGATAGCGAAGGACATGAAACTTGTGCAATGGCGATATAACAACAGTTACGTCTAAATGCTCTCAGCCGAGAGTCTCGGCTACGGCGTGATCTCCCAGACGACGCCGCCGTCATCGGTTCCACCTTGTTCTGCGGTACCGTAGAGATTACCGCTGGTGTCGAATACTACATTGCCAAGCGGAAAGCGCCCGTCGCTGCAGGGGTAGCCGCCGGCGCAAAAATCGTGAAGCGACCTGTAGGTCCAGGCGCCATTAGATGGCGTCAGCTCGAAAATCGAGCCCTCGTTGTAAGCCCCGTCGCAGGCCGTGGTGCCATAAAGACTACCCGCTCCGTCCATGACTAGTTTGCCTCCCGGCCCGCACAGGTTTCCCGTAAAGCTGTAAACCAGGGAAAACGTCCAACTGCCGCCGAAGGGCGTCAGCTTGAAAACCGTACCGCCGCCGCCGGAGCCGCCGTCACTGGTAGCGCCATAGAGATTGCCCAACGGGTCAAATATGAGGCCAACTAAGGGAACGCCTCCATCGCTTCCGCCCTGAAAACTGTAGAGGATACTCTCGCTCCAGCCAGATCCCGTTGAATACGTCAACTCGAAAACAGTGCCCTGGCCACTCCCCGTGCCGCCTGACTCTGTCGTGCCGTAGAGGTTGCCGGCATTGTCCCGGATCACGCCGCCGTAAGGGCCTGCCCCGTCGGGGGAGCCCGAGAAGCTATGGAGAACGCTCTCCGTCCAACCGCCACCTGAAGGCGTCAGCTCGTAAACAACGCCATCCCCACTGGGGGCGATCGTGGTGCCGTAGATGTTACCTGCCTGGTCGAAAATTAGGTCGGCAGGGGAGGGATAATATCCATCAGCACCTCTGCTGAAGGGATAAAGCACGGTCTCCGCCCAGGGGCAGAGTGCGGTTTTGCAAACTGTCGGATAGGGTCTCAGACTAAAGACCGTCCCGCCGTTGTAAGTGCCGCCCGCATAAGTTGTTCCATAGAGGGTGCCGTTCGGGCCGAAGATTACTCTGGCTTCTGGATTAGCCCCGTCGCGGCCTCCGGTAAACTCGTAGAGCGGGTTAAGCGACCAATTGGAGCCTTGATGCGTTAGCTTGTAGACCGTGCCGTAACCGTAACTCTCAAAGCCATCTGCCGTGCCGTATAGATTTCCTGCTTGATCCAATGTCACGCCGGCTTTAGGGTAAAACCCGTCCCCTCCGCCGGTGAAGTTGTGAATCACAGTGAACGTCTGGGCCTGCGCCGAAAGCACTGTGACGATCACCAGCGCACAAACTAGTTCCAGTGCAAAGGCCGTGCTCCGCAGTGTGCGATTTAGAACTGACATGAAAAGTTGAGCCGGAATCGTCACGATGGCCTCCTTTACTGATTTGCCGCCAAGAGCTCGCACTGGAGGCGTCTGTCCTAAGGTGCGCTCCGGCTTTATCTACTACAGGTTTGTTCATACTACTGCGCCGGTTGTACCACCAGATCGTCTGCCAGCTTGAAGGTCACAACCGACTCCGCCGGTATCTCAAGATCCCGGTTGCCGGTCAATCCTGCGGCGGCGGTTCCAGCGCCACCACCCACTAATCCGCCCACAACCAGCCCTACGCCTCCGGTGGCCACGCCACCCACCAGCATACCCAGCCCCGACCCTCCGGCAATCAAGGCCGTCGAACGTTTGCCCTTGCCCTTCTTGCCGCGCGCCAAGTCCCGCGTCGACAGCTGATACTGCGTCCCATGCAGTGTCAGTGAGGTCAACCGCAGCTCCAGCAGCGATCTGCCTTTGAAGTGTCCCCGCCGATGCGATACATCCACAACGCCACCCACCAACGCACCCTTGGGTACCAGCACACCGTTGTCGCTGGCCAGCACTGGCTCCGCCACCTCGCCGGTGAATGTGTCCCCCGCGTGGCTCGTTTTTACGCTGATGTGCTGATCGATCCGGATCGTAAGCGTGGTGCCCGCCGGAATGCTCACGCTGACCGGCGCCGGAGGCGGTTGCGGCACAGCGGAAACCGTCGGTCCCGAGGGTGCAGGAACGGACGCCCCAGCCGTGGGTGGTGTCACCGTCGTCGTTATCGCCTCGTTCGTCTGTCCGGCAGTTGGCGGCTGCACCACAGTCGTCGTCGTGGTCCCATTCTTGTCTACAGAAACCACTTGCTGCGCCTGACCGGTTGTGGCCGCCTGCTTCTTGGCTTGATCCAGCGCCTGTTCCTCCTTGGAACTGCATCCCGAAAGGATGGCCGCTACCAACACCAGCACCAGCATCGGTCCAGTACGAACCAATGAGCCTGAATTGAACATGGTCGATCCTCCCTCGCGCGTGCTTTCAGTGATGGCGGCCATTGCACACTGCGGTCTAGCGGCTTACCTGATCTCCTCTGCGCTCTTTTTGCCGATTACGCCCAAGGCGAGCGGAATCGTAGTAAGGCCTCCGACCAGGGCGAGGGCCCATCCGGCGGCTTTGCGTTGATCATTGTTTAGCCGAGTGGAAAGCAAAAGGCCGATCCCCGCGCCGAAGGCGACGCGGGTTCCGGCGATGAGGATGATCTCCGCGATGGTGAGTTTCCGTTCTATCATTTTTCCAATCCAATCTCGTTCTCCGCACCGTACTCGGCGGAGAGTCCATCTCTTGGGAAAAAAAGTTAGGGCGAGACCCGAACCGCTGACCGCACCTTGCCGCCGGGTTTCGGAAGACGCCCTACGTCACCTCTTGCCCCTGGATCGCGACCTGCCGTCTACGCTGGAGGCTTCACGATTGGTACGAGTACGTCACAGCACGACACTAATCTCGACGCGAACACCTGGATAGAACGGATTAAACAGGTAATACCCGCCACCGATGTAGTCGACGTAAACGTGATCGGTGTAATACCAGCCCACCGGCCACGGCTGAACAAATCCGAACGAGTAGCCGCCATACTGGAAGCGAGAGTAACCGCCGACGATCACTGGTTGGTTGATCACAAACACGTGCCCTTCACCAAAATTGCTACGGAACCGATCGTCAGGTATGCGACCGCTGCCGGTGGCACTGAGCCGCAGTGCCGGCACAGCGCGTTGCCGCTGCTCGTCGGACGCACTCCTCTGAGGTGGCTTCTGCGCCGCCCCCTTATTGGGCTCTCCCTGGTTTACCGGTTTGGTCTGTGGCTGTTGAGCGGCTGGCTTAGTCTGCTTCTCCTGTTGCGCTACTGGCTTAGTCTGCTTCTCTTGTTGAGCGGCTGGCTTGGTCTGCTTCTCGTCCTGCGCTACTGGCTTAGTCTGCTTCTCCTGTTGCGCTACTGGCTTGGCCTGCTTCTCTTGTTGAGCGGCTGGCTTGGTCTGCTTCTCTTCCTGTGCTGCTGGCTTAGCCTGCTTCTCTTCCTGCGCTGCTGGCTTAGCTTCTTGCTCGTGGGACGCCTCCTGCGCGAAGGCAGGAACAATGGATCCGAGAAGTAAGAACATAACGATTGTGCTAATTACTCCAAATACTTTCATGAGTGTCGCCTCCTTAAGAGCGAATTCATGTGCCCGGCGTTGGTCGTCTGGTGAGGTTTGTTATTTCGCTCAACGGCACACGCCTCATCCGCTGATGGGGAGGAACCGGTGACCTCGGGTGTTATACAGGCGGAAGGCTCTTAGACCTGGCGTCATGCATCACCTACACACCAGGATTCTAGAAGAGACAACGACACATATCTGTCCATTTGTGCACACAACTGACTTCCACCGATTCTCGTCCAGTCTGGCCGCATTCGGACATGGTCGCGAAACTGTTGACCCTGACTTTATTGAGCACCCTGCCAACCTCGTCCTCCGTGCGGCAGTAATGTGGTGCGGACTGTCCCGGAATACAGTCACGACCTCGACGATTTCGACCCCGTCCCTTTCTTTGCGGCCCAAATCATGAAGGAGGTTTGCTGTGAAAAAGTCTGAGAAGCCAGCGGCTGAAGTTTCGACTTCGGAGCCGGCGGTCACCTCCGTGACCGAAGAGGCCATTCGCGAGCGTGCGTATGAGCTTTACGAGCAGCGCGGACGGCTGGACGGACACGCGCTAGACGATTGGCTGACCGCCAAAGCCGAGGTGCAGCTCAAGAGCAAAGGTGCAGCGGCTTAACCTATCGGCACCGGTTGGGCACGCGTACCATTTCCTTCCTTGTTCGGGACTGGAAGGGTTACGTCGTGCCCAACATTCCCGTGGAAGATTCTTTGCTCTCAGTGGAACTTGCCCGATCCCCTTATCCGGCCGCATCAGTTCGGCTCGGCATTTGCGCTGGCATCCTTCTGAGCAAAACTGCTCAATGCGATTTTAGAAATTCAATCGCTGCAGGCCGAGATGTACTGTCTGAAAGAAGTTGATACGAGGCCTGCTTGGTACCTTTCCTCCAGACTTTTTTTAAAACACGCTCTAAGCATGGATAGCTGGCGTTCACTTGTTCGAACAAGTGGCTGCGCGCAGCCTGCGGAAGTAACCTCAGAGAATTTCTCTCCCAGCGCTGCAGAATTACAGCATCACTGATTTCGGGGACCTTCCGGTGTTTCAAAGTGCCACGGCCTACCCTCTCATTTTTGTCGCTACTCGAGGCTTTCCACAGACGACTCTATGCTTTACCGAAGCTACATCCCTTAGTCCTCCTTATCCTGACGTGGGTTAAGTCATTCGAGAGAAGAGTTCTGCGCTACCACCTAACGCGACGGCGGGCAAGGAATGGCGCTTATCAACGGGCGCAAATGTCACATATAAAGACGGCTTCGCCGTACCACTTTCGACCTACGAATCTCGCATCTATCGGGGAATCGTGACCGGCCTAAACGCAGCCTTTTACATCGACCGCCAAACGCGGGATGAACTCGTCCGCGTTGATCGTAAGAATGTCGAAGTGCTAAAGCCTTTCGCAGGGCACACACAAGCAGCCGACGCTCTGGGCGCGGGCATGGATCCGAGATTCACTGATAACTGCGCTTTTTAGAGCAAGACAATTACTTTTGTATCGGTGTTCCATAGTTGCGAATCTTCGTCTGCATTTCAGGGCTCAATTGTTGGATGAGTTCTGCATTGTAAGTACCGGCAGGGTTATAGAGACGAACTGGAAGCGATTCGTTCTTATGCCGACTTCTTGGCCAAGATGGACGTAGACAAATGAAAGGGATATAGCTCGGCTGGCCTGTTCAATGGAAGTGCATGCGATCAAAGTGCTTCCCGTTCTGCTGATCTGCACAGGCGAAGCATCGCGTGCAGTGGAATGACCAGCGGTCAAAACGCGCTATGGCCTGTTATCGACAACTATGATTTTACTCGTCCTATGGCTCCGGTTGTCACTCGCAGCTGCGGCAGAAATCACTGACAAAACGCCCGCGGTCGTAATGAGATTCTGCTGGGTGTTGGCGGATTAACGGCTTTCTCACTTATCCTCATCGCTCCCGTTTGTGGTGGAGTGAGGCCTTCAATTTGCCTTATCCCACCTTGCACGCAGCAGGAGGTGAACCATGCGCCGCGAAACACATTCTCACGGGCCAATCTTCGTCATGAGTTGGAACTCCTTGCGCACCGCGTTAAGGACATTGGTCGCGTTGCTATTCCAGGCATTCATATCGCTCCCCATGATTGCCACAGGAAAACCGGCTTATGCGCAAACCTACCAGGTAATCCACAGCTTCAGGGCTCAAACAGAAGGGTCAGGCCCGGAATGCACATTAACCATCGACGCGTTTGGAAGTCTGTATGGGACGGCCGCATGCAACGGTCCCGATGGGCACTGAACGGTATAGCCAGCTGACCCAGGCGATCGCTGGCCGATACTTGGCCGTTGGGTTTGCTGCGGAATCTCTGAGCTGCTCGCCGCGCCGCTGCGCAAGGCAGCCAACCTGGAATAGATTTCGCTGGTCAGCTGGTCCTGCTCTTTGAATTCCTGTGCTTCCCGCTTGCGCCGTCGCGTACGGCCTTTTGCTGAGCCAAAGCTGCTGCGGCCTGCCGAAGTGAGCCAGTGTCCGCAATCCCATCAAAGGTTGTGATCGCTTGTCGGTATTCGCGCCACGCTTCGTACGCTTCGTCGGACTGCTCGAGAGCTTGGGCGCGAGCGACGGCATTCGTCCTCTGAAGAGCTGTAAAATTCTCATCACGAGCTTCGCGGTTCCGTTTCATCGCTATGAGTCGGAACCAGGCGAAAGCCTCGTCCATTACGTCGGGCGGCGCCCAGTCGTGAGGTCCGTCGAAGTGATGGAGGACATGGGGAAAGCTGGCTTGCTCTAGTTTCGTCGAGATCAGAGAGCTCTGGATAATTAAAGTCGAAACTGCCTGCGGCGGCGAAGACGGCGAACACGGCGTCATGTGACGGAGGAGCGCCGCCGAACCCAGCGCCGTTCAGGAGAACGCCCGCTGCACATTTGCATCGCTAGGCAAGTATCGAGGCGACTCGGGCTCCGCCGGAAAAACCGGCGAAATAAATGACGTGATCGTCGATGGCAAGACGTGCGTGTGTGTCATCAAACATCGCCTTGGCAGATTCTCCCTTTACCCTCCACGGACCGGCGTCGATAAAGGGAAACTGGAGGCATTCCGCTGGGAGGATTTCGAAGGAGCCGATCTCTACATCCGCCGGAAGATCTGGGAAGGGACGGAGAAATATCCAAAGACCGGCGCGCGCAAAGCGCCGATCCCGGTCATTCCCCATCTGCGGAAGATGATCGAGCAGTACCGCGAGAGCGAAGGCTCGCCCAGGGAAGGCTGGGTGTTCACGGCTTCTCGCGGGAAGAAGCCGATCCGAATGGACAACCTGGCCCGGCGCGAGATCAAGCTCGATCTAAAGAAGGCCGGCACTGAGTGGCACGGCTGGCACGCTTACCGAAGAGGCTTTGCCACCAACCTCCGCGAGCTGGGAATTGCCAGACGATATCATCCAGCGCACAGCGCATCCTGCGCCACGGCGATGTCACCACCATGCAAAAACACTACGCCAAGACCCTCCCGGCATCGGTAAGAAAAGCCATGCAAAAACTGGATCGCTCACTTATAACGGGATGAAAAGGGAAGAGGCTGGGGAGTATAGCACACATAACTTGTTGAAAATGGAGGCCCTGGGCAGAGTCGAACTGCCGACCAACGGTTTAGGAAACCGCTGCTCTATCCATCTGAGCTACAGGGCCACTCGTCGTAACAGGTTGGGCCATTTCAGTTTACTGCAACAGACTCTCGGGGGAGGTCGGATTCTGTTGCCCAATTGTTGCCCAATTGCGGAATGACGCTTTCGAGCTTCGCCATCGCTGCCTGTGCATCGGCCGATGCCGTCTTGATGTAATACGTGTTCGTCGTGCTCACGTTCGCGTGACGCAAAATTGCCTGAATCGTTTTCTCGGGGATGCCGAGCCGATACAGGTTTGTTCCCAAGCCTCTGCGCGCCCCCGCCCGGATTTCAGGCTTCTCAAGTAGTGCTTAGCAGACCGCGGCCGGTCATCCCGCAAGAACACGCAATATCCTGCGGGCCTGCCTGCGTGAGGATGGCGGCAGCAACAGTCCTGCGTCTTAAGCAGCCGATTGCAGAAACGGCGGTTCAGTGGCTTTGTAACTTCAATCCCAATGTAAGGAACTTATCTGGAAAACGCTCGCTTTGCGCTGCTCAAGCTTGGCATCAACGCTACGTTCACCGATAAAGGAACGAGTCGGTGGAGCAGGAAGTCGAGAAGTACGCGGAGGCGCAGCGACTGGCGACCCATCTGGAGCCTGTTCAAGCTATGATTCGGTAGACATCAGAAAGACATTGTGATCCCCGATAGTCAGAGTTTCAAAGACTTTGAAGCCTTTCTTTTTGTATATGTCGACATTACGCAGGTTTGCCGTCTCAAGAAATACAGGAATCGATTTCTCTTTCATCCTTTGAACCATCGGATTCATTACTGTGCTTGCCAATCCCTTTCCCTGTGCTTCCGGCAAGACTCCAATCATATACAAATGGCAATAACGTGGATATTCGCGAAACTTATTGTGAATGTGGGCTTCTAATTTCACAATTCTTATGACGGACTTTATGCCAATCCGGATAAGGAAAGCCAAGTTCCACACTGAATCAATCACACAACGGAGAGGCGATTCGTGCCAGGCATCTCGATCCTGCAGCTGAGTTGACTCACAGAAAACCATTTGAATGCGTTCTGTATCACAGTGCGCTTGATCCAGGAGCGGGCCGCTTGCATGAACACAGGGTTTACTTTAATCAAGTTTTCCATGCTTTCGACATAACATTGCTCGGCTCTTGTGTGATTCGTCGTCAGAAGGAAGGCCAAAAGGTATAAAGGGTGCATGTCCTCCTGGAAAATCCTGCAATAGTCCGGGGGAGTGGCATACCGGGCATCGGGTCTCGCACTTTGTTCCTTTCCAGCCGCGAGCGTAATTGTTCTGCTCATCTTGACTCGTTCTATTCGCCTCGCACTGGTTCAACCGTGTGCAAGTGCAGGGCCATGCGTAAGTAATTTGCGCTGTTCGCAAGTGACTAGCCGGAAAGATAGTTGCTGACCTCGGAGTGTTCATCGAATGGAGACGGCGGGGCTAGTAGTGCCAGCGGGCTAGCATTGGTCAGAAGATTGGCGAAGCGTCAGCACGTCGCCTTCGTGCACAACAATCGGACCCTTGATCTTCACCTTATGTCCATTTGCGCGTGATCCGGTTGCTGCCATCGAGAATGTTGCCATTGCCGTTACAAAATAAATGCAGGCTGCCGATAAGAATGCGGAGCGTAATCTTGTGTGTGCCCCCATGTGCCTCTTTCCCCCATACCAATATGCGTATGACAACTAGGCAGCGTCAGGGCTGCTCGCCTGTTAAGCAATCTCTCCCTCTATGGTGCAGATCCTGAACTGGAAGGACGGCTCGGCCCATGCCTTCAAAGTCACAGACAAGACCTCAATCCGATGCGACAAAGGTTTCCCGCAAGGTAAGAAAGCTACGAATGCCTCAGCATTAGTGCCAGCTTTGACCGTGGAGGTAGAAGCGATAAGCACTCCCGAAGGTATGGCTGAAGCCCAAACGATTAGCTTCAACCCCGACCCATTTGCGGTCACGGCAGCAGAGGAGAAGCTGGCTCGGGATTTGTGCGGTTACAGGCCGAATCGTTCCATTTGGTCATGGCTATTACCCGATTGAGCGGCACGGTGCGACCACTTACCGTGGTGCAAAATAGCGGCAACCGTCCCCTCACGCCAGATGCATAGTTGCAGCCTCCAGCAATTCCTTGATGCCATTCCAGGCAATCTGTACGCCGATGCAAACGAGAAGAAATGACGACAACTTCGTGATCACCATCGTCGCGGTTCGCCCCAGTGTTCGTGCCAGGCGGTCGGCGAAGCCGTAGCACGGGAAGATGCTCAGCGCAATCAACGCGAAACCAACGAGTGCAGTCAAGATTGTCAAAGGATGAAGAGAGTGACGACGCGCCGCGTTTGCCCCCAGCGCAATGGCAACGGAGATTGATCCCGGACCCACGGTCAGCGGCAAGGTTAAGGGGTAGAACGCCCGACCAAAACATCCTGCGGTTGAATGCGCGTACGGGTACTTTTGTCACACCCTTCATCGTTTTCCATCAGTGTGGCCCACCCCATCGCTACGAGGATCATTCCTCCGCTGACCTGCACTACCGGGAGCGAAATTCTAAAGAAAGCCAGGATGTAGGTGCCGACAAAATACGAGCCGACCAACAGCACAAAACTGTCGGCAGCAATTCGCCATGACAAGGCTCTTCGCGCCTCCGTACCGTATTCATTGGTCAGAGCCAGAAAGAACGGACTACCTCCAATTGGGTCAACAACGGGGAAGATCGCACTGAGAATCAGAAGTAGTCCCTTGGTCGCTTCGACCACGCGTCAGACCTCTCTCCTCTACCAATACGTTCTCGGTACGGAGCGATGCTGCATAGAGGCTTGCAGCTTAGAATAACCACGGGTTTCACTGGTAGCGATGCCCCCATGGTATGCAAGAATCATAACTTGCAGGTTCGATGAGCTCATTAAAACCAAGGATCTCAATCAGACATGTTCAGCGCGCTGTCTTCAGCGGATCTTGCACGTCGACCAGTCGAGTGACGACGGCAAACAAAATGCTAACCGATACACCGCACATCAACACTCCCGTCATGCTTTTCGGCGGCGCCAAGAGTCGCCACTTGGATGGAAGGACCACGTCACCGTATCCCACCGTCGCATAAGTGCTTCCTGAGAAGTAAAAGGCAAGCTCCCATGATGGGAAGCAATGCAGACGGTAGAAGCCTGCCCACAAGAGAATCACCAGGGTGTGTAGAACGATCATTGCCTCCGTCGTTTGCATTACCAGCGCGGCCGCACGGATAGATCCAAACGTGTAAATACCCCGGGCCATAAGGCGTTTCAGCCACTCGACGAGCGCGGCTACGCCGGCACACTGCAACCAGAGCGTAAGAATCAGCAGAAGGACAGCCACAGCAGTTTGATGAAAAATCGTCATCGCAAGCAAACTTTCAACCCGCCAAACGAGGTGCCCGAGCGATCAATCGGGGCGAGGCACCTTGGCCAACGTTCCCGAAGTCGTTGGCAGAACGTAGCGGAGGCCGACGTACACCATACTCAAATGCGCGTTTTTGGGCGTTCCAGAAGCGACATACCATGGAGCGCGCGTCAAGTAGGAATACTGTGTGTAAGCCTGCAGCGCTCCGTGCCTGGGATTCTGCCAGAAGGTACTGATCCAATCGAACGTTGCCTGCTGGATAGCTCGGTTGTTGGTGTTAGGAGAGCCAGGTCCACCAAATCCGATGATTGTTCCGGGTTTCGCAGCATCGGTAGTGTCGGGAAAAAAGTTCTGTCCGAAATAATCCGCACCGTAGTAAACGGCGAACGCGTTTTTCGGGGTCGCTCTCCACTCCAGACCTGCAGAGCCAGCTCCAGCGTGCACCATGGAAAGGCTCACATTGTTGCCGGCGAGGTTTGGCCGGACTACTAATTGCGGCCCGGTCGCAACCAGATAGTGAGCACCACCGTCGCTCCAGAAGGCGTTGGCCAGGACAACGAGCTTGTGGCGTATCAGTTCATAGTTTGCTGCGATTTCGCCGCCTCCCCCGATCACGCTGTGGGTTCTGAATGTGGTCGATCCAACCGGCATCACCGAAGCGTGCGCGCCGGTAGCTAAGCCGGTAAGTTCGGCATGGAAATGCCGGCCGGAGAAATCTTTGTCGTAGGTGACTTTGGAGAGAATGTCGGGCATGAGATTGGCTGCGCCGGCATTGTTATTGTTGTCAAACTGCGAACCAATGGAAGAGAAACCCATCGGCAGTGCAACATATGTACCGATATATTGATTGGGGTCTTCGATGCCGACCCCCATGGCCCAGTTCTCGTTGGGGTGACAGACGGCCCGGAACTCGGCAGCCCGGCTGTAAGGCACTCCTACCATCAGGTTCTGATCCTCGTTATAGGTGATTGCCAAATCGACCGGCATTGGGCCGATACCATTCCTGTTGGGGGTCAGCCAACTCCAGGTTTGACCGCCTAGAAACTCCCATTTTCCGCGCTGCACGTCGGCGAAATAGAGTCGCAGCCGCTGGGTGCTGCCGTTTACGCTTTGGTAAACATTGGGAGCGTCGTTGCCGCTGAAATCGGTTTCGAGGTAGGCGATGATCTGGTTGCCTTCGAAATTTCCGGCGAACTTCACATCAAACCGAGAATATTGCGCCGTGGTACGAAACTCCGTGACCCGTCCCTGGGGCGTGTTGCTGAACGGTATGGACCCGAATGCCGTTGCGATGTTGTTCTGGGTGTTGGTAGTGCGGAATATGTTCTCGAAATCGACGAAGCCACCGAGCTCCAGAACCGCGTTGTCAAATTTGAAAGAGCCTGTGGGCGGTTTCTCTTCGTTCCCTGTTTGTTGGGCAGGATGCGCGGATGGTTGTCCGGTGTTTGCTGTGTTATATGTGCCCGTTGCGCCAAGCCCGGGGGAGGACAAATCGTATGTTCTTTCAGCAGCCGGTAACTGATCGTCGGCAGCTGGAGTCATAGCGCCGGCTTTTGATTGTGCCTTCAGTGTCTGAATTTCGCTCGCTTGCGCGGCTACTTGCTTTTGCGTTTGCGCGAGGGCTTCACGGAGAGCCTGAACTTGGGAAGCCAGATCAGTACCGCTGCCAGGTAGCGAGTCAGAATCCTGACCCTTGGCTTGTGCCAATGCGACGCCGGGCAGCAGCAGGCAGGCAACTAAGATGTGAATGCCCCTCATATCAGCAGCTCCGCCGTTACGCCTTTCTTCCTTTAGGGCCGGTCTCACGCAGAAACGCACTCAGCAGAATCGCGATGGTGATGCTGGCCATCC
>Ga0187871_10002543_pt1 | contig 14785 bp, 19 predicted proteins | sample June2016WEW_16_1_FD_132988 | JGI IMG/M metagenome (GOLD analysis project Ga0187871, IMG submission 132988) | Peatland microbial communities from SPRUCE experiment site at the Marcell Experimental Forest, Minnesota, USA - June2016WEW_16_10 | ecosystem: Environmental > Terrestrial > Soil >... | reverse complement strand
CTATGGTGAATACTCGCGCGGCACAAACGTCAACCCTTTCCGCGGAAACGCGATGGTTGCGGAAATCCGGTTTAGGCGAGCGAATCTCTGACGATCCAATTTCCGGCGAGCCAATTTCGGGCGAATCAACGTCAAGCGAGCGGAAATTGCGCGGTTGAATTTCTTGCGCGCGACTTTCGGGCGAGAGAAAACGCAAAAAGCGAAGCGGCATAAAAGCCCCCTTCGCTAGTTAAACCCGGCAGCAGCTTAGTTAGTTGGCAGTCGAGGTACAGTCGTGCACTGAGAAGAAGCTGGGCGTTGGTACAGTGTTCGCTCGGACAGGCGAAAATCGCGAGGCAATTTCGACTCCTGTCGAGCCGATGCGCACCAACTCAGAACGTTCCCGCGCGCTGGGATTTATGCAAAATCGAAAATTTTCCGAATCCGATTTTGAATTCGATCGAAACTTTCTTACGCCTGCGAAACGCTGCGCCACAAAAAAATTAGCCGCGGACGTGGACGGCGCTGAAGCTCAAAATTACGTGGCCGCCGGCGGTCGGCCGCCCGAAGCTCAGCATGGGGCGGAAGCGCGAGAACAGCAGCATCTGGTCGAGCTGGTGGCGCAGGTCCACGCTATGCGGCCCGGAGAGAATCTGGTAGCCGACCATTCCTCCATGAGCATCCACTGTTACGTCCAGGAGCAGGCCGTGAGGCAGTGCTAGCTCGGCATCGTGCTGTTCGGGAGCCCAGGCTTGGGGATAGTCTGAGAGCGTGATGAGTTCGGCTGGTTGCAAGATATTCAGGGGCACGTCGTTTTGTACCGCGCGCACGGTGATGCCGGGCACGATCAGTTGCAGCACCACCACGAAGACCAGGATGGCGGAGAAGAATCCCCCGGTCGCCGGCAGCGTGATTGGACGAAACACGTTGTCGAGCAGAATTTCGGCGCGGTCGCGCATTCTGCGCCAGGTGCTCGGAGCGTCTTGCCGGTCCGGCGATTGAGCGGCGGCTACGCGAATGCGCGTGGCAAGGTCCGCGGGAGGAAGGCTCCGCGGCACGCGAGACAGCAGCGCGCTCAATTTCCGGAAGCGCTCAAGTTCTTCGCGGCAATCCGCGCAGCCATCCAAATGTTCACGAACCTGGACGCGACTGCGAACCTGGGCGTCGCCGCTGATGGCGTCGTCCATATACCCGGCCAAATTTGCGCGAACGGTGGCGCACTTCATGGGAGTTCCTCGCTCGCGGAACTCTCCCGCGCGAACCTGCTGCGTGCAGAAACGGTGTTGCGGTACGGGCCGAAGTGCGGCGCGAACGCCGGTCGCGGCATGCGGCTCGAGGCGGCGCGCGACGCGGAAGAGGACGCGCTAAAGCGCGCGCCGACATTTGTACGGCCATTTGAGTACGCTGCTGCGTTGCCGCCGTCCCCCGCGGATGCGATCGCCGCATCGGGTTCTGCGTCTGCGACCGCAGAGTGATCGTTTTCATGTGCGATCGCGGAGCGATCAATTATGGGCACGACCGCTGAGCGGTCGTTTTCGTGTGCGATCGCGGAGCGGTCAATTGTGGGCGCGACCGCTGAGCGGTCGACTAGCAGGGGCTCGAGGAGATCTTTCAGCGCGCGGCGGCCGCGGAGGATGCGCGACTTCACCGTGCCGGCGCTGCACTCCAGCACTTCGGCGATTTCTTCGTAGCTCAGGCCTTCGAGGTCGCGCAGAATCACGGCGCTGCGGAAGACTTCGGGAATTTCCTGCAGCGCGCTCTGCACCGCGGCTTGAATTTCGTGTGCGGCGAATTGCTCGAAAGGCGTCGCGCCCAGGTCTTCGATCTCGATCGCGGCGTGCCCTTCTTCGGGTTCGGCGTCGATGGAAACGTTTTTCTGGAGGTGGCGTTTGAACCAGCGCTTGTGGTTGAGCGCTTCGCGGATGGCGATGCGATACAGCCAGGTCTTCAGCGAACTGCCCTGGCGGAAACTGCGAATGCCGCGAAACGCCTTCAGGAAAACTTCCTGGGTCCCATCGGCGGCGTCTGCGACATCTCCAAGCATACTCAAGATCAAATTGTAGACTGGCCCGTGATAGTGCGTGACCAGCCAGTCGAACGCGGTTTCCGAACCAGCCTGTAGCTCGGTCACCAGCCGGGATTCATCGACGCCCCACGAGAGAGCACTGGCCCAGTCAGACAATGCTGGCCTTTCCGGTCCGACGGTGCAGTCCGGACCATCCTGACCCATGAAGCGCGACGGTCTCAACTCCGGGCTCGGCATTCCTGCGTGCCTCGACGCCCGATGTCCGCTCTACTGGCTTAGACACCGGGAGGGGCGGAACTGTTTCCGCCGCTGCGCTGATTGTGGCACCGCGTGCCCAGTACTGCAATGGCCCGGTGGACATGGAACCGGGTCGATGCATGCTGAGAGGCGCCGAACTTCCGACGGCGATTCTGGTTAACAGTTTACCCCCCTCCCCCACCCTTTTTCGTAAGTGCGGATTCTAAAGGACTTTAAGCAGGATTATGCACTTGACAAAAGATTGAGATTGGCATATCATTCTGAGTATGGACGTTAGTTACTTGATCTTGCGCGAATTGGAAGCCCGGATGATCTGCTTTAGGTCTTTCTTGATCGAAGCGACCAATTTGCGCGTCGGCACTTTCTTTAATAACTGCTTTCGTCCCTTTTCCATGTGGGGTGTCCTGTGAATCTAATTGACCTCAACAAAGCCTTTCCGACCGATGACAAGTGCCGCGAATTGCTCGTTCGCCTGCGCTTCCCGGAAGGCCCGCGATGCATCCGCTGCAAAGGCGAAGCAGTCGAACTCGAAACCGACAAGCAACTGTTCTACTGCAAAGCCTGCGATTACCAGTTTACCGTCACCGCTGGCACTGTATTCAACGACTCGCATCTTCCACTTGTCAACTGGTTCGTCGCAACACTCCTGCTCTGCGAGGCGAAGAAGGGCATATCGGCCTGCCAGATTCAGCGCACGCTCGGAATCGGAAGTTATCGCACGGCGTGGTACCTCTGCCATCGCATCCGCTCCGCGATGGTCGAAAGTCAAAAAGCGATGTTGGACGGCGTGATCGAGATTGACGAAACCTACGTCGGCGGAAAGGCGCGGCGCGGTCTGCCACGCAAAGAGAAACAGGTCGTCATCGGCATTCGCAAGCGCGGCGGAGAATTGCGGCTCATCCGCGTCAACCAAGCGACCTCGGAAGAAATCAAAAAGGTCGTTGCGGAGAACGTGAGCGAAGATGTCGAAGTGATCGTCACCGACGAATCCGCAATCTATCCGTGGGCTTTCAGCACGAATCACAAGAAACTCCACAAGACGATTAATCACTCGCGCGAGTACGTTTCGGGCGACGTTCACACGAACACCGTGGAATCCGCGTTCTCTCTCTTCAAGCGCGGAGTCATGGGAACGTGGCATCGCATGAGCGTCAAGCATCTTCCCGCTTACCTCGACGAAATGGTGTTCCGGTTCAACCGTCGCAAGAATCCGAATCTCTTCACCGATACGCTGCGACACATGGTTACGGCTCCGGTTCTGACGTACGAGAAGCTCACAGCTAAGAAAGCGGCAAACTTCTAGCAGGTGTCTCACTAATCTCAAGGGTCAGCGCAAAACCAAAATGCTTCATACTCTCTTTCAGTTTTCCGAGTTCCGAGAGGTATTTCTTAATTTCCACTTCAAAACTTGTTCCACCCTCTAGACGTGCCCAACCTCGCCCGCATTTCGGGCACTTCAACAAGGCATCGTTAACGTCCCCGTTCAGCGGCAATAAAAGAGTCGCCCTACACTGTTCATTCTTGCACTGGCAGCGCATTCCGATGATGTCGGAAACCTCGATAAAATGCTTCGTCTGAATCGTCATAAGATGGTCTCCGGCTACGGTTCCGACTTATTGTCCTTTACTTTTTCTTTCACGTCCTTAACCATCTCCCGCATTCTGCTTAGGTCTTGCTCTTCTTCCGAAAACGTCGTTTTGTCCAATCCGATTTTGAGAACGAATTCATCAAGCAGATACGGATAAGGATGCCAATTTACTTCCGCCATTCTGTCGGGTTCGGAAAAAAAGCGTGAGGCTGTAATTCTTTTGTGTTCCTGTCGCAGGTTAAGAAGTTTTTGTTTACATATTTCTAATTCGTTGGCGAAATCTACATCGCGGGATGTGAGATCGGCGCAGTTGAAAAACAGGTCATCCATCAATTCCAAAAAATCAGATGCCCGTTTTTCGATGTTGGCGACATGAGTTCGATCTTCGAACGAGGCTCCTATTTCGGCTACGAGAGCTATGCGCGTGCTACCCCCGACATAAGCATCTGTAACCTTCGATTGCGACACTAAAAAGCTTGCCAGCAATACAGCGCGATGCATCGTTAGGTTCTCCCGATACATACGCTTCAGGAGCGCTTTATTTGCGGCTGTCGCAAACCCAACAATGGCGTAATCTTCCGTGACTTCGTAGACCCGTTTCCCCCTAAGCCGCAACATCACAAAATTGTCGTTTCTTGGTTTTGCTGCGACAAGGAACTCCGCAGTTCGCTCCTGAGCGGATAACACCGCGAGGGGAACATCAGACGCATATACCTCGCGGATGGCTTCTCTAACCATCTTAATCAGTTTGTGTTTTGTATTCGGAGGATCAGCGGTCACTCGCTCAAGCAATTCCTGTGGGAATGCATCTGTTATCACATCTATCCCGGCACCACCGACCGCGAGGGGATACAATCGGTCTGGAGACACGGCTAATTTCTCTGTGTACTGCTTTTCGTCTCCATAAGTTTCTTGGGTATCCGCAACGAGCACGCCACCCTCACGACAGCGAAGCGCAGCAATATAGCTCACGGCTTTCCTCCGAGGAAGCCGCTGCAAACTTGGGTGATGAAGATACGGCTTCGCCACGGATTATACTCCCCACTTTCGTGAAGTGTATAATCCTGCTTTAAGTCTAATGTTTTTGGAAGTGCGGATTCTAAACGAGTTACGCGGCCATTTTTCGGAAGTGCGGATTCTAAAGGGTTTACGGCTGGAGCGACGTTTTGGGACGGGGCGGCGGAGGCGTCCGGCGGTGTGCGGGGCGTTCGAATTAGTATTTGAGTTAACACAGGTTAGGGTAGCATGTTGGTAACTTTTTGTCAAGGACCAAATTGGGACACGGAGTTATCAGGCCATGAACGGCAGCGTGAAACTGGTCGATTGGATGAGTGAGGAGAAGCGAAGGGAAAGTCAACCCCAAGACCCAGGTTCAAAAACCGAACCTGGGACACCCAGCAGAAAGTCAAGAGAAAGAGGCCACCCTTGCAAGAACCGCAGGGATGGGCCACCCTCCCCGGTTTTGGCTGTGCTGGGCGCTTGGGATTGAGTTTTCCGAGTGAGGGGGAGCTGGAAGGAGAAATTCAGTGCCCCACCCGGCAGTAGCTTTTGCATATGGGAGTTGATTTTTACCGTACTGCTCCCGGCGGACGTTTATCGTCTGCGTTCGTCTTCTGGTTCAATCCCGCCGCAATACCATTCAGCAGTGTCGCGTAGTTAGCTTTGTGCCCTTCATATTCTACGATCGTCCAGGCGCTACGATTCTGAAACAACGTGAAATCATGTAGCTCCTCCCAATTGACTTGTACGATCCAAGATGATCCCCCTCTGGACTGTGCGACGATCTTATCGAGCAGGTACCTGACGGGCACGTTGCGTTCGTTGAATGGCCCGACCTCGTCTCTGGTATCGCCGGCGCGAGCATCACCACCGAAACCTTTGATCTGTGGGTTCAACTCGGTTGCAAGTTGGATGCGTAGAAGCCAACTCACCAGTTGCAGTTCTCCTCGGTTGGCTTCCCATTTCGATATTACAAAATCAAGGATATTCCTGCTCGTTGCTCGTCGCGATCTTGGTCTCAGTTCGATGACGCCGTAGTGCTTTTCGGTTGTAATTGGGTGTCCGGGACCTAGGATCGACTTGATCGTCGCCTGTACGGTACTGTTCTTAATGTCGAAGTCGGCGAGTTCAGTAAGTAGCGCCGCATCGACCTCTTCGATTCCGAAGCATAAGCCGTTTTCGTCTCCGAACCTCAGCAATGCCTCAATCCGCGACGCTTGCTGAACGCGAAACGCAGGAACGCTCGCAGACAAATCCGGGGAAGTGTTGCAGGTCGCGCTAGCTGAAAGCTGGGTAGCCAGAAACCAACACACCAGCAGGAATGGTCGCATTATATTTCTCATGGCTAGTACCCATCAATGGTAATGGAATTGTACTCATACGCCACCATATTGGCGTGTGCTAATGGCCGCGATCAAGCGGAGGTCCCTCCACTGCGGGCCACGGAGGCGGCGGCCCTTCGATCGGGATGACAGTTTTGGGGAGGGCGGTCGCAAGTGGAGGGAAGGAGCGGCGCTGATGAGTAGGAAACTTCAAGGACCGCACCCTCAAAAACGGAGGATGCCGGGTGCCGACCCTCCAAGTCAAAACCCGAAGAGAGATTCCTCTCTACGCAGGCCGACCGTTCGCGGCGAGCGAACGGGAAGAAAAAGTCGGCCTGCTTCGCTCGGAATGACAGGTGGGACAATCGGGAGAAGGTGGGGGAGAACTGCGGGGTTTGGGCATTCTTGGGCTTGGGTTGGTCACGATGACCGCGGTTAGGCGCGATCAAGCTGGGGTCCCTCCACTGCGGGCCACGGAGGCGGCGGCCCTTCGGTCGGAATGACAGTTAGGAGAGGGGCAGTCGCGGATGGAGGGGAGGAGGGACCGTGACGGGGAGGGGACTTCAAAGACCGCACCCTCAGAAACGGAGGGTGCGGCACCCGGCGAAACGATGCTCGTCTACACACCTTCAACGATGCGGTAGTCGCGATCCGCACCGGAGCTGAGAGCCTGAAGCGCCTTTTTGTAAGCCTCACTTTCGTGGGCCGCCAGCGCGATATCGTAGCTGTCGAACTCGACAATCACAGTCCGCAGCTGCAATCCGGCTTCGTGGGCCTGAACCTGGCTTGTGGACCCGGTCAAAAGGCGCCCGCCAAATGACTGAACCGCCGGCACTGCTAATGCCCCATAGGCCTTTAGGGCTGATTCATCCGAAATTGATCTGTAGGCAACCACCCAATAACCCTTTTTCATGGCGTCCTCTTTTCCGTGCGTGTTCGTTGAGAAGACCCGCGCCGTAACTAGGCAGCTCCCCGGTCGCTCTCGCGTTCCCAAGTATCAATATTTTCCATGATGAACTTGGCGCGTTCGGGGTCGAAATCTGTATCCTCTTGGTCCACATTCAGGTCCATCTTCGCCAGAGCGATGTTTGGCCGAACGAAATAAAATCTACCATCCTCGCGGCTGTAGTAATGCATAGTGGGAATCCAGTTCGGTGCCGCGCCTACACTCCAAGAGCCCACCAACCAGCCGCCCACTTTCCTGCCGGTCTCGTCCACGGCAATCTTGGCCCACATGTTGAGATTATCCTTCGACGCGGCATGGCTCAGAATCTGCTCGTTGTTTCCCGTTTCCCTCGACGTGACCAGCCTTAGAATCTGCTCTCCCTTGTCTTTCTCCATCGCGACTCCTTGCGCGGCCACTCTACAAAAAATTGGGCGGTGACCCTCACTGAGGAACCGCATCACCTTTTTGCCACCACGTGCCAGTTGAGCGCAAGAGTCGAATGGCGCGGCGAAAATTTTTCCACCAATCTAGTGGTATACCCGCCATCCTCTGCACAAGGGGCGAGTATACTTACGATATGGATTACAGCGTAGGCTCCCGCATCCGAGTCCGCCTTTACAGCGGCAAAGTTGTCGAAGCTGAAATAACGGCGATCACGAACCAGTCCGCAGGCCGGAAGGTGCAGATCGTCTATGGCAACGTGACGGTGGCGATTAATCCGGCGCAAATTACCGAAGTTCTGCCGACAATATAGTGCGCCAGCAAATCAATCTTGGACTGTGCTATCTCGTGGACTCAGCCAATCCGCCGAACCAATCCGCCTCTCACGACGGCGAGTTCGTTTAGAGCAGCCTCGATAGCCTCGTTCTCGACTTGGTCGAGCCGAACTGTCGATGCCAACCTTTGTTCGATGGCATACAACGCATCCTCTATGAGGGTGGCCATCCGGGCGGGGTCGGTCTCCAGAACAGCACACTCATAGGCTCCTTGCCACCAGTACGTCGCTGAATTGTTCATTTTGTTCCAGCTTCCGGGCTGTGGGACGCCAAACCTTAAGGGTTCACGGTACGCCAGCGTACAAAGGAACACAAGGGCGATGTGTTGTTCTTGGATTTGAGGCGGTCACGATGACCGCGATTGGGCCGGGGTCCCTCCACCGCGGGTCGCGGAGGCGGCGGCCCTTCGGTCGGGATGACGGTTAGTGAGGGGCGTTTCGCGGATGGAGGGAAGGAGCGACCGTGAGTAGGAGGAGACTTCAAAGACCGCACCCACAGAAACGGAGGGTGCCGGGCGCCCAACCCTCCAAGTCAAAACCCGAAGAGAGATTCCTCTCTACGCAGGCCGACCGTTCGCGCCGAGCGAACGGGAAGAAAAAGTCGGCCTGCTTCGTTCGGAATGACGGAGAAAAATCCAACACGGAGAATCGGCGTGTCGGGCACCCCGAGAAGAAAGCAGATCCCTCGCGCAGCTCGGGATGACAGCTGGGAGAAGGCGGGAGAGCGGGGCACCCGCTACAAAGCTACTCGGCGAGGGGAGCCGATGCCTTCATCCGATTGGCCCGGAGATCATGCCCCAGGCTTGCGATCAACGGCCCCTGACGCGTATTTGGCCGCGACGGTAATGTCAACGTGGGCGCCCTTTTTGAGCTTTACTTCGTCGCCGTGTTCGTCGGTCAGTGAATTTTCGATGCGAAGATCTCGGTACCCGTAATCGCCTTCGATAGAAATCTGCGCCCTCCCCGGCTGATTGGGAAGTGGAGACGGTATCAACTTGTCCACGGTTCCGGAGATGATGGTTCTTGGGTGCACGGTAATTCTCGCCGAGTCCAAGTCGAGTTCCGCTATTTTTGCGGACTTCGACATGCGCGGCAGCGCCATTTCGGTCTGAACGCTGGCAGGTATTGCGTTGCCCAGTTTTTTTTTTGGTTTGTTATTGTTCATGGATTTATTCCGCGAGATTCACCTGGCGATATGCCTTTCTTTCGATTGTCAAATACCCGCGACAAACCGTCCGTCGTTGAACTTCAAAGTCTCCTGATGATCCAAACGATCAAGCAAATAACCAACAAAGTCCCAAGTAGTCCGTATCCCAGCATGGTGTCTCCTATTCTTCAATGAACCTCATCTTTGGAGGGGGGCGAGTTCCACTGTAGGCGATTCGGAGGACGGAAACTGTGCCGTTCCGGACAGAGAGGTCGCTCAGGGTTAGGTTCCTTATCTTGCGGCGCCGCGAGCAGCCACTTGTGCATGACAATGCGGAAATCGGGTTTCAGATCGCGAAACGCGAGCCTCATTTCGGGTGTCGGGTTGGCGCACAAGGGGTCTACGACGGGAATTTCTGACGTGCGGCGGAGTAAAAAATGGATTTGACACGTTCCGAGACGGAGTAATATCTTCTACTCGGTTGGTCTCCAAACTGTGAATCATGGTTGTGGAGCATTGATCTCTCGGGTAGCCGTGGGCTACAGGCGGAGTGAGGTAGTTGCGTTCCTCCGTAAGCTTCCTGCGCCATTCGAACCGTCCAAACATGAAACCTAAGAAGAAAAACGCCTTCGACGCACAGGTCTTTCTCCAATCGGTCGGAGTGTCGAGGAGAGTTGCGGAGTTCCGCAAGAAGCAAGCCATTTTCTCTCAGGGCGATGCTGCGGATAGCATCATGTACCTCCAAAAAGGGAGCGTGAAGCTGACAGTGGTCAATGAGAGCGGGAAGGAAGCGGTGGTGGCGATTTTTGGGTCCGGCGACTTTTTTGGAGAAGGGGGGATGGCCGGCCAGACCGTTCGGATGGCGACGGCGACCGCCATCGCGCCGACGACGGTCCTCATCATCGGAAAAGATGAAATGACGCGCGTGCTCCACGCGGAACACGATCTGTCCGACCGCTTCATCCACTACATGCTGACGCGGAATATCCGTGTTGAGGCCGACCTAGTCGATCAACTCTTCAACTCGACGGAGAAGAGATTGGCCCGCACCCTTCTGCTGCTCGCTCGCTACGGCAACGAAGACCAGCCCGAGCGAATTCTTCAAAAGGTATCTCAAGAGACGCTGGCGGAAATGATCGGTACGACGCGCTCGCGGGTCAATTTGTTCATGAACAAGTTCCGGAAGCTGGGGTTCATCAAGTACAACGGCGGAATCGAGATCAACCAGTCTCTTCTTACGGTCGTGCTGCACGAGTAGGGGCGGGCGAACGAATCCGTGCGTTCCATAAGACACTCCTAGTCGGGCCACGCTAGCACTTGAACACAATTGCGGGACGTGTGCCGAACGGTACAGCGTCCAGACGCTGCCGCATGGTAAAAATTCCGTTGGAGGACGCTCATGCCGCAATCCACAAGCACCAAAAGGAAGGCCACTGGGTGCTTAGATGCTCCGGCACATCAGGAAGACGCGTCGAACACTCAAGGCTGGGAACCCGGTCTGAGACCCAGCCGACCGAGAGGGTACAGCCTCGCTAGCGGGCAGAGACACACACGGGCAATGTTGCCAAAGCGGGAAGTCGGCGCGAACCACAAACTAAACCTTCCTGCATGGCAAAAGGCTTACGCCGAGGCTTTGCTAGCGACGGAGAACCAGGCATCGCTGAAATTATTGGCAACCGCTGAAATAGCATTCTTCGCGCGACTTTTGGAATTAGCCGACAAAGACGCCTCGGAGGAAAGAGAGGACATAAGCCGTGCCATCGATGTCGTGCTGAACTTAAAGGCTAAGGCTCAGGCGAGCTCAAGGATTTCGACCGGATTGTAGGCAGTTAGAGTCAGCTTTAGAAGTGGAACCGGCGGTGCGCTCGGCCTTAAGTGCCAAAAGTCCTCTTTGCGCGTCCTCCATTGCCCTCTCTTCGGGACCACCTGCTTCAATGGGGCTAAGACGCCTTTGTTCGATGGCGGCTAATGCCTCATAAATTCTGCCAGGCATTGTGGCGTCGTCTGTCTCCAAAACCGCGGACAGGTAGGTGGGTTGCCAAGAGTAGGTCGCTGGATTATTCATGGTCTTCCTCCCGTCGAAACAACAAGATTGTATTGCCGCGCAGCAGTCAGAAGGTGTGTCAAAAGGAACAGACCGGGGATTGACCTAGCCGTAAGTTGTACTTCTTCTCTAAAGGCAAATCCCTCTAGGCCCTAACAACAGCGACCCCACCGACCGGGTCGCTTTGTCTAGATTTTCAAACTGACCCAAGACGAAGACCTGTTTCCCAAGCGTGAGAGTCAATCGGTCTGGCAGATCGAGCCGGGGTTCTTCACTGCGGGCCGCAGAGGTGAGGGCCCTTCGGTCGGGATGACAGTTAGGGGCAAAAACCTCACACGCAGAATCGGCGTGTGGGGCACTCGGGAAGACAGCAGATCCCTCGCGCGGAGCTCGGGATGACAATTGGGAGAAGGCGGAGTTTCGAGTTTCGAGTTTCGAGTTTCGAAGTTGGTCAGCGGCGGTTGGAGCCGAAGAAATAGACGATGCTGGCTACGGCGCGGAAGTCGTTTTGGGGGTGGTAGGCGGTGGGTGAGGTGAGGTAGGAAGCGCGGACGTAGTCACCTCCGGCTCTGACCCCGAAGGAGCGGGAGAACTGGTACTCGAAGCCGCCACCGAAGGCGATGGCTGGCTGGTTGATGAAGCCGCGGGTGAAGCCGGTGGGGCCGGGGACGACTCCGGTGATGCGGGCGCCGCCGCCGAGGACGTGGGCGTAGGTAGTCAGCCCCTTGCTGTGAGTGAGGTAGAAGACAGGGCCGATGAGGTAGCTGAGAACGTCGGCGTGGCGGGTGCTGCCGTTTACGTCAGAGCCGCGGTCATAGCCGAGGTCGAGAGTGACGCCGAAGCGGGGGCGGAAATCGGCGGTGAAGGTGGCGTCGGCTCCCTGGAGGTTGGCGCGGGTGGGTTCCAGGCCCAGATTGAAGTAGGAATAGCCCAGGCTGGCGCTGAAGCCCGGGCCGGAGCCGGCAATCTTGGGCTCCTGGGCGATTGCCGGGATCGCGCCGAGCAGAAGGCAAACCAGTAGCTTGGTAAAAGTTTTCATGGTCCGACACGCGCCTAAGCGACTGCGACGCCGAAGGGCTGGTGGGCAGGGTGCCGACACAGCGGTCCTTCGGATTTGGTGTTGCCGATTGGTCCTTGGAAAGAATATCACCCTGGCCATTCTATTGGGAGGTACTAGTTCCTATCGGAAACGGGGGTAGGGCGGTAGGCTCCCATTAGCCTGGCGATGAGGACGGCCAGATAGAGGACGCCGAGAATGGCTTCGAGGATGGAAATGGAACGGGCCGGGCCGGTGACCGGGGTGATTCCGGCAGACCCGAGCGAGGTCATGGTGCCGAAGCTGTAATAGACGAAGTCGAAGCGGTCGGGAGTGGCGTGAAGGTTGGTGGACGGATCGAGATAAAAGGCGTGGGGCTGGAAGGCGGCAACCAGTCCATAGACGCTGGCGAAACTGAATCCGACGAGTAGATAGATGCAGAGGGCTCCGAAGATGGTTTCGGAATCGGGGCGATCCTTGGCGAAAACGTGGCGGAAGATGACCACGACGATGACGATGTCGAAGAGGAAACTAAGCACGATGCGCAACGTCGAAAACGCGCTGGCATCGGCTTTGGGAAGCACGATGCGTTGCAATAACGCCGGAATCGCCAGCACGATGGCCAGGACGAGAAGGCTGCGGTGGATTTTGGCGGCGTAGACGCTGACGAGGATGGCGAAGCTTCCGATCACGCGGAAGGCGTAGAAACCGAACTGGCTGGACTCGGCGTAAGGATAGAGGATCAGCACGGCCAAGAGAAAAACGAAGAGCAAAAAGAATCGATGATTGGTGAGAGCGGACCCTTGCTCGGAATGAATTGCGAGGCTCATGTGCGGCTTCCTCGTGTGACCCGACGAGAGGATACCATCGCGGGATTACCGGTGGGCCGCGGCCGGGGAGGCGGATTCCATTTCGTGTTTGGAGAGAAAGCGGCGGATGGCGTTGATGTAGCGGGGCGGGTCGGCAACGACGGAAAGATGGTCGGCGTTTTCGAAGCGCTGGATCTCGGCTTGAGGGTACCGCCGGCGGAGGGTAGCGAATTCTTGTTGAGAGATGAAGGCGTCGCGATCAGTCTCGAACAGCAGGACGGGGCCTCGCCAGACTTCTTCGCCGAGGATCTGGCGATGGAATTCCATTTGAAGGGCGGCGGTGGAATGGAGGGCGCGACGCAGGGCGGTGCCTGGCGGCAGGACGACAAGATCATCGAGCAAGAAGCGTCGCTGTTCGGTCGAGAGCGACTGGGCTGAGGAACGAATCGCCCGCCGAAGCGCGTAGCGGATGGATTTGGCGAGCAGGGAGTCTGGAATGAAGCGGAGGAAACGCGACTGGCGTTCGAGTTTGCGAAGATGGGATGCTCTGGGGAGCGCGGTGCCGGAAAGCATCAGGGTGCGGACGCGGTCGGGATAGTGAGGCGCAAATTCCTGGGCGAGAAAGCCTCCTTGCGAGTGGCCGAAAACGTGGCAAGTGGCGATGCCCTGGGCATCGAGGATCGCGACGATGCCTTGAAGCGCGGCGGGTGTGGTGTCAATTTCGGGCGGCAGCGACGGAGCGAGCGCGAGGTGGTCGGCTTCGAAATCCAGGAGATAGTCGAAGTACATTTCGCCGGTGCCGCCAGCGCCGTGCAGCAGCACGATGCAGTCGCGGCCTTTTCCCGCGGTGAGATAGGTCCAATCGATGCCTGCGATTTGCAGGTGGCGTGCGGGATGTGTGCGGCGGAAGTCTGCGAAACGGGCTGAGAGACTTTGCGCAGGGTCCACGGGCTGCTCTTGGCGCACGTCGTTTCCTAGCCTTCACCGACGCATTCGTTCCAGAGATTTGGGTGCGCGCGCTTGAAGTCGCCCATGATCTGGATGCAATCGGGCGAGGCGAGATCGAGGATGTCGAGACCCTGCTGGCGAAGCCAAGCGACGCCGCCCTGAGCGTTGACGCTGTCGCCGACGATGACTTGTTTGAATTGAAACTGGTAGATGAGGCCGGAGCAATACCAGCAAGGAGCGAGCGTGGTCACCAGGATGAGGTCGCGGTAGCGGGGCTGGCGACCTGCGGCGCGGAAGGCGTCGGTTTCCCCGTGCATGGAGGGGTCACCGTTTTGTACGAGGCGGTTGCGGCCTGCGCCTAGCAGGACGCCGTCGGGGCGGAAGATGGCGCCGCCAACCGGAATGCCGCCTTCGGAGAGTCCGATGCGAGCTTGTTCGAGGGCGACGGCGAGCATCGACTGCGGGTCCGGGGAAATTTTCATCGGCAGAGTGTAGCATCGCCAAACTGCTTGACTCAACGCGCGTGGCTGAGCAGACTATGCGCTCCATCTGGAAATCGAAATCGGATCGGCGAGAGGATCTGCACTTTGACGCAGGAGCCCGCGGGAAACTTGCATCCGGTCGAAGTCGAAACGCCGGCGGAGGCCAGCCAGCCTCATTACGGGTTGCGTAGACATGTGCTGGGGCCGCTGGAGGCGCTTGCACAGTCGATCTCGACGATGGCGCCGACCTGTTCGGCAGCGCTGACGGTGCCGCTGGTGTTTGCTTCGGCGGGGAACGGGACTTGGCTGGCATATTTGCTGGCGACGGGGTGCACGCTGTTGGTGGCCCTGTGCATCGCGCGCTTCGCGCGGGAGTCGGCGTCGCCGGGATCGCTGTACACGTATGCGACGTCTTCGCTGCCGCCG
>Ga0187871_10002538_pt1 | contig 14801 bp, 11 predicted proteins | sample June2016WEW_16_1_FD_132988 | JGI IMG/M metagenome (GOLD analysis project Ga0187871, IMG submission 132988) | Peatland microbial communities from SPRUCE experiment site at the Marcell Experimental Forest, Minnesota, USA - June2016WEW_16_10 | ecosystem: Environmental > Terrestrial > Soil >... | reverse complement strand
TTGTCGATGCGGCGGAACATTTCTTCGGTCGGCACGGGCTTCGAGAAATCGTCGAACTCGTTGCAGTAGGTGCACGCCAGGTTGCAGCGGCGGACGGGAATAATGTGCGCCAGCAGAGGATGATCGGTCGAAGCGAGCGCACGCGCGGCCATGGCGGCTCCGCGCAGGTTGCGGTGGAGGGCTTTAGCGCGGCGGCGCAGAGTTGTAATCGTAGACGGCATTGTTTGAATACTCTTATTACAGCATGGATGCTGGATAAATGCAGGCTTCGGGACAGCGGTCGCCGAAATTGGCGGGCCGAACGGCGACGAATGGAGCCTGTGTCGTTCTCATTCGCCGCAACACCATCGCCTCGCTGCGCTCGGCTGGACGGGCGAGGCGCCCGTCCCCACATGGTTCTCGCTAGCCTTCAACTGCTTTTCGTAGCGCCGTTCTTGCCAGCAGGCGCGTCGAATCTAACATTGGCAGCGGAGACTGCTCCTGCGTCATCGCCAGCGGGATCTCGGTGCAGCCGAGGACTACCGCGTCGCAGCCTTCGTCTTTCAGGGTACGGATGGTTTCGGTTAGATAGGCCTGGGTGCGCGGCAGGAACACGCCTTGAACTAGTTCGTCGAAGATTATGCGGTGGATGCGCTCGCGCTGCTCGGCGCCCGGGATGCGATGCTCGATGCCGGCGGCGTTCAGCTTTTCGCGGTAGACCGGACCTTCCATGAGCGCGCGGGTGCCGAGGACTCCCAGACGCTTGTAGCCGTGGCGCTTGGCCTCGTTCGCGACCTCTACTGCGATGTGCAGCCAGGGGCGCGGCGAACGGTGCTCGACCAGATCGAACGCTTGATGCACCGTGTTAACCGGAGCGATCAGAAAGTCAGCTCCGGCTTTGGCCAGCTTATCGGCCGAGGAGAGCATGAGTTCGGAGACGCCTGCCCAGTCATCGGCATCGATGCACTTCACGTAGTCGGCGAAGCTGTGGCCGTGTATGGAGATTTCGGGATGACCGTGGGGGCCAAGCAGTTCCGCGCCTTCGAGGCAGATGGTGCGGTAACAGAGCGCAGCGCCTTCCGCGCTGCAGGCGACGATGCCGATGTGGAGAGGCATGGAGCTAGTTCTCAGTTCTCAGTTCTCAGTTCTCAGTTCTCAGTTCTCAGTTCTCAAAAAAGGCTACGCTGACTGCCGATCATAAGGGTTTCTTCTTTTCGCTCTTTTCTTTCGTCCGTGCTACTTGCAGCAAAACGCAGGTCACCAAGGCCAGCAGAACATCTGCCAGCTGAGGATGTGCCGGCCAAATCGTTTGCGGGATATGAAAATACCAGGCCGCCGTCGCCGCGACGGTTGCGATCACAGAGATTTGTAGAGTCTTCATGGCTTGTTTTTCAAAATCAACCGGAGGAAGCCGCATGTCCCGCAGCCCCTCAACCGGAATTCGTTCAAGCATGACCCGCCTATCTCGCGGCGGCAGCGTCAAACAGGTTCAGAAACTCTAGCTTCTTTTCTGCCGGGAGGAACGACGCCTCGAACGAATTGCGGGCCAGTTCGCGCAAGTGCTCGTCGGTGAATCCGAAGGTTTGCTGGGCTAGTTGGTATTCGCGCGCTAGCGTTGTGCCGAACATGGCGGGGTCGTCGGTGTTGAGAGTGATCATTACACCGTGGTCGAAGTAGTTTTTCGCAGGATGGTCGTTGAGGTTGGGGCAGAGTCCAGTGCGCAGGTTGCTGGTGAGGCAGATTTCTACTGGGACCTGGCGCTGCGCCAGTTCTTCGACCAGATCGGGATCGTGGAAGGCGGTCAGGCCGTGACCGATGCGCTCCGCGCGCAGGTTGAGCGCTCCCCAGACGGATTCGGGCGGGCCGGTTTCGCCGGCGTGGGCGGTGAGTCGCAGGCCGTGATCGACGGACCAGGCGTAGGCGTCGCGAAAAAGTTCGGGCGGCGCTTTCTGTTCGTCGCCTCCGATGCCGATGCCGACCACCTCGCGGTCGTGATAGCGAACAGCAAGCTCGAAGACTTTCTGCGCGGCGTCGGGGCCGAACTGGCGCACTGCGTCGAAGATCCAGAGGAGCGAGATGCCGAAGTCGTGCGCACCGCGCGCACGTCCGCGATCGAGGCCTTCGAAGATGGCGGCGAAATCCTGTTTGCGCCAGAGGCAGACTCCGACCGAGACGTAGACTTCGGCGTGCAGCACGTTTTCTTCTTTCAGGCGCTGCATCAGGCGATAGGTAATGAGCTCGTAGTCATCGGGCGTCCGCAGGTGCTCGGTGATGTTCTTGAAAGAGACAAGGAAACTCTGAAAATCTTCGTAGCGGTAGAGCGCGTCGATCTCGGCTCGCGTGACGCGTTCTCCGTGTTGTTCACGAAGGTCGAACAGCGTAGCCCGATCTATTGCACCCTCGAGATGCAGGTGCAGTTCGGCCTTAGGTAACAGGCGCAGGAAACTATTCGGCGGCCGATCGAGAGCGGAGGACATTGCTTCTTGATTGTAGATTCTTAGGGGGAGATTTGCGAGGAGGGCTCACCACGGGGATGCAGAGAACGAGCAGCCGCGGTGTAAACGCCTCGTTGGGCCTGCGATGCTGAAGGGCTACAGAGTCCTTCGACTGCGCAGGCCGATTCGCTGCGCTGGTCTGCTCCGCTCAGGATGACAGAGCTGTTTTTTCGACGGCCGATGGCTGAAAACTAACAGCTATTTCTTCGCGAACTCGCTGCGGTGACGGCTGTAGAAAATGTAGATCAGCAACCCCAGGCCCAGCCAGATTACGAAGCGCAGCCAGGTGATGACGGTTAGTCCTGTCATCAGGCCGCCGCAGAGGATGATGGAGATCAGGGGGAACCAGGGGACCAGCGGGACTCGGAACGCGCGCTTGCGATCGGGCTGCCTGCGCCGCAGGATGATCACTCCCAGCGAAACCAGGACAAACGCAAACAGTGTCCCGATGTTGGCGAGGTCGGCGGCATCTCCAATGTCCACGAGGCCTGCGGGAATTCCTACGGCGAAACAGGCGATCCATGTGGAAATGTGCGGAGTCTTATATTTCGGGTGCACCGCGGAAAACAGCTTGGGTAACAAGCCGTCGCGGGACATAGCGTACCAGATGCGTGCCTGCCCGTACTGAAACACGAGCAAAGAAGAGATCATGCCCGTCAGCGCTCCAATCACGATCACCGAGCGGAAGAGCGGATGCACACCCAGATACTTCATAGCGTAGGCCACAGGCGCTTCGGCCGCGGCTCCGGAAACGAAAGTTGTGTACTTCATCATGCCGAGCAGGACGACAGCAACGCCGACATAGAGCAGCGTGCAGACCACCAGCGACATGATGATGCCGAAGGGCAAATCTTTTTGCGGGTTGCGCGATTCCTCGGCGGCGGTGGAAACGGAATCGAATCCGATGTAGGTAAAGAAAACGATGGCCCCTCCGGTAACGATTCCAGCGAAGCCAGAAGGCGCAAAGGGATGCCAGTTCGCAGGCTTGACCAGCATTCCACCGACTACCAGGAAGGTGACGATGGCGCCGATTTTGACCAGCACCATAATGTTATTGGTCTCCGCCGACTCCTTCACTCCGCGCACCAGCAGCAGCGTGAGAATGAAAACGATGAAAAAGCCGGGGAGATTGAAATAGGAACCCGTCCACTGCCCGCCGGCCCAGACCGGACTGGCAAATTTTTCCGGCAAGTTGATGCCGAATACCGCTAGCTGCGCTTTCGTATAACCGGCAAAGCCAACCGCGACTGCGACGTTCGAGACTACGTATTCGAGGATGAGGTCCCACCCGATGATCCAGGCAAAAATTTCGCCGAGCGTCGCGTAGGAGTAGGTATAGGCGCTCCCCGCGATGGGAATCATCGAGGCCAGTTCGGCGTAGCACAATCCGGCGAAACTGCAGGCGATCGCGACCAGGAAAAACGAAATCGCAATCGATGGCCCGGCCGGCGGGCGTCCGTGCATCAGCGCTCCCGCCGTGCTTCCGGTGCGCAGCAGGTTGATGATTACGTCGAGCGCTTGCGCATGCAGAATGGATGGGGCCTGGAAATATTCGCCCGCAGCCGCGGTGCCGGTAAGGATGAAGATCCCGGAGCCGATGATGGCGCCGATGCCTAACGCCGTCAGCGACCACGGGCCGAGAGTTTTTTGCAGCCGTTGCCCTGGAGCCTCGGATTCCGCAATCAGTTTGTCGATCGACTTGCAGCAAAGAAGCTGGTTGTCGCTGGTTCGAACGGTTGAGGTGCGAACGGTTGCGGCGGGTTCCGTGGGTGATGGTGACAAGAGGTAGTTGTCTCCTGCGAGTGGGAGTCGGGCATGGGCGATTCGCCCATGCCCGTAATTCCGACAGCGGCCTATCTCTTCGACTGGCCGCGAGCCAACTTCTTCACCTTGCGCTTTTTCGATCCGCGGGCGTAGTCGCGGGGCTTCTTGGGCTTCTCCGCTTTCGCCTTCTTACGCGACGCGCGTTTTGATTTTTTGCGTTCTTCTTTGGTTAGCGTTGCTGTGTTTGCCATGAATGCGATTTAGCGTCTCCTAAGTTTGATTGATACGAGATCGTTTATCAATAATACAGGGCCGAACCCCTAGGCACGTTCTAGTTGGGCGTACTTCTCGACCAGCTTCTTTAATCCGAAGCGAGGGAATTGTACCGTAATCTTGGCTTCTTCGCCTTCGCCTTCTCGCTGGTAGACTGTGCCCTCGCCGTATTTGGGATGGCGAACTTTCTGGCCAGGACGGAATCCGCGCTTGCCCGCGGGCGCTTCGAGCGGCGTTTTCGGGACGGTAAACTTCTTGCCGCGGCTCGCGAAGAATTCGGCGATGTTCTCGATAGAGTTGTACGGCTTCGCTGGGGTAGTTGGCTTTTGGCGGTTTGACGGAACTCCGCTGTGGCCTCTCCAGCTTGCACTTTGGTCTTCGTCTTCGTAGGAATAATGAGTATCTCCGGCGTCGTAGGCCGCGGGGCTTCGCCCCGCTGGACGGGCAAGAGGACCCGTCCCCACATGGCCTGTGCTAGTACGGCGTCTGCCTAACTCTTCGATCAACTCGATTGGAACTTCTTCCAAGAAGCGCGACGGCACGCTGGCTTCGGGCATGTCGGTACCGTATCTGCGGCGGTAGACTGCGCGGGTGAGTATTAGTTGATCCATGGCGCGCGTCATGCCAACGTAGCACAGACGCCGCTCTTCTTCGACGTCATCGGGTTGGAGCATGGTGCGCGAGTGCGGAAATAATCCCTCTTCGAGGCCGCTCAGAAATACCAGCGGAAACTCCAGGCCCTTGGCGGCGTGCAGACTCATGAGCGTGATCTGCGAGCGCTCGTCGTAATCGTCCGCATCGCTGATGAGCGCGGCGTGATCTAGGAATTGGTCGAGCGCTTCGCCGCGATCGCGCGAGTCCATGGCGGCGTTGACCAGTTCGCGCAGATTTTCGATGCGGGAGAAAGCCTCGGGAGTGTCTTCGTCTTCGAGCAACTTGATGTAGCCGGTGCGGTCGATCAGAAACTTCAGGAGGTCGGCGGTACTAACCGTGGGGGCAGGAAATGGACTCGCAGTTTTCGTATCGCCAGTACCGAGAGCGCTTTCATTCTCGAATACTGCAGGCGGTTTGTTGGGCGCCCCTTCGCTGGCGACGTTCGCCTCGTCGGTAACACCGTACGCTCCGCCGAAATCAAAGGCCGTATTTTCGAACTCGTCGGGATTGAATGCAGCAGCATCGCCTTCGGCAATAGAATCTGTCTCGGCTTCGACAGACGCGGGCAAGTCTTCTGCGCGTACACGTTCCGACCCTTCCAAATGCTCGACAAAAGATCCCGCCAGCATCGCTTGAGCATCGACGATCAACTGTTGAAAGTTTTTCAGCGCCGCAAGCGCGCGCTGCGGCAGAAGTTGGCGGCGGATCGCCTCTCCGAGCGCGCCCCACAAAGACAGTCCGGTTTCGAGCGCGAGCCGCTCGAGAGTGTCGATGGTGCCTTTGCCGATGCCGCGGGTTGGCGTATTGATGACACGCAGAAGCGAGATCGAGTCGTCCGGGTTCTGGATGACCTTGAGATACGAAATCATATCTTTGATCTCGGCGCGCTCGTAAAAAGAAAATCCGCCGACCACGTGATACTTGAGGCCGTAGCGGCGCATGGCTTCTTCAAACAGGCGCGACTGGGAATTTGTACGGTAGAGAACGGCAGCACGCGGAGTCTCGCCGCGCTGGGCCGCATCACGCAGGTATTTCGCGACGTGGTCGGCGGCGAAGAGCGCTTCGTTTTCTCCGTCGGGCGCTTCGTAGTAGCCAATCTTGGTGCCGCCCTGCCGCGAAGTCCAGAGATTCTTGCCTTTGCGGCGAATGTTGTTTGCGACCACGGACGACGCCGCTTGCAAGATATTTTGCGTGGACCGGTAATTCTGTTCGAGGCGGATAATCTTCGCCTCGGGAAAATCCTTTTCGAATTCGAGAATGTTCCGGATATCGGCGCCGCGCCAGGAATAAATCGACTGGTCTTCATCGCCGACTGCGCAAACGTTGTGGTGCTCGCCTGCGAGCATGCGCATGAGTTCATATTGTGGACGGTTGGTGTCCTGGTATTCGTCGATGAGCAAGTATTGAAAGCGGCGGTTGTAATATTCGCGCACTGGCGCGGCGGTCTTCAACAGCCGCGTCGCTTCGAGCAGCAAGTCATCGAAGTCGAGAGCGTTCGCTTTGCGAAGTTCTTTGCGATATTCCTCGAACAGGTGCGCAATCTTCTCGGTTCTAGGGTCGGCCGACTGCAGGTAAAGTTCCTGGGGATCGAGCATGTGATTTTTCGCCCAGGAAATACGCGAGAGCACGGTGCGCGGCGTGAGTTGCTTGTCGTCGAGGCCGAGGCGCTTCATCACCGACTTCACCACGGATTGCTGATCGCTCTCGTCGTAGATGACGAACTTCTTTGTGTGTCCGATAGGAGGCTGGCCGGGCGTGGCCGAGGGGATCTGCAAAGCTTCAATGTCGCGGCGAAGCACGCGCACGCAAAAAGAATGAAATGTTGAAATGACTGGCTTGGCAATGCTGAGTCCGCCGACAAGTTTTTCGACGCGCTCGCCCATTTCGGCGGCGGCCTTGTTGGTGAAGGTCATCGCCAGAATGGATTCCGGCATCACGCCCATGTGCTCGATCAGGTAGGCAATGCGGTAGGTAATGACGCGCGTCTTGCCGCTCCCCGCGCCGGCGAGGATCAGCACCGGACCCTCGGTAGTTTCGACGGCCTCGCGCTGCTGCGGGTTGAGTTGATCAAGAAAAGACAATGCGGAAGTGGCTCCGGAGCTGATGATTCAATTTTACAGGGGATTGGGGATTTTGCGATTGCCCCGAGCACGCGACATCACACCCAAGCGCTCATCAGATGCCCAATGGCGCCGCGCACGAGCAGGCCGTCCTTGCGCTCTTTGAAATAGAGCGCGTTGATTTCCTTCCCTCGCAGAAATTCGGTGCGATGGAATCCCATCTCCTTTAGCTCGTCCTGCAACTTTCCGGGATCGAAGAATAGTTGAAAGGGTTCGCCATAGCTGGCCACGCGTTTCGAGAGCGCATCGAGCGACTGCCTTTGTCCCGCATTGAGCAGCGCGGGATCAATTGCAAAATCAAAGACCACGCCGCTGCCCACAGGCATTTTCGCGATCAAGCTCAACGTTGTCATACACGCTTCGCGCGTGAGGTATGGCGTTACGCCCAGCCAGGAGAAAAACGCCGCCGCGCTCGCGTCGAATCCGGAACGCGAGAGCCCGCCGGCGAGCGTTTGCTCTTCGAAGTCAATTGGCACGAAGGTCAGAAACGATGGCACCGCAATAGCTGCAGCTTGCAACTGCTCCCGCTTCCAACGCTGCGTCGAGGGATGGTCCACTTCGAATACTCGCAGCGTGGGGTGAGGGTTGCGGTAGGCGAAAGTATCAAGTCCGGCGCCGAGGACAACATATTGCCTCACGCCCCGGTCGACGGCTTGAGCGAGTTCGTCCTCGGCGTAGCGGCTGCGCGCTGCCATGAATGCGCGGAACGCGCGGGAGAAAGCATGGTCTTCTTTCGGATCGGATCTTAGCGCCTCCTCGGCCTCGGAACCGATGATGCGCAGAGCCAGCGGATCGTCGAGTACCCTCGGTTGGTCTAGAAGTTGGTGCGCGGCCCGGCGAATCGCCACCCGGCGCGCGGTCCTGCTGAATTTGCCTTCTTGCATCAACGTCGAGCCTCGGGCCTTATGTCTCCGTTCCCTGCTGCGCGGCTTTGCATTCCTCGCAGGGGCAGATTTCGCGCAGGAGTTTCCACGAGTAAATGCCGAGGTCATGGTCGTCGTTCCATTTGAAACGGATCGCATATTTGCCCATGCCTTCGGCGGAAACCGGTTTAGCTGCGGCTTTGAACATGGGGAGCGCACCAGCGGCGAGCTTGGGAGGCTCGCCCGGCTTGCGCCCGGATTTGCTGCGCTCTTCGTTGCACATGGCGCAAGGGCAAGCATCGCGGAGATAAACGAAACCGTAGTGAGAAACGTGGCCGTCGGCCCATTCGATGTCCACACCCGTGCCAGTGGTAAGGTTCACCTTCACCGACTTTGGGTCTGTGGCCGCGGTGGGCGCCTGAAGCGGGGACTGCATGGGTTCAGTATCGCATAACGAGCGCGGCAGGAAGCCGCGAGATTCGCTAGCTGCTGGTCTTGAAGAATGCGGCCAGGAATAGGATACCGAACAGCAGGTCGACGCAGCCCAGCGCCAGATCTCCGGGCGTCAGGCGATGCTGCATGTAGAGCACGACAAAGGTTGCGCCATAGCCGAATTTTTCGAGTACCGACGGAATCATCATCGGGCGAAGGCGTACCGGGTCCCGGGCAATCACGATGAACGCGATCTGGAAGGCAAGGCCGACGCTGACGAAGCCGTAGTAGAACGCAGGATGAGTGATCGGCGGAGGATCCTGGCGGCCGATCAGATCGAACATGAAATAGAGCGGCGTGAGAATCAGCACGCCCCAAATGCCGGCGATCCAGAAAACGATCCTGGCGAATTTCATGCGGCGATTATTCGCCGCCTACGGTAAGGCCGTCAATGCGCAAAGTGGGTGAGGCGACCGAGCCGCGAAACTCGAGATCGTTTGCGATCTCGGAGATGTTGAAGAATATTTCCTTCAGGTTTCCGGCCACAGTGATTTCTTCGACCGGGTAGGCGAACTCTCCGCCGGAGATCCATAGGCCCGAGGCGCCGCGGGAATAATCTCCAGTCACGAGGTTCGCGCCGTGGCCGAGAAATTCTGTCACGTAGAGACCTTCTTTAACTTCAGAAATCAACTGCTTCGGCGTTCTGGTTCCGGGCTGTAGAAAATAGTTGCCGGGGCCGATGCCCGGTGTTCCGGCGAGGCCGCGAGAAGCGTTGCCGGTGGTCTTGAGCCCCAGCTTTTTCGCGGTGTAGGTGTTCATCAGATAGGAACTCAACACGCCGTTCTCGATGACTACAGTGCGGCGCGTGGGCACGCCTTCGCCATCGAAGGGGCTGGTGCCGAAGCCGCCGGGGATGGTGCCGTCGTCAACGATGGTGACGTTCGCGCCAGCGATTTTCTGTCCCAGCTTGCCGGCTAGAAACGATGCGCCGCGGTAGACCGAGTCGCCGTTTACGCCTTCGAAAATGTGTTCGAGGATCGACGTGGCGACCATGGGATCGAAGATGATCGGGACCTGCGCGGTCTTTGCCTTGCGCGCGCCCAGGCGGCGCAGCGTGCGTTCGGCCGCTACCTTGCCGACCTGCTCGGGAGATTCGAGCTTCGACAGAGTGCGCGCTACCGAGAACCAATAATCGCGCTGCATCGCGCCGTCTTCGGTTTGCGCGATGGGAACGGCGGAGACGGAGCAGTAAGACCGGCGGTATTCGCCGACGAAGCCGTGCGAGTTAGCGAGGACTTTGTGGCCGGTGGCGGCGTCGAATGATCCGCCTTCGGAGTTCTTGATGCGTGGATCGAAGTCGAGTGCGGCTTTTTCGGCGCGGCGAGCGTAGTCGATGCGATCGGGGCCGGGGAGTGAATAAACGTCTTCGTGATAGAGATCGAGGTCGCCGGTGATCGAGCCTAGTTGTGAGGCGTCAGGGATGCCGCCAAACGGGTCTTCGGAGGTGATCTTTGAAAGCTCCAGCGCAGACTTCACCATGCGGTCGAGGCTTTCGCGGGAGAAATCGCTGGAGTACGTGCTGGCGGCGCGCTGGCCGTTGAAGACGCGGACGCCGATGGATCGCGATCCGGATTCTTTGAGGGTCTCGACCTGGCCTAGGCGGACCAGGGTGGAGAATTCGTCGCCTTCGCGGACCACGCACTCCGCAGCGGTTGCGCCCCCGTTCATGGCTCGGCGGACGATGTCCTGGGCTAGGTCGCGGAGGTCAGTTTCCAGTTTCGGGTTTTCCAGTTCGACTTGAGACATAGACGCCTTGAGCAAACAAGATTACAGCAGTAAGCAGATTCCTCTCCGGGCTGCGCCCGGTTCGGAATGACAAGAGTTATGAATCCGTGCTAATCCGTGGCAAAAGTTTTACTGCATAAATCCGCCAGGATCTTTCTTGGCGGTGCCGCCGACCGTGAGCCGATCGATCTTGATGGTCGGAATGCCCACGCCTACAGGTACGGCCTGGCCGTCCTTGCCGCAGGTGCCGACGCCTTCGTCGAGTTTCAAATCGTTCCCTACCATCGAGACTCGCGTCAGAACATCGGGGCCGTTGCCGATCAGAGTTGCGCCTTTAATGGGCGCGGTGATCTGGCCGTCTTCGATCATGTAGGCTTCCGAGGCTCCGAATACGAATTTGCCGTTGGTGATGTCGACCTGGCCTCCACCGAAGTTCACGGCGTAGATGCCTCGTTTCACTGAACGGATGATGTCTTCTGGATTATCTTGGCCCGCGAGCATGTAAGTATTGGTCATGCGCGGCATGGGGATGTGTTCGTAGCTCTCGCGGCGTCCGTTGCCGGTGTCGGCGATGCCCATCAGGCGCGCGGAGAGCTTGTCGCTCAAGTAACCCTTGAGAATTCCTTTCTCGATGAGCACGGTTTCCTGCGTGGGCTCGCCTTCGTCGTCTACGTTCAAGGAGCCGCGGCGCCAGGGCATTGTTCCGTTGTCGATCACCGTGCAGCCTTCGCTGGCCACGCGTTTGCCGATGAGGCCGGCGAAGGCGGAAGTCTTTTTGCGATTGAAATCGGCTTCGAGGCCGTGACCGACTGCTTCGTGCAGCAGAACCCCGGGCCATCCTGGGCCGAGAACTACTTCCATTTCGCCTGCGGGAGCTTCACGGGCGTCTAGTTGGAGGATCGCCTGGCGAGCCGCTTCTTTGGCGAAGAACTCGGGATTCTTGTCTCCGAAGAAGAAGTCGAGGGCGACGCGTCCGCCGCCACCGGAGCCGCCGCAAGCTGAATTGTTTTCGGTCTTAGCGATGCAAGACACGTTCATGCGGGCCAGGGGCTGGGAGTCTTCGGCGAAGGTTCCGTCGGAAGCGACGACCAGAATATTTCGGAGTTCGTCGGCGTAGCTGGCGCGCACTTCCTGGATGCGGGGATCGTAGGCGCGTGCCGCTTTGTCCGCCCGCATCACGAGCTCAACTTTGGCAGTGATCTCGGCGTCGACCGAGGGCAGCGTCACGGGATACAGGCTGCGCGCCGCCGTTTGCCGGAAACCAGCTACGGGAGTCTTCGCCGGAGCGCTGGCGATCAGCGCCGCAGTGCGGGCGGCGTGCAGAATGCGGCTCGCGGAAAGATCGTCGGTGTAGGCATAGCCGGTGCGCTCTCCGGAAACCACGCGTACGCCGCATCCGGCGGAAATGCCTTGCGAAGCCGACTTGACCATCGACTCATCCACCATCAGCGAGGTGGAGGAGAGATATTCAAAATAAAGGTCGGCATAGTCGCCGCCGGCGGAAAGAGCCGCCGCGAGGTAATGTTCGAGGTCATTTTCGGTGACGCCGTAGTGGTCGAAGAAAAAGCGGTGCTTGTCTTTATCCAGAAGAGGCTGCTTGTTCAAGCTTTTGCTCACAGAATATAGATGCCGCCAGGTTCGAGGCAGACTCAGTTGGGCGGGTCAGTTCATTATCCCATACGCGGCGAAAGCGGGCGGGCGAAACATCCACAGGAAAAATATGACGATGGTCACATGTCACAGACATGAGGACGGCGCTTGCCAGAGAATCCCTCAGGGAGCTTTCATGCCGACCGTGACCCCGCAAGCCTTGACTCGTACTGTTCAGGATTTCCTCAGCGAAGCCGCGGGCGCGGTGGTGCTGGAAAACGGCGCCGTGGCCTTTGACCTGGCGCAATCCAAGTATTCCATATCGGGCGAGTACAACCGCTGCTTGCTGCACCTGTGGTCGCCGGAGCGAAACGCCGTGCGACGCGTGCTCGAGGCGGAAGTCAAGAACGGCACGCTGCGGCTCGCGGTGCAGAAGTTGGGACAGGCGCGCCCCTCGAAGCTGGAGATCTGCCGCGAACGCGACCGGCGTTCGCCTACGGCTCGACGTGCAGCCCGCGCCGCGTATGAGCAGAAGTTGCGCAGAACGCTCGACCGTCACTTCCCAGCGTTCAAGATTGTGAAGCTGACGACTGGCGTGGATCTGGAGAAATCCTTCGGGCCGGTCTATACGCGAGGCTTGATGCGGCAGGGGCGCTCGGCCTTCGCGGTGCTCGGGGTTAATGCACAAGAAACACAATCTTCGATTGATGCTGCGTTGAGCTTCGGCATTCTGTGGCTCGACGTTTGTCGGCAGGCGCAGGTTGCGAACGTGCTGGTGGAAGGGCTGAAGATGTTCCTTCCGGCCGGAACTTCCGCGTTGGTGCGGGAGCGAATGGCGAACTTAAACCAGCATGCGGCCAAGTGGCGACTGTTTGAATTGGACGAACGGCACGACGCCCTGGTGGAAGTCGACTGCGCCGATCGCGGCAATGTGGCGACGCGGCTGGTGCATGCCGCCGACGATGAGGCAGCGCGGGAGCGCTTCAAAGACTCGATTAGCAGAATTCAGCAGATTCTGCCGAATTGTGAAGTCTCCGTGCTGTCGCCGGCGGAAGTTGTTTTTCGCTGGCGCGGGTTGGAGTTTGCCCGGGCGCGCCTAGCGGGAATCGCAGGATCATTTCACAGCACGGAAGAAATTGTTTTCGGCGTGGGCGCCGAGGAGCGCCTTCTTGAACCACATAACGAAGCCGAATTTGCGGAACTGGCGCATTGTCTGAGCGATGCGCGCCATCCTTATGGACCGCGTCAGCATCCGCTGTGGCGGCTGCGTCCCGAGAGATGGCTTGAGTCCCTCGTGGCGGGCGATGTAAGCGTGGTCGATGGAAGGCTCGAGCCGTCGTGCTTTTGTTCACAGGTTCCCGCATTCTCCGCCGCTGACCGCGCCATGATCGATGTGCTGACCACCACGCACGCAGGACGGCTCGCGGTCGTCGAACTCAAGGCCGACGAAGACATCCACTTGCCTCTGCAAGGGCTGGATTACTGGTCGCGGGTCGAGTGGCACCACGCCCGCGGCGAATTTCCCCGCTTCGGATATTTTGAAGGCCGCGAGTTGTCGAACGAGAAGCCGCTGCTATTTTTGGTGGCTCCGGCCTTGCATGTACATCCATCGACCGACATCCTGCTGCGTTATCTCTCACCCGAAATTGAATGGGAATTTGTGGGGATTGACGAGCGCTGGCGCGAGGGAGTGAGAGTCGTATTCCGCAAGCGTCCCAACGCCAAACCCAGTCTCTATCCCGCCTTGACGGCCTGACCACTCTTTCCCCGTCCGGGAATTCCGTTTCCGTAACACTTTCAAAAAACTTTTAAGAGTCCACTGGAATGTGAGTTAAGATTCCGCGGTTCTTGGTCTGTGGGTACGGCTTAACAGCTGAATGTTTCCAGATCTGACAATCAAGAAAGAGGATAAAAAGATGAGAAGAAATATGTTTCCCCTGCCGGCACAGATTGCGTTTGTCTGCGCGATCGTGTTTTTATTTTTCACCATCCCAGGACAAGCCCAGCCGCAGTCCCTATTGACGCGTCATGTGCGCGACGCGGTAGTCAATGGTCAGGCGCAGCTCATCGGGAAACTTCCGTCAACCCAGACCCTCCGCTTCGACATGGTTCTGCCGCTGCGCGATCGCTCAGGGTTGCAAAATTTCCTGCGGGACCTCCACGATCCCTCCAGCTCCTCCTATCACCAGTTCCTTAAACCGCAGGAATTTACCGCGAGATTCGGCCCCAGCCAGGAGGATTGGGACGCTCTGGTTGCTTTCGCGAAAGCCAGCGGCTTTCAGGTCGTCGGAGGAACCCGTGACAGCCGAGACCTATGGCTGACGGGCACGGTCGCCAACATCGAAAAGGCCTTCCACGTGAGCCTGGGAACCTATCAGGACCTCACGGAGAACCGCCAATTCTTTGCCGTGGACCGCGAGCCCACCGTCGACCTTCCCTTCCAGCTTTGGCACATCACGGGTTTGGATAACGATTCCAAGCCGCATCCCATGTATGTCAAGAAGAGCGACTATGCCAAAGCCCATGGCATCGATCCCGACAAGGTCGTGTCTCATGCCACCACCGGCTCCGGCCCGTCGGCTTCCTTTTTGGGCAGCGACATGCGCGCAGCCTACTACGGCGGAACGGCGCTCACCGGCGCCGGCCAGAACATTGCCCTGTTTGAATTCGCGGGCACCGATTTGGCTGATCTGACTACCTATTACAAGAATGTCGGGCAAACGGAGCCTTACACTCCCACCCTCATCTCCACCGGCGGGTACGGCACGAGCTGCGTCGATAGCGGCAGTAAAGCATGCGACGACACCGAGCAGACCCTCGACATGACGCAGGCGATGGGCATGGCT
>Ga0187871_10002537_pt1 | contig 14804 bp, 9 predicted proteins | sample June2016WEW_16_1_FD_132988 | JGI IMG/M metagenome (GOLD analysis project Ga0187871, IMG submission 132988) | Peatland microbial communities from SPRUCE experiment site at the Marcell Experimental Forest, Minnesota, USA - June2016WEW_16_10 | ecosystem: Environmental > Terrestrial > Soil >... | reverse complement strand
TCCGGCAACCATGTCCTCGCACGAGCGCTTCGTCGCACACGCTTCCGAGATAGTATTATACACGTTGCTGTTTGTGCTGCCGCTGGTCGGCTGGGGGATGTTGTCGGCGGCGCGCTATCCGATCGTACTGTATGGCCCGCTGCATCTTCCCCCGATTCTTCCGCACAGCGTGATGTTGTACGCGTTTCTGAGGAAGACGCACACCGCTCTCGCCTACCTTTTGTTCCTGGCGTTCCTAGGGCATTTTGGAGCAGTTTTGTTTCACACGCTCGTCGTGCGAGACGGGTTGTTCCGCCGCATGGCGCCGTGGAGAGTTCGCGCCCGCTAGGCGGATTCCGCATCGGAGCGTGCCCAAGAATCTTGCCTGGACCTTCACTGCCCGCCACGCAAAGTCCCGGTTAGTCGTGTTACCGGGCGAGTCCCGCGCGCTGATTCCGCATGTCCGTTCACTGCGTTAATCGGGCTGCCCAAACTCTGTTACCAATAGCGGTAGTTTGATGTTAGAAATGACTCTCGAAGCATGCACACATCGGCCCGGTTATTAGGAGATTTCGATGAAGATGCTTGCCACGGCTTTTTGCGTCCTCGGCGGGGGAATGCTTTTCTCAACAGCAGCTCAGGGGACCTCGACCACCCCAGAACAACCTAAATTCAAAATCGAGATTCGCGCCACCGGTGAAAAAGGACAAGGACCAAGTTTCGCGGTCACGAATCTCACTGCCAAGACCGTAACCGCCTGCGTCTTCGAACAATCCTATCCGTCGCAAGGCGCAAGGAAAACAACGACAGTCTGGGATATGCTGGTGCAAGGTAACATTCCCATCGAACCGGGTCAGACGGTCTTACGTCCTCTCACTCCCATCATTGGAAACGCTCTACCTGACAAAGTGGAAGTAATCGCAGGTATCTGGGCTGACGGCGAATCTTTTGGCCCACCCAAATGGGCAAGCAATATCTTCAACTACCGCGCTCTGCGCGCCTCCGAAAATGAAGATGCTGCCGCGATACTACAGCGGGGACTGAACCAGAATTGGAACCGCGACCAGTATCAGCAGGCGTTCAGCGACAAGCCCGACTCTGGCCCGGTCTATATCGTTCGCACCGCGCTGACTGCGACCCAGCAAACTGGTCAAACGCCCCAAGAATTTACCCATACCATGCAATTCTTGTTGCAGTCTTTCAAACAACAAGCCGACAAACTCCGTAAATCGATCCCCCACTAAGTCCTGCAACTCCTGATAAGGCGGGTTGCCGCACAAGCGGTCGAAGGCAATTCCACTTGTCCAATAAATGCATCTATGATGCTCAGCGTTGGCAGACCCCGAAGTCCTTGGTGACCTTTTTCGTTTCCCAAGCGAATGTAGCGTCAGCCTGGGGCTTGATCTTCTTGCCCATCAAAGTCACCCGGTCGCCCGGCTTGACGCTGGCTGTATTGCCAGACAGTGCGTAAACGTGTTTGTCCTTTTCGTCAGTCACGCGCATCCCACTTTCGTCCGAGTTCACACATCCCGTAATCGTTCGGTTTTTAGTCGAGTGCGTGATAACCAAGACCGTTACGACCGCAACCACCGCGACTATTGCTGCAACCACCAGTTCCCCCGTTGTTTTCAAGGAGTCTGCTTTAGTCTCGGTCGACAGGGCAACACTAAGAACGCAAACCAGTGCGACGCGCCAGAGGTATTTTGAGGTCACACGTTCCTCCTCGTTTAGCGGGCCGATTTTATAAGCGGTAACGTACACCTGACGGTAAGGGGAATGCAATTCATTTGGAGGCATCGAGGTTCAGGAAAGCCGGACGCAGAGGGTGCGTTTGTCCGGTTTCCATCAATCTGACTACGATGGTCTGGGAGAAGTGAGCAAGTGGTCAAACTCCCATAAGTCGGGTTATCGGAAACTGAGGGGTGACTCATTTTCTGAAAATGAGTCACTACCGAACTGAGGATTCACTTGACTTTCGCTTTTTATTCGCTATCATGCCTCCCGTAGAGGAAACGGGAAACGGCGGGCGGCTCCATTGCCTCACTAGGCTCTCCCGAGCAGCCCGCCGTTAGTTTCCGTGTTCTTGCCGCTAGACAGAAGATTCCGGCTAGGAATGGGTTCCTCCTGGAGGCCGTATGGAAGCTTGTCTGGACACGAATGCCCCGCTGGCCGCAAACCCTGCGCCAGCGTGGGCCCTAAGCGTAGCTAGGCCAGTAAGGGTCAAGCTTCGCGGGGAGTTGCGGGGCGTTCCGAGACCCGCGTTGCAAACTATCTTTGGGAAGTCTCTGGGTCGCCGGATTTGGCAACAGGCCCGAGCCAAAGTCGCCTCGGAAGCTACTCCACACGCGGATCGCGTCGCCGATGCGGAGATATCGACGGGCATGGTCGTATACCTCAGCTGGCAGACCTCGAAAGCACTCGTTGAATCCGGGCGGCAAGCCAAAGGCCTCAGCATGACGATCACCTACACCGACGGAGAGGCAAGTCTGGCGCGCTCCCCCATGGCACACCCGACCAGCGAGGCCGGCGAAATCGCCGACGCTGCAATCGCCCTCCTGCGCCGACTTCCACTCCGCGACGCAGCGCTGGCGTCGATCCGCCTAGCGGTGACCACTGTCGAGTCGCCGAGGATAGCGCCAACGACTCTCCCGGAATCCACCCAGAACTTTGGATACTCGATGCCCCAGCCACCGGCACGCGCGTAGCAATCGCGGCAACCGTTCTCACTCCAAAGCCTCGTGTACAAAGGATTTGGCGCTGGCGCACCTTAGTGACCAAGCCGACACCAAGGCCTTGCAAGGATTGCATCCAGAACAAGCCCAGTTGCATACTCACAATTATGAGAGTGCTAACTCGCGGAGTGCTGCTGGCTGCCATCTGCGCCGCTGCAATTCCCGCTAAATCCGATGAAATCCAGCTCAAGGACGGCAAAACCTTCTACGGCGTGATCGTCGCGTACGACAATGGCATGTTCAAAGTCAAGACCGACTTTGGCTTCATCCTCGTGGAAAAAAGCAAGATCGCATCGATCCTCCCGAACGGGTCCGAGGCCGCGAAGGCCGATGCAAAAGGCGACGCCAAGACCGGCAGCGCCGCTGCCGCAGCCAGCGCCAGGCAAGCGGGACCAGATCGCTCGCAGCCCGCGCCAGAACCGGTGAGGGCCGACGCAATACAACCGACGGCGGAACCTGCCGTCGAAACCGCCTACGAGAAACCCGCCCCAAGAATATCGAGCGCGGCCGTTCGGCCGGCCCTGCCAGCGACCATGCCCAAGACCAGCGCCATAGCTCCGTCGATCAAGGCCGTTCCCTCGGCCGCTGCTACGGCGTTGGCCACGCCCGCAACGTCCCTTGCCCCCTCAAAGGAAGCCGAGGTCCCGCAGATTCCCGAGGAAGTGCAAGGCAACACCTACACGAATCACATCTATGGCTTCCGGATGTACAAGGCCCCCAGCTGGCAGTTGATCGATGATGCCACCGAATTGCCGAACGCCATCGTGGCGATGGGCACGTCCAACGAATCCACGCTTCTGGTCGTCGGGCACGAAAAGACCAAGCAGCCCCTCGATGGTGCGGCAACCGTCGTGGAAAATCGCCTGCACGACGTGTACGATGACTACAAACAAACGTCGAAGCGCAGAACGGTTGTGGGCGGATTACCCGCGGTAGAGTACACCTATCGAGGCAAAGCCGAAGACCATGATTGGTCGGGCACGCTGGTGGTCGTCTCCCGCGGCGGCGACATTCTGACCGCCCTCGGAATGACCTACGCCGACACCGACCTGATCCAGCTTCAAGAAAACGTAATCGCCAGAGCGATCGCCAGCTTGGACTTCAACGTCCGCTAATCCCCATTTGAACGCTCGCAAAACCCCTTTCGAACGTTCGCTAATCCCTGTAGGGGCACAGCACCGCTGTGCCCGAGCTCGGCACGATGCATCCGTGGCGATCCCATGTCGCCTTCGAGAACTTTATAAACATGCACAACAGTGTGAGTGATTTTTCCGCTAGACCGTTCAGTCAGCCCCAGCCGCCGCAGGTTCCGCGACCTTCCGATGCTCTCGTATCAGCGCAATCAGCGCCTGCGCCGCTCGAGGCAAACTACGATCCCGGCGATACACCAACCCAAGCTCGCGCCAAAGATCGACACCTTCAACCGTAAGCAATTTCACTTCACCAGCCTTAACGTAATCCTTGGCGAAACTCTCGCTGATGAACGAAACGCCGGCATCCGCCGCAACGAAGCGCTTGATCATGCCGATGCTGGGCAGTTCCATGCTGATCCGAATCCGCGAACGATAAGGCCGGAAAAGTTTATCCAGCACCTGGCGTGTGAAGCCCGTCTTCGGAAAAATCAGCGGCTGTGCCGCGACTTCTTCCAGTGTGATCTTCGAGCGGTGCGCCAGCGCATTGCGCGTGCTGACCATGAAGCGTAGCCGGTCCTTGTGAATGTGATGCACCCTCAGATTCGGCGACTTGGTCGGCAAGGTGACGATTCCGACGTCCACCGATCCGTCTTCAATGCGCTGCAAAATCTTGTGACTGAAATTGCGGTAGATGCTGATATGTACCAGCGGAAAGCGCCGCTGAAACTCCGCGAAAATGTCAGGAAGGAGGTACAGGCAGGTAGCTTCGTTGGCCCCAAACAGCACCGGACCCTGCACCACGTTGCCGCGATCGGCTACAACCTGAATTGATTCATCGCGCAAGCGCAGCAAACGCTCGGCAAATTCAAACAGCACCTCTCCCGCAGGCGTCAACTCCACGGATTTAGCGGAACGGTCCAGCAGCTTGGCGCGATACGCCTGCTCCAGCTGGCGAATCTGCGCGCTCACCGCGGATTGCGAGCGAAAAACTTTTTGGCCTGCACGAGAAAAACTCTTCAGTTTGGCGACGTAGACAAAAGTAGCAAGTTGGTCGAAGTCCATAAGTGAACCGTTAGCCGGGCATTATATAGGAATCGTTCGGCCGAGTGCGGGTAAAACCTCCTGATCGTCAAACATGCAGCGCAGCTTGGGAAACTCTCGGCCCTGGAGCAACCAGCGTAGCCTCGCGTAGCCGAAAACCCGCCAAAATGGGCTTCCAGGTGTCCGTAACCGACGCCTGCAGATGCACCGGTTGCACTCGCACGAACGGCAATCCATTGCGCCGCGACAACAAACGGCTCGCGCGCGGGCTGCCCGTAAACTGCAAATGCTCTTCCAGCACGCGGCGAAGCGACGCTTCCTCTTCGGCTTCGACGTCGTGGATCGTCACGAAGTCGCGGTTAAGCACGTCCTCAGCCTCAGCCCGCAAAACATAAGCGAGGCCGCCCGTCATCCCCGATCCGAAATTGAGGCCGAGCGGACCAAGCACCAGCACCACGCCGCCAGTCATGTATTCGCAGCCGTGCTGGCCCACGCCTTCCACGACCGCCAGCGCGCCGCTGTTGCGCACCGCGAACCGTTCGCCCGCGCGTCCCGCAATGTAAAGTTGCCCCGAAGTCGCGCCGTAAAGAACCGTGTTCCCCGCCAGCACGTCGCCGCGACGTGACGCCGCGGAACCCGCCCCGACCGAAATCGTGCCGCCGGACAAACCCTTGCCAACATAGTCGTTGGCTTCGCCCGTGAGCTTGAGCGTAACGCCCTCAGCGAGAAACGCGCCGAAACTCTGCCCCGCGGAACCATCGAAAGCCTGCGTGATTTCGCCGTCGGAAGGCATATCGTGACTCCGCCGGCGCATCAATTCGCCGCTCAAACCCGCGCCCACGCTGCGATCGGAATTGTGAATCGCCTGAGACTCAGCGCGCTCTCCCAACGTCTTGTTGAAATACAGCGAATCGTCCTCCGCCCCCGTGTGCTCCACCGGAACTTGCTGCGGCGCCACGCGCGTCCCCTCCGAAATCGGAACCACCATGAACGCGTCCATGCCGCTGCGCGTATCCAGCCGGTCATACCAGCCGCACAATTCGCCGAGCGAACGCACACCCATCCTCGCCATGCGCTGCCGCACTTCCTCCGCCAGCGAGCGAAAATACGCAATGATCATCTCCGGCTTGCCGTTGAACCGCATCCGCAGCGTCTCGTCCTGTGTCGCAATGCCGACCGGACACGTATTGAGATGACACTGCCGCGCCATCACGCAGCCAATCGCAAGCAGCGCCCCGGTGCCGAAACCAAATTCATCCGCCCCCAGAATCGCCGCGATCACAATGTCCCGCGAAAATTTCAACCCGCCGTCCACGCGCAGCGCGATCCGCGACCGCAGCCCCGCGCGAACCAGAGTCTCGTGCGTTTCGCGCAACCCAATTTCCCAAGGCAAACCGGTGTTCTTGATCGAAGTAAGCGGCGACGATCCTGTTCCGCCGTTGTGCCCGCTGATCGTGATGACGTTGGCGCCCGCCTTGGCAACCCCCGCCGCAATGATGCCCACGCCCGAACTCGACACCAGTTTCACGCCAACGCGCGCCCGTGGATTCACGGCCCGCAAATCGTGAATCAACTGCGCCAAATCCTCGATGCTGTAAATATCGTGGTGCGGCGGCGGAGAAATCAGCGGCGTCCCCGGCGTGGCATGCCGGATCCGCGCAATATATTCGGTGACTTTCTTCGCCGGCAGCTGCCCGCCTTCGCCCGGTTTCGATCCCTGCGCCATCTTGATTTCCAACTCTTGCGCGTGCACCAGATAATCCGCCGTGACGCCGAACCGTCCGGAAGCCACTTGCTTGATCTTGTTCGCGGCGTGCGGCTCGTTGCGATACAAAATCGGATCTTCGCCGCCTTCACCGGTATTGCTGCGCCCGCCCAGCGCATTCATCGCCAGCGCCAAAGTGCGGTGAGCCTCCAGTCCCAGCGAACCCAGTGACATCGCCTGCGTGCTGAAGTGCCGCACGATCGCGTCGACCGGCTCGACTTCCTCGATCGGAATCGCCGCCCCGGGAACGGTCTCCAGCAAATCGCGCAAGAAAACCGGCCCCTGGTTCTCCGCCAATTCTTCAAACGCAGCGTACTTCCCCGCATCCGGCGCCCGCACGTACGCGTGCAAACGCCGCACGATCTCCGGCGAATTTGCATGCAACTCCGCGCCCTTACGGAAGCGATACAACCCGGAATCCGCAAGATCGTCCGACGCGCCAGAAAAACCCGCCTTGTGCATGCGCAGGTAGTCCGACAAAAGATCTTCCAAGCTCTTCTGCCCCGGGAAGTCCGCCACATCCTCGAAAAATTCCGAGCAGAAATCCTCGTTCAATCCAACAATCTCGAAAAGGTGGCTGTTGCGGTAACTCGCCAAAGTCGAAACGCCCATGCGCGCCAACACCTTGCGCAATCCCGCATTGATCGCCGTGCGCATGCGCTCCGCTCCGCCCGTCTCCACCGATTCCGCAAACTGATCGGCCAGATACGGCACGACGGCGCTCGCCCCTGCCGCCACCAGCAACGCCACGTGATGCGTATCGAAAACCTGCGCCGACTCCACAATAAGCGGCACGTCCCAAAGCCCGTCGCGCACCATCGCCTTCCACACCGTAGCGGTCGCCAGCAGCGCCGGCAATGCCGCGTGCTCGCCATCAATCCCGCGATCGGATAGGAGGAGGAGGCCCGGGCGTCCGCTGCCACTCAGAGGGGTAGACAGCTGAGTAATGCTGCAGCGCGCGCCCGAGACTCCATTTGGGGCAGGAAACGTAAACTCGATGCGATGCACGGGACCAAACGTGGCAGACAATTCCGCCAGTTGCCCCGCCGCAATAATCGGACTCGGCAAAACCACGCCGTTCGGTAAATTCACCGCCAGCGACATCACGTGCGCCTCGCGCAGGGGATCGATCGGCGGATTGGTCACCTGTGCGAATCGCTGCTTGCAGTAATCCCACAGGCTCCGCGGCAGCACCGATAGAAACGCCGGCGGCGCGTCGTCGCCCATGCTCCAGTCCGCCTCTTTTCCGTGAGGTAGAGCCGAGAAAAGAATCTTGAATTGGTCTTCGGTCCAGCCGGCTGCGGCAGCGACTCGCTTCGGCTGCTCGATAGGCGGCGCCGAAACAGACGCGGCAGCCACCAATTGCCGCACCTGCGGCAGCGCATTGCGCGACTGTTGCGTCGCCAGCCGTTTCAAAATCTCGCGCCAGCGAAAAACAGCGCCGGTCACCGGATTCGCCAGAATCATCTCGCCAGGACCAAGCCGCTGCCGTTCCGCAATGCGCGTTTCCTCAAGATCAACCAGCCCCGTCTCGGAGCCCGCGATCAGCAAACCGTCATGCGTCAATGTGTAGCGCAGCGGCCGAAGCCCGTTGCGGTCCAGCTTCGCGCCCACAAATTGCCCGTCAGAAAAAACCAGCGCCGCCGGCCCGTCCCACGGCTCTCCAGCTTGCGAAAGCGAAGCCAGCGCCCCGCGCACATCTCGCGACAACAACGGATCGTTCTCAAACGCAGGCGGCACCATCGAAAGCATCGCCGCCTCCGGTGAAAATCCCTCCAGCAATTTCTGCTCGAAGGCGTTGTCAAAACTCGCCGAATCGCTGACGTTCTCTTCCAGGATCCGGAACCACGATCCCGCGTTCAGCTTGGCACGCAGCTCGCGATCTTTCGCACGAAGCCAGCGCCGGTTGGAAATAATCGTATTGATCTCGCCGTTGTGCGCCGAATAGCGAAACGGCTGCGCCAGATGCCACGAGGGCTGAGTGTTCGTCGAATACCGCTGATGGAATACCGCGAAGGTGGTCGCAAAAGAAGGATCGCGCAAATCTTCGTAGAACTGCGGAAACTGCCACGGCGTCAGCAACCCTTTGTAGACAACCGTCTGCGACGACAGCGAACAGATATAACAGCGCGCCGGCAGCACCGATTCCGCGCGCTTTCGCAGCAACGCCAATCGCCACTCAAATCGCGATGGCTCGCGCGTGGCATGAAACGGCACCACGAAAAATTGCCATGTCTCGGGCATGGTCTCCAGCGCCATGCGCCCCAGTGACGCGGTCTGCACCGGAACCCGGCGCCAACCCAAAATACGCAGCCGCTCGGTATCCGCGGCCGCTTCCACTGCGGCCCGCGCTTCCACCGAAGCAGCCGCAGGAAAAAACGCAAATCCAAGCCCAAAATGTTCGGGCAATTCAATTCCCTGTTCGCCCGCGCGCGCTCGAAAAAACGCTTCAGGAATGGACGTGAGCAGGCCAGCCCCGTCGCCGCTGGCCCCATCCGCGTCAACTCCCCCGCGATGGGTCAGCCGCTCCAAAGCGGTCAACGCATACTGAATAATGTCGTGACTCGGCGGGCTGCCCAGCTGCGCCACAAAGCCCGTACCACAAGCGTCATGATCCGGATGCCCCCAGTTCGGGTGTTTCCGCCGACCCCTTTGTGGCCCCTCATGACACAAAGACATACGTGTTTATTGACCGGCAGGGCACACGTTGTACAACGCAGATTTTGGATATGACAAATCGATTTTCCACAGAAAGTGGTGCAGCAGGGTAGGAATTGGGCCTGGCCGCCCCTCAAACCATCATAAGCAAAGCACTTGTAGGGGCACAGCACGGCTGTGCCCAGGCCGGCAGGGTCGATCCGCCGCCACGATCTTCAATCACTAAAACTTGGTCACTTCCGAAAAATGAAAGTCGCGAATCTTCATCGCCGGGACAACCATCTCAAACGCCTCTTCGCCGGTCGCGCGTACCGCTGGCCCCATCATCTCCACGTTACGCAGCGCCTCCAGCAAGGATTGATTGAAGCGGAAGTTCCGCACCGCCGCGCCAACCCGCCCCTTTTCGACCAAAAACAACCCGTCCCGCGTCATCCCCGTCATGATCTTTTCGTACGGGTCGACCTCGCGGATGTACCACAACCGCGTCACCAGCAAGCCGCGGTCGGTCGAAGCGATCATTTCCTCAATCGAAGAATTGCCCCCGCCAAAAACCAGATTCATCGGAGCTTCGCCATATTCGTTGGGCAGCGCGAATCCATGACCCGTAGGTTTTTTCTTCGCCGCCTTCGCCGAAGCGCGCGAATACACCAGGTTTTTCGGCACCCCACGATCCACCAGCAAAACGCGTTCGCGCGGCATCCCTTCCCCGTCGAATGGAGCGCCGAGTTGCAGCGGATGATAAACGTCATCCGCGACGGTGATGTTTTTTCCGAATACTTGTTTGCCCATGCGGTCGTTCAGGCAGGAGCGTTTATCCGCAAGCGCCGTCGCCGCGAAGTCATAAAACAGAAACCCCACGATATCCAGCACCGCCGACGACTCCAGGATCACCGTGTAGCGGCCGGGCGCCAATTCCTGCGCGTTCGTGGCGCGATGCGCCTTTTCGCTGGCCCGTTCGGCAAGCGCCTGCGGGTCGAAGCCCCGCACGTTCGCCGCATTGGCCTTGGCCCAACTCGCCGCCGGCTGCTCTTGCATCGTGATCGAAAATTCCGCGTGCGTTTCGCGATACGCCGCGAACAACCCGCGCGAATTTCCCATCGCGGTCTGCGTCTGCCCGCTCGCGAAAATCCCCGCCGCCACTTGTCCACGCTTCACGGCAAGATCGCAAGCCCGGCGAACCGCGCGCGCCCGGTCTTCCGGCGTAAGCGCCGCGGTCTGGGCCACGAATCGATTTACTTTGCGATAGCGCTGCTTTCCCGGCAGCGGGAGCAACTTCGGATCCTTCGGCTGGCTGTGCGCCAGCGAAAGTGACGCCTCGATCGCGCCGCGCAGCGAATCTTCATCCACGCGATTCGTCGTGGCCCGCGCCGTGCGCCCGTCCACTGCGGTTCGTACGGAAACGGTCAGCCCGCGCTCCGCCACGTTTTGATGAATGGCATTGTTGGCGAAGCGCGTGAGCGAGTCATCGACGTCATCGACGTGAACTTCCGTCTCGGCCACGCCGATCGACTTGGCCAGACGCAGCACGCTGTCGATAATCCGCCGCAGCTCGCTTTCCGGCAGAAGTCCGGCAGACTTCGACCCGTGCGCCGCCGGCCTGCGCGAAGAAGATTTCCTCATCGAAGTCATGACTTGGAAAACGCCGCCCCGATGCGAATATTTCGAAATCGCGAAGGCGAAGCGCCGTGCCCGGTGCCCATCGTCTGCATCGGCTGCCCCTTGCCGCAATTCGGAGTGCCCCACAAAACCCATCCGTCGGCGTTGCCAATCGCGTCGCACGAATTCCAGAACTCCGTCGTGATCCCACTATAACTGGGGTTTTTCAGCATGCGGCCCTTCTTGCCGCCTTTGATCTCCCAGCCGACCTCGGTCGAAAACTGAAACTGATATCGCCGGTCGTCAATCGACCACGAACGATTCGTCTCCATCAAAATCGCATCATCCGTATCCGCGATCAGGTCGTCCACTTTCCACGTGCCGGGCAGCAAGCTGATATTCGTCATGCGAATAATCGGCAAGCGGTTCCAGCTCTCGGTGCGCATCGTTCCCGACGACCGCTTCAGCCCCACTAGATGAGCGGTCTCGCGATTCGACAAATACCCGCGGAACTCGCCGTCCTTGATAATGTCGGTGCACTGCGCCGGTACGCCTTCGTCGTCGTACGCAAAACTCCCAAGGCCGGGGCCATGCTCCAGCCGCGCATCCGCCACCACATTCACGATGTCCGAGCCATATCGCAACGTGTTCAACTTATCCAGCGTAAGGAAACTCGTCCCCGCAAAGTTTGCTTCCTCGCCCAAGACGCGATCCAGCTCAATCGGGTGACCTACCGACTCGTGAATCTGCAACCCCAACTGGCTTCCGCCCAAAATCAGCGTGCCGGTTTTCTGAGGACACTGCGCCGCCGAATGCAATGCCACCGCCTCTTCGGCGACACCCGGCGCGTTCGCAATCAATTCCAGCGATTCCACCAGTTCGTAGCCTCCCAGCGCATGCTGCCCACCGAAGCTGTTCGGATACGACCGCTTCTGAATCTCCTCGCCCTGAAACGAAGTCGCCACAATCCCGCAACCGGAAATCACTTTGCGCTGGTGAATCCGCGATCCAATGCTCGAAGCAAACCACGAATCGATCTTGCGAAATTGCAGGTCGGTTTCCGTCAAGGTCACGCCCTTGACCCGCCGCATCTCCTCGTCGGCCGCAAGCAACAGATTAAGTTGCGTCTCCAGCGGAATCTCAAATGGATCCTTGCGAAACGGACTCTGCCAGCTATCGACAAACGCTTCTTCCTTCGCCATCACCACTTCTTTGCGCTTGGCAATTGCCGAAGCCTTCGCAATCGACACCGCCTGCGCCGCACAAGCCGAAACGCCTTCGCGTGTAAGCCGGTCGGTAGAAGCAAATCCCCAAGCCCCGCTAGCCAAAACGCGAATCCCCAATCCAATCGATTCCGATTGCGCCAAAGTCCCGACCGACCCGTTCTTCGTCGTAAGGTCGCGCTGCCGAAGATGCATCACGCGCACGTCCGCATACTTCGCCCCGCGAATCCGCGCCGTATCCAAAGCCTGAGCCGATAGATCCCACATAAAATTAAGTCGCCATCAACTTATAACGTTTCGCCAAAAAAGAAAAATGGGGCGAAGCCAATCCAGCCTCGTCCCAAGAAATCAAATACTACCCATCTCGCCGACCGCCGAACCTCGTAGGGGCGCAGCAACGCTGCGCCCCATCTCGGCAACTTCTCCCGGCTTCTCCGCGTCTTTACTTCGTTACTTCATTACTTCCTTACTTCTTTCTTTTACGTCCCTTCGTTCCACGACGCCAAATAATGCTCCTGCTCCGGCGTCAACTTGTCCAACTTGTGCCCCATCGATTCCAGCTTCAATCGCGCGATCTCGCGATCCAGATGTTCCGGCACAACGTAAACCTGCGCCTTCATCGTCTTGTGATTCTTCATCAAATATTCCGCCGACAGCGACTGGTTGGCGAAGCTCATATCCATCACCGAAGCGGGATGCCCTTCCGCCGTCGCCAGATTCACCAGCCGGCCTTCGCCGAGCAAATAAACCTTGCGGTCGCCCTTCAAAACATACTCATCCACCAGCGGCCGCACTTCCCTCTTCCCGCTCGACAATTTCTCCAGCGCTGGAATATCGATCTCCACGTTGAAGTGCCCGGAGTTACAAACCACCGCTCCGTTCTTCATGTGTTCGAAGTGTTCGCCGCGAATCACGCTCTTGTTCCCGGTCACGGTGATGAAGATGTCGCCTTCCTTCACCGCCTGCTCCATCGGCATTACACGGAATCCATCCATCACCGCTTCGATGCCCTTCACCGGATCGATTTCGGTGACGATCACGTCCGCGCCGAGACCCTTCGCGCGCATCGCCACGCCTCGCCCGCACCAGCCGTAGCCCGCGATCACCACCTTCAACCCTGCAAGCAAGATATTCGTCGCGCGGATCACGCCGTCCAGCGTCGATTGGCCCGTGCCATACCGATTGTCAAAGAAGTGCTTGGTCATCGCGTCGTTTACCGCGATGATCGGGTACTTCAGCGTCCCGTCCTTGGCCATCGCGCGCAAGCGAATCACGCCGGTGGTCGTCTCTTCCGTTCCGGCGATCACATGCGGCACCAAATCGGTCCGCTTGGTCAGCAGCATGGTCACCAGGTCGGCGCCGTCGTCCATCGTCATCTGCGGCTTGTGATCTAAAGCCGCGCGCAAGTGCGAGTAATACGTGTCGTTGTCCTCGCCCTTGATCGCATACGTCGGAATGTTGTAATCGCGGTTCAGCGAAGCGGCTACTTCGTCCTGCGTCGAAAGCGGGTTCGACGCGCATAGCACTGCGTCCGCTCCGCCGTCCCGCAACGCGATCATCAGGTTCGCGGTCTCGCTCGTGACGTGCAAACAAGCCGATACGCGCAACCCCTTCAGCGGCTGCTCCTTCAAAAACCGCTTGCGGATCGATTCCAGCACGGGCATCTGCTGCCCCGCCCATTCGATCTTTCGCTTGCCCGCAGCCGCAAGCCCGATATCCTTCACATCACCTTTTTTCAATTCAGCGATAGCCAAGTGGTGCTCCTCAATTTAATTTCTCCAGCGAACAATTCGATTCAGTGCACAAGATCCGCGAGGGGAGATCGCAGAAGAAAACCGTTACGACCTCAACTGCCGTTCCAAGCGTCCTGTCTCCAAGCACGTGTCAAACTAGCGGCGCGCTCCGACTTCCGCTCCCGCCACCGCCCCGAGCCCCGCGCCCTTGCGCAACGCATCCGCGCGGTCGGTCTTCTCCCAGGTAAAACCCGGCCCGCTGCGGCCAAAATGCCCGTAAGCCGCGGTAGCTTTATAGATCGGCCGCCGCAAATCCAGCGTCTCGATGATCGCCTTCGGTGTCAGCGAGAACGAATCGCGCACGAGCGAAGTGATGCGCTCTTCCGGAACCGTCGCCGTTCCGAACGCGTCGATCATCACGGAAACCGGCTCAGCCACGCCGATCGCGTAAGCCAGCTGCACTTCCGCCTTGCGCGCCAGTCCCGCCGCCACCACGTTCTTCGCAATGTACCGCGCCATGTAGCACGCCGAGCGGTCCACCTTCGAGGGATCTTTCCCCGAAAATGCTCCGCCGCCGTGACGGCTGTATCCGCCATACGTATCAACAATGATCTTGCGTCCCGTCAGTCCCGCATCGCCCATCGGCCCGCCGATCACGAACCGCCCGGTCGGATTGATGTGATACTTCGTATTCCGGTCCAGCATCGCCGCCGGAACAATCGGCTTGATCACCTGCTCCAGCACTGCGGCCTGCAAATCCTTGGTCGAAACCTTTTCGCTGTGCTGCGTCGAGATCACCACGCAATCCACGCGCGCCGGCCGTCCATTGCGATATTCAATGGTGACCTGCGATTTGCCATCGGGACGGAGGAAATCAACTTGATTGGTCTTGCGGACTTCGGAGAGGCGCTGCGTCAAGCGGTGGGCCAACTGGATGGGCATGG